>Ga0210398_10001399_pt1 | contig 24997 bp, 16 predicted proteins | sample IncBWC4OmetaG_FD_161047 | JGI IMG/M metagenome (GOLD analysis project Ga0210398, IMG submission 161047) | Forest soil microbial communities from Barre Woods Harvard Forest LTER site, Petersham, Massachusetts, United States - Inc-BW-C-4-O | ecosystem: Environmental > Terrestrial > Soil >... | reverse complement strand
TCAGGTAGCTCATCGTTACCTCTGGCACGTAGGACTGCCAGTTGGTGTTGGTGACAAAGCTCACCGAGGTGTTGAACGCGAGGTCCGGTCCGACGGCCAACTGGCTGGCTGGGTTGAACGGCAGCATCGCCTGCAGCCGCTGCAACGCGTAGAGCGTCACAAATCCGGCCGCGGAGAAAAACAGCATCGCCACCGCATAAGTCACCCAGTGCTGCTCATGCGACTCGTCGACGCCGCAGAGCCAATAGATGCCGCGCTCGACCGGGCGGAATACCGGTGACAGGATGTTGCGCTCGCCATTGAAGACCTTGGTCAGGTAGCCGCCAAAGGGCTTCGTGATGAGGATCACAAGGACCGCGAATAGCGCGATCTGGAACCAGCCGTTGAGTGTCATTGCCGGTGTTCCTTAGAATTTTCTGGCCTTAGAATTTTTCCGGGCGCGTCAGCGCATAGACGAGATAGATCAGCAGCCCGAATGTCACCGTGCCGCCAAGGATGTAGTCGAAAACCATCGAGCTCTCCTCAGAGACGGTCGCAGACGACGACGTAAAGAACGGTAACGGCCAGAAAGCCGAAGCCGATCGCGAGGTAGATTGCGTCGAGCATTCATCCGTCTCCATTGCCAGGTGAGCGGGCGCCGCGTCTCGGTTGCGCCGAAACGGCGACCGGGCGGAGGCGGCGCCGTCAGCGCAAGCGAGCAGCGTCAGCGGGACCCGCGGCGCCCGTCTCGCTCTCAAAAATCGCGACAGGCGCATATGTTTTCGAGGGTGTTCAGAGGCGGTGTTGCATAAGAATATCATATAAATCTTGCGCCGATCGATGAAGAACGCGGCGCGCGCCGCCGTCACCGCGCTCCGATACCGGTGATTTGTGCTGCCGCAACCCGCGATGGGCGATGCCGTGGGCAGGGCATGCGACAGCAGAAACAAGCATTGATGCGGACAGGCGAGCGGCGGCGACAGCGTGCTGCGCCGCCCTGGGAGCGCGGCGTGTTTATCGCCGGGCTGGCTGGCGTGGTCGCGCCGGCTATCGCTGTCGCCGCCGCGCTAGGGCCGAGCGGCGAACGAGGCGTCAGCTCATGGCCTCCAAACATGCCGCGAGGGCCGGAGCTCGGCCATCTGACGACTAGCTGTCGGCGCGGCACTGAACCTCGTGGTGCGGGTACCAGGCCGCGATCCCGGCGCGTCCGATAAACGCCCTTTCGTGCAGCCGGCACGCGACGAACATCAGATGTTGGCGCACCTCGGCGGAAATGGAAGGCGTCCTCGTCTCGTGCGCGGGGATGTCGATCGACGTCACGTCGCTGGGGCTCTCGCTATCCTCAGCAGCGTAATAGACTGTCACCGCAAAATTGCAGCCGTTGGTGAACAATGGATACTGCTCGCCCGTGTAGACATTGGACGTCGCGATGCAGGCCGCTTCCCGCTGCCAGTCGGCAGCGCGCGCCGCTCCGCCGCCAAGGCTCAGCGCCACGACCACGGCCATCGTCACCATTGCCATCAGTGCTCGTTTCGATGCCCCCTCCATGACCCGATCTCCCTATGCCGAGGTCAATTGCCACTTCAACGGCAACAGACTCAAGCAACCGGTGATTGTTCCCGATGTTCGGGCATTTTCTTCAGGGCTTTCGACTTTTCGACGCCTACAATCGCCGAACCGGTGCAGCAACAGAAACGATAAGGCCACCGGTACTGGGACGATGTCGCCGGCGCTGAGGTCGGAAACACAAGCGTCGTAGAGGGGCGCATCGGGTTCTGTTCTTGTTCCTGTTGAGATGAGCGCAAACCACCACATGTCGTCAACGCGTCGGAGCGCGCTTCAAGGGCTTGATCCAGGCTGAGTTTCTTAATTCCGATTCGTTGGCCGGATGTTCACTGAGAGGTTCGACCCGTCGTATACCGTAAATGAAGAATTCTGCCCCACGCGGTTGGGCCCGGAATGGCAGGGCTTTTGAGAGGGCCGGACTGTGCGAGAAGAAGCACGGTGAGCCCCTGCCGTGTTTTACCGCTCGAAGTTCGAGATTTCTGCAGCTCTACTGCAGTTGTGTTTGTGCACAGCGTGCCAGGTTGGCCCTGACCACCAGGTGATGAAAGGGCCTGATCGCGTTGAGATAGGTGCAGCCTAAGGCATTGTGGGAATGCACGACGGTTGTCGCGATGAGCAACGTGCCTGTTGGAGAAGGACGTCGGAGCAGAGATAGCCGGAAGTCCAGGTGTCGGTCATCCGCCCCCAGCACAATTTCGTCCTTGCCCTCCCATTGCACCGGGAAGAAGTCCACGCGTTCATTGCTGTCCCGGGACGCCCTGACCGTACCGGAGGTTTTGAGGCCAAAGGGCGTAACCATGGTGTCGCGCACCGCGATCAACGCCTTCTGCCACGCAGGTGGATTGCCGACTGTCAGGGTCGCCAGCACGCGCATGCTGGACTGGTCCGATGCACTCAAATCAATGCTGTAGCTATCGAGTAAACTGGCGTTCTTGTACCAGCTCGCAACGACACTTTCCGATGGCGGCGTCGTCCGACGTACCTGGTTGCTCTTCCCCCCGCGCTGATCCGGCGCGCGTGTCGGGCTGTCAGTTGGTTCGCTTGGTGTCTTGCGTGTTGTCATTAGACCGGCCGATGCCGACACATCACCATATAGGCCAATTCGGCCGCCTTGGCGACGTTCGCGGCCGGAGCGGTGTGCATAATTCAAGATTTTAGAGCTGCTTTGCCAGCTGGATGCTGCAACGCCCGCTGACGCCCCACGCGGTAAACGTGGCGCCGCGGAACATTCCCACGAACTTCGACGAAATCGCTTCACCCGTTCTCGCGGCATCGGGCAGGTGGCCGTCTGCGATAGCGGTGCGCGTCAACGTCACATGGCCATCCGCGCTGGTCGTCGCTTCGTAATGGTCGTAGCCGGGTTGGCCGGGCGTGGTCGTCAATGCGTTAAGGCGGGACCAGCCGCCATTCTTGATTTCCATGATGACGCGGTCGATGAGACTTGGTTTCTCGTGGTAGGCCCCACAGGAGATGGAGCCAAACCAGATCCCGTCGAAGGGCGTCGGAGGCGGTGCGGCAGGCGGCGGCGGAGCCACCAGGACCATCACCGGGGTGGGATTGGCGGGCGCCATCTGAAACGGGTCATAGCTCGGTCCCAACGTCGTCGTCGTGACTTCCGAGGATGGACCCAAGTTCTGTGCCGCGACCGACGTAGAGACAAGCACCGCGCCGAGGATGACAGCACCGGTGAGGCGCAGGATCATCGTTACCGCTTCATGGCTTACGCATCATCAGCTTACCGACAGAGCTGCCGCTGCGCTATTCCCTACGAAGCTGGCACGAGCGCGGCCAGCTCCTCGACCAGCACGCGGGCATTCTCGGAATAGTCGACCGGCACCGCCACAAGCTGCACGCCGCCAGCGGTGAAGGCTGCTTCCAGCGCCGGCGCCAGACCGTCGGCGTCGGTCACCATGCGGCCGCCGGCGCCGTATGATGCGGCGTAGGCGACAAAATCGGGATTGCCAAAGGTGAGGCCCCAATCGGCGAAATGGTCGGCCTGCTGTTTCCAGCGGATCATGCCGTAGGCGTTGTCGACGAGGATCAGCACGACGAGGTTGAGACCCAGCCGCACCGCGGTTTCCATCTCCTGCGAGTTCATCATGAAGCCGCCGTCGCCGCACACCGCGAGGACGCGCCGCTCGGGGTGGACGAGCGCGGCGCTGATCGCCGCCGGGAGGCCCGCGCCCATCGTCGCCAGCGCGTTGTCGAGCAAGAGGGTGTTGGCGACATGCGTGCGGTAGTTGCGCGCGAACCAGATTTTGAACATGCCGTTGTCGAGGCAGACGATTCCATCCTCCGGCACCGCGCAGCGTACGTCATGAACGATGCGCTGCGGGGTCGGCGGAAAGCGGCACTCGTCGCAGCGGTCGGTGAGGTGCGCGAGGATGCCGTCGCGCAACGGCAAGAGCGCCCCGGCGTGCGGCAGCTTGCCCTCGAGCCGGTCGGCCAGCAGCGCCAGGCTCGGGCCGACATCGCCGACGATCTCGGCATGCGGGAAGAAGACCTCCTCGACCGTCGCCGGCGCGTAGCCAACATGGATCACCTTGGGGCCGTGCGTCCCCATGAAGAATGGCGGCTTCTCGACCGTGTCGTGGCCGATCGACAAGATCAGATCGGCCCGGTCGATCGCCTGGTGGACATAGTCGCGTTCGGAGAGCGCTGCGGTGCCCATGTAGAGATGCGAGCCGCCATCGACCGCACCCTTGCCCATCTGCGTGTTGAAAAACGGAATGCCGACCCGGCGCAGAAACGCGGAGAGTGGCGCCGACAGCCGCGGCCGGCTCGCCGCGGCGCCGAACATGATGAGCGGCCGCTCGGCGGCGAGGATCATCGAAGCGGCGCGATCGAGCGCCTCGGCTGGCGCCACCGGACACTCGACCGGATGCGTCGGAATGGGCGCGAGTTCCGGCGCGGCTTCCGCGGCGATGTCCTCGGGCAATTCGAGATGCACGGGGCCGGGCCGCTCCTGCTGCGCCAGGCGAAACGCCTCGCGCACGACGGTGGGGATGGTCACCGGGCTGACGATCTGCCGCGCCATCTTGGTGAGCGGGGTCATCGTCGAGACGATATCAACGAGCTGAAAATGTCCCTGCTTGCTGTGGAGGATGCCCTTCTGTCCGGTGATGAGGATCATCGGCATCGCGCCCAAAAGGGCATAGGCGGCGCCGGTGCAGAGGTTCAGCGCGCCCGGCCCCAAGGTGCTGAGGCAGACGCCCGGCTTGCCGGTGAGGCGCCCGTAGGTCGCGGCCATAAAGGCGGCTCCCTGCTCGTGGCGGGTCAGCACAAGCTCGATTCTGGAGCCGCGCAGCGCCTCGACGACGTCGAGGTTCTCCTCGCCGGGAATGCCGAAGATCCGCTCGACCCCCTCGTTCTCCAGCGCCGCGACCAGCAGCTCCGCGCCGTTACGCATCGAATTCTCCTCGCCGGCAACGCGGCCTTATCTGCGGAAAGATGGGGCGCGCGCGGACTATTTCATCGGGAGATAGATACGCAAACGGCGCGCCGGACGACCGACGCGCCGTTCCTGCTTGTCTGATTATTCGGCGGCGGGCTGCTGCTCGCTCAGCAGGCACGATTTCTGCCGGTGATCCGCGCCGAGCGCGGAGATCAGATCGCCGAGCTCCTGCTGACGGTATGGCTTCGCCAAGCGTGGCAGTAGCGGGTCGAAACCGTTGGGCGGGTCGGCATAGCCGGTCACGAGCACGACCGGCAGCTCCGGCCAGCTGTTGCGGATGCGGCGCGCCAGCTCGGTGCCATTCATCCCGGGCATCGCATGGTCGGTGACGACGATGTCGATATCGTTGTGCGCCGCGAGGATTTCGAGCGCGACCGCGGCCGAATTGGCCTCAATCGTCGTGTGCCCGAGGTCTTCGAGCATCGCCAGCGTACCGGCGGCGACCATCTCGTCGTCCTCGACCAGCAGCACCTGCAGCGAGCTACGCTGCGGGCTGCGCCGCCGCCGCGGCGTCGCGCTCGATTTGGCGTCTTCGCCCAGCCAGATCGGCAGCCACAACTCGATCGTGGTGCCGGCGCCGAGCTGGCTCTTGATACGCATCGCGCCGCCAGACTGGGCGACGAGCCCGTCGACCATGCTGAGTCCGAGCCCAGTGCCCGCTCCGGCGCCCTTGGTCGTGAAGAACGGCTCGGCGGCGCGCGCCAATGTCGCCTCGTCCATGCCGGCGCCGTTGTCGCATTCGTCGATGCAGATATATTCGCCAGCCGCGAGGCCCGGCACGTCGCCGGCGCCGACAATCTCGCGCCGCGCCGTGATCGCCAGCTTGCCGCCATCGGGCATCGCGTCGCGTGCGTTGAGCGCGAGGTTGAGCAAGGCGAGCTCGAGCTGGTTTGGGTCGACCCGCGTCGTCAGCGCCTCGCGGCGGAACTCGGTGACGATCTCGATCTCCGGGCCCAACGAATGACGCAGCATCTCGACCGTGCCGCCAACGAGCTTGGGCACGTCGATGATTTCGGGCTTCAGCTCCTGGCGGCGGGCAAAGGCGAGCATGCGCTTTGTGAGATTGGCGCCGCGCTCGGCCGCCTTGATCGCGCCGTCGACGAGCCGGATGATCTTCGGGTTGTCGGCGGCGTACTTGCTGACGAGGCAGAGATTGCCGAGCACCGCCATCAGCAGATTGTTGAAGTCGTGGGCGACGCCGCCGGTCAGCTGGCCGAGGCTCTCGACCTTCTGCATCTCATGCACTTGCGCCAGCGCGGCCTCGCGCTCGCGGGTGCGCTCCTCGACGCGGTGCTCCAGATCGGTGTTGGCATGCGCGAGCTCGGCGGTGCGCTCGGCGACCCGATGCTCGAGCTCGGCGTTCAAGACCTCGAGCTGCCGTGTCTTGCGGAACAGCTCGCAAAACACGCGGACCTTCGAGCGCAGCAGCTCCGGGGCGACGGGCACCGGCACGTAATCGACCGCGCCGCACTCATAGCCGCGCAGCAGGTCGAGATCGGTCACCTGCACCGCCGACACGAAGATAATCGACAGGGTCTGGAAGCGCGGATGCTCGCGGATCATCGCCGCCAGCTGGAACCCGTCGAATTCGGGCATGACGACATCGATGAGGACGACCGCGACCTCGATCTTGAGCAGATGCTCAAGCGCCTCGCGGGCCGAGCTGGCCATGACCAGGTTCTCGCCCAGCTCGCTTAAAATGGCCTCGTAGGCGAGCAATTTGGCGGGCTGGTCGTCGACCAGCAGGATGTTGACCTTTTCCTCGGCGCCCATGGCGGTCTCCTGACCGGGCCGCTAGCGATGGAGCCACATGCGCAAGGCCGAGAGCAACTGCTCCGTGTTCACCGGCTTGGCAAGGTAGTCCGAGGCGCCCGCTTCGAGGCATTTCTCGCGATCGCCTTTCATCGCCTTGGCGGTCAGTGCGATGATCGGCAGGCGACGGAAGTCGGGCTTACCGCGGATCACCTGCATCGTCTGATAGCCGTCCATTTCGGGCATCATGATGTCCATCAGCACGATCGCCAGGCCCGGGTCGGCATCGAGGATCTCGATCGCCTCCTTGCCGGTGGTCGCCGACCGCACGTGCATCCCGCGGCGCTCGAGCACGCTCGACAGCGCGAAGATGTTGCGGGCGTCATCGTCGACCAGCAGCACCGTCTTGCCGACAAGGTCTTCGTCCGAGTTGTGCAGCCGTTCGATCATCTGCTGCTTGTCGGCCGGCAGGTCGGAGAGGACGCGGTGCAGGAAGAGCGCGGTCTCGTCCAGCAGCCGCTCGGGCGACTCGACGCCCTTGACGACAACGCTGCGCGCCATCGTGTGAAGCTGCGCGTCCTCGTCGGGCGACAACTCCCGCCCGGTGAAGACCACGACCGGCAGGTCGGCCAAAGTGACGTCGTCGCGGATCTTTTCGAGGAGGTCGAACCCGGACATGTCGGGCAGCCGCAGATCGAGCACGACGCAATCGGGTACATCGTCACGCATGATCCCGAGCGCCTCGTTGCCGGTGCCGACGGCCTGGACATGAATGTCGTCGAAGCCCAGGAGCTCGGTGATGCTCATCTGCTCGGCCGGGTTGTCCTCGACGACCAAGAGGCGCTTGCGGCGCGGCTGGACGTATTCCTTGATCTTGCCCAGCGCCGCTTGCAGGTCCTCGGTATTGGTCGGCTTGACGACAAACGAGAAGGCGCCGCGCGCCAGCCCGTGCTGACGGTCCTCATCCAAGGTCAGGACCTGCACGGGAATGTGGCGCGTCAGCGGGTTCTGCTTCAGCTGGCTCAACACCGTCCAGCCGAGCATGTCGGGCAGGAAGACGTCGAGCGATACGGCTGTCGGCTGGAATTCCTGAGCGAGAGCCAGCGCGTCGGCGCCGCGCGCCGCGACCAGCACCTTGAGGCCCTGATCGTGCGCCAGATCGGCGAGGATGCGCGCGTAATGCGGGTCGTCCTCGACGATGAGCAGCGTCGCATCGCCCGGCTGCAGCAATTTGCGGTCGTCCGGCACCACCTCGATCGCGAGGTCTGGCTGCTTCGGCGCGATCAACGCGCCGCCGTTGCCGTTAAGTGCGTGCGTGCTGATCTCCGCGCGCGGCGCGGTCACGATCGCGAGGTAGCGCAGCGGCAGATAGAGGGTGAAGGTGCTGCCGACACCCGGCGTGCTGCGCAGCTGAATTTCGCCGCCGAGCAGGTTCGAGAGTTCGCGGCTGATCGCGAGGCCGAGGCCGGTGCCGCCGTACTTGCGGTTGGTGCTGGCGTCGGCCTGTTGGAACGCCTCGAAGATGATGCGTTGCTTTTCGGGGACGATGCCGATGCCGGTGTCCGACACCTCGAAGGCCACCACCGAGGGCGTGTTCTTCAGTACCGGGTGATCCGATGCCCAGCCGCTCGACGCGGCGTAAATGCTGAGCTTGACGCCGCCCTGCTCGGTGAACTTGAAGGCGTTCGACAGCAGGTTCTTCAACACCTGCTGCAAGCGCTTCGAGTCGGTGTAGATGCTGCGCTCGAGCTTGGGGTCGATCAGCACGTCGAATGACAGCCGGCGGTTTTCCGCCTCGTGACGGAATGGCCGCACCACCATGTCCTGCAGGTTGGTGAAGAAGATTTCCTCGGCCTCGACCGACACCGTGCCCGACTCGATCTTCGACAGGTCGAGAATGTCACTGATGAGGTTGAGGAGGTCGGTGCCGGCGCTGTGGATGGTGCGGGCGAACTCGACCTGTTTCGGGATCAGGTTGCCGTCCGGGTTGTCGGCAAGCTGCTGCCCGAGGATCAGGATGCTGTTGAGCGGCGTACGCAGCTCGTGCGACATGTTGGCGAGGAACTCGGACTTGTATTTCGAGGTCAACGCCAGCTCGGTGGCTTTTTCCTCGAGCGCGCCGCGCGCCTGCTCGATTTCCTGGTTCTTCGCCTCGACCTCGACATTGCGCTCGGCGAGCTGCTGGGCCTTCTGCTCGAGCTGCTCGTTGGTCTGCTGCAACTCGCGCTGCTGCGATTGCAGCTCGGTGGCGAGCTGCTGCGACTGGGTCAACAGCGCCTCGGTCTGCATCGTCGCCTCGATCGAATTCAAGACGATGCCGATGCTCGCCATGAGCTGCTCGAGGAACGAGACCTGCAGCTCGGTGAAGCTGCCGAGCGAGGCCAGCTCGATAACCGCCTTGACTTGGCCTTCAAACAGCACCGGCAGCACGATCACGTTCCGCGGCGGCGCCCGGAACAGACCCGAGGTGATCGGCACGACCGTATCGGGAATGTCGCTGATCAATTTGCGGCGTGCATCGGCGGCGCATTGGCCGATAAGCCCGGCGCCCGTGTCGATCTTTTCGGGATGCGCCATCACCTCGCCGCCATCGGCATAAGCAGACAGCAGCTTGAGCCCCGCTTCGGGTTCGACCAGGTAGATGACGCCATTCTGCGCGCCGACCACCGGTGACAGGTCGGACAGCAGCATGTGTCCCACCGCGGCGAGATCGCGCTGGCCCTGCAGCATGTTGGTGAACCGCGCGAGGTTGGTCTTGAGCCAATCCTGCTCGGTATTGGTATCGGTCGTCAGCCGCAGATTGTCGATCATCGTGTTGAGGTTGTCTTTGAGCTCGGCCACCTCGCCGCGCGCCTCGACCTGGATCGACCGGGTCAGGTCGCCGCGCGTCACCGCCGTTGCCACCTCGGCGATCGCGCGCACCTGTGTCGTCAGGTTGGCCGCCAGCAGGTTGACGTTGCCGGTCAGGTCCTTCCAGGTGCCAGCCGCACCGGGCACGTTGGCCTGGCCGCCAAGCCGTCCGTCGACGCCGACCTCGCGCGCAACCGTGGTCACCTGATCGGCGAAAGTGGCGAGCGTGTCGGTCATGTTGTTGATGGTTTCGGCCAGCGCCGCGACCTCGCCCATCGATTTCACGGTCAGGTTCTGTTTGAGGTCGCCGTTGGCGACCGCGGTCACCACCTTGACGATGCCGCGCACCTGCTCGGTGAGATTGGCCGCCATGAAATTGACCGTGTCGGTCAAGTCCTTCCAGGTGCCGGCGACGCCGGGCACCTGTGCCTGGCCGCCCAATCGCCCTTCGGTGCCGACCTCACGCGCGACGCGTGTCACTTCCGAGGCGAAGGCATTGAGCTGATCGACCATCGTGTTGATGGTGTTCTTGAGCTGGAGAATTTCGCCCGACACATCGACGGTAATCTTCCGGCTGAGGTCGCCGCGCGCCACGGCGGTCGTCACCTCGGCGATGTTGCGGACCTGCGTCGTCAGATTGGCGGCGAGCAGGTTGACGTTGTCGGTCAAATCCTTCCAGGTGCCGGCGACGCCGGGCACCACCGCCTGACCGCCCAAGCGCCCTTCGGTGCCGACCTCGCGCGCGACGCGCGTCACCTCGCCGGCGAAGGCGTTGAGCTGGTCGACCATCGTGTTCAGCGTTTCCTTGAGCTGCAGGATTTCGCCGCGCACGTCGACGGTGATCTTTTTCGACAAGTCGCCGTTGGCGATCGCGGTCGCGACCTCGGCGATGTTGCGCACCTGGCCCGTTAGGTTCGACGCCATGAAGTTGACGTTGTCGGTCAAATCCTTCCAAGTGCCGGCGACACCGGGCACCGCCGCCTGACCACCGAGCTTGCCTTCGGTGCCGACCTCGCGCGCCACGCGCGTCACTTCCGAGGCGAAACCGTTGAGCTGATCGACCATCGTGTTGATGGTGTTCTTGAGTTCGAGGATTTCGCCCTTCACGTCGACGGTGATCTTGCGGCTGAGGTCGCCGCGCGCCACGGCCGTGGTGACCTCGGCGATGTTGCGGACCTGACCGGTCAGGTTGCCGGCCATCGAGTTGACCGAGTCGGTCAAGTCCTTCCAGGTGCCGGCGACGCCGGGCACCTGCGCCTGGCCGCCCAAGCGTCCTTCGGTGCCGACCTCGCGGGCGACGCGGGTCACCTCGCCGGCGAAGCGGTTAAGCTGGTCGACCATCGTGTTCAGCGTTTCCTTGAGCTCAAGGATTTCGCCGCGCACGTCGACGGTGATCTTGCGCGACAGGTCGCCGCCGGCGATCGCGGTCGCGACTTCGGCGATGTTGCGGACCTGGCCGGTCAGGTTGCCGGCCATCGAGTTGACGCTGTCGGTCAAATCCTTCCAGGTGCCGGCGACGCCGGGCACCTGCGCCTGGCCGCCCAGTCGCCCTTCGGTGCCGACCTCGCGCGCCACGCGCGTCACTTCGCCGGCGAAGGCGTTGAGCTGATCGACCATCGTGTTGATGGTGTCCTTCAGCTGCAGGATTTCGCCGGAGACGTTGACGGTGATCTTTTTCGACAAGTCGCCGCGCGCCACGGCGGTCGCCACCTCGGCGATGTTGCGCACCTGGCCGGTCAGGTTGCCGGCCATGTAGTTGACGCTGTCGGTCAAGTCCTTCCAGGTGCCGGCGACGCCCTTCACCTCCGCCTGGCCGCCGAGTTTGCCTTCGGTGCCGACCTCGCGGGCGACGCGCGTCACCTCGCCGGCGAAGGCGTTGAGCTGATCGACCATCGTGTTGATGGTGTCCTTCAGCTGCAGGATTTCGCCGGAGACGTTGACCGTGATCTTTTTCGACAAGTCGCCATTGGCGACCGCGGTCGTCACCTCGGCGATGTTGCGGACCTGGCCGGTCAGGTTGTTGGCCATCGAGTTGACGGACTCGGTGAGATCGGCCCAAGTGCCGGCGACGCCGAGCACGTTGGCCTGGCCACCGAGCCGGCCCTCGGTGCCGACCTCGCGCGCGACGCGGGTCACTTCGCCGGCGAAGGCGTTGAGCTGATCGACCATCGTGTTGATGGTCTCTTTCAGCTGCAGGATTTCGCCCGAGACATTGACCGTGATCTTTTTCGACAAGTCGCCGCCAGCGATCGCGGTCGCGACCTCGGCAATGTTGCGGACCTGGCCGGTCAGGTTCGACGCCATGAAGTTGACGTTGTCGGTCAAATCCTTCCAGGTGCCGGCGACACCCGGAACCTGCGCCTGGCCGCCCAAGCGGCCTTCGGTGCCGACCTCGCGCGCCACGCGGGTCACCTCGCCGGCGAAGCCATTGAGCTGATCGACCATCGTGTTGATGGTGTCTTTCAGCTCGAGAATTTCGCCGCGCACATCGACGGTGATCTTGCGGCTGAGGTCGCCACGCGCCACGGCGGTCGTGACCTGCGCGATGTTGCGCACCTGGTCGGTCAGGTTGCCGCACATCGCGTTGACCGAGTCGGTGAGGTCCTTCCAGGTGCCGGCGACGCCGGGCACCAGGGCCTGGCCGCCGAGGCGGCCCTCGGTGCCGACCTCGCGCGCGACACGCGTCACTTCCGAGGCGAAAGAGCGCAGCTGATCGACCATCGTGTTGATGGCTTCCTTGAGCTGCAGGATTTCGCCGCGCACATCGACGGTGATCTTTTTCGACAAATCGCCCATGGCGACCGCGATCGTCACGTCGGCGATATTGCGGACCTGCGCGGTCAGGTTCGACGCCATCGAGTTGACCGACTCGGTCAAGTCCTTCCACACGCCGGTGACCTCGCGCACCTGCGCCTGGCCGCCGAGCTTGCCGTCGGTGCCGACCTCGCGCGCGACGCGCGTCACCTCCGAGGTGAAGACGCTGAGCTGCTCGATCATGCGGTTGACGATCGTCGCCGAGCGCAGGAACTCTCCCTTCAGCGGCCGGCCGTCGACATCGAGCTGCACGGTCTGTAACAGGTCGCCGCGCGCTACGGCGGTGATCGCGTGCGTCACCGCCGTCGTTGGCCACAGAAGGTCGTCGATCAGCGTATTGACCGAGCCTTCCATCTCGCCCCAGGCGCCATGCTGTAGCGCGAACTTGACCCGGCGCTTGGTCTTGCCGTCGCGGCCAACGATCTGTCCGACCTGCTCCAGTTGATGCGCCATGCGCTCATTCGCAGCGACGATCTCGTTAAACACGTCGGCGATCTTGCCGGTGAGGCCGGTGTGGTCGTCGGGCAGACGGACTGAGAAATCGCCGAGGCGCATCGCCTGCATCGCGTGCAGCAGCTCGTGCAGCTCGTCTTCGCTCACATGAGGGGCGCCATTGGCGTGACCATTGGTCTTGGCGTGGCCGTTGCCATTGGTATGGCCGTATTTCTTCGATGGCGTCTCACCCGGAAGCTTGCCGCGGGTCGAGCGAACGAGACTTTCGGGATTAGACGCCATGAGGTGCTCCTTCGCGCACGCGCGGGGGGGATGGGGCGGCGAGAGGTGATATGGAAAGTCGGTGGTAAACGCGGCGTGCGGCCGTCGAGCGCGCGGCCGTCATGCGGGCAGGCAGGACTTCGTGTTGCGCGGCTGGTCAAGGGCGATCCGGCGTCACAACAGCAGATCATTTGCGAAGCTCACCCTGCCGCCTCTCGATTTCTCTAAAGCTTCCCTGTTCACCAGTAATCAACGCCGGTCATAAATAATTAACCGTACCGGAGGGGCGTGTCGGGCAATTTATCAACAGAAACATGACTTTACTTGACTTTACGGATGACTGCAGCAAATTGTTTGTAACGTTGTGTAAAATTACGTAACTGCAGTGTAACTGTGCCAGTGTCGGCGTAGTCGAGTTTCGGTGCTTGTCCGGAATGCGTTGATTTGGATTATGCTTTTGCAAGTGTTCGGAAGAGGACAGAGAAGGCAATGAGTAATCCGGCATTCAAATTCGATCACGTCCACATCATTAGTGAAAATCCGCGTGCCGCGGCGGCATGGTATGTCGAGATGTTCGGTGCTCAGATCGCCGCCGACACGGTGGCGCGCGGCGCGCCGCAAATCTTTGTCGAGCTTGGCGGTATGACTATCCTGATCCGCGGCCGGCGGCCGGGGGAGGAGCCGGCATCGGCGCGGCCGATCCAGCCCTATGCCGATTTCTCGAGCCACAATGCCTGGGGCACCGACCATTTCGGCTTTATGTACCAGGGCGATCTGGCGGCGCTGTGTGACCGGCTGCGGGAGAAGGGCGTCCGCTTTCCGGTCGAATTGAAGCGCGGCGTCGGCGGCAGCCTCTTGTGCTACGTGGCGGCGCCCGACGGGGTCAGCATCGAGCTGATGGAGTGCTGAGGCGTCACGCCTTGCGGGTCTCGACCATGCGGGTGCAGCTCACCGCAGCGGCGACGAGCGCGATACACGCGGCGACCGACAGCGCCGTGACATTGCCGGCCTGACCGACCAGGCCAAAGATCAGCGCGACCATGGCCGCGCCTACGGTCTGTCCGAGGAGCCGCGCGGTTCCCAGCATGCCGCCCGCGCCGCCGCTGCGTTCGCGCGGCGCAGCGCCGATGATCGCGCGGTTATTGGGTGTCTGGAACAGGCCGAAGCCAAAACCGCACACCGCCATCCGCCAGACGATGTTCGCCGCGCTCGGGTGGCTCGGCAATACGGCGAGCAGGGCGATGCCGACGCCGAATATCGCAAGGCCGACACCGCCGAGAAGGCCGGCCGAGTGGCGGTCGGCGAGGCGCCCGGCGATCGGCGCCATCACCGCTGTCATCAGCGGCCACGGGGTCATCAAGAGCCCCGTTTCGACCGCCGAGCGGCCAAGCGAATGCTGCAGAAAAAACGGCAGCGAAACATAGGCCATCATCTGCGCGACAAACGAGCAGACCGAGGTCGCGATCGACAGCGAGAACAGCGGTATCCGCAGCAGATCGACCGGCAGCAGCGGCCAGGCGCGATGCGTCTCGCGGAATACCATGATCGCGCCGACCGCCAGCGTGGCCATGCCTTCGAGCGCGATCAATGCGAGCGGCTGATGGTGACCGATGCCGTCGATCGTCGTGATGATGAGCCCGAAGGTCGCCGCGCTCAGCACGGCCCCAATGATGTCGAAGCGGTGCTTGCCGCGCGGCGTCACCGGCAGCGATCCCATGCCGAACAGCGCGATAAGGCCGATCGGCACGTTGATGGCGAAGAGCCATTGCCAAGAGGCGACCGAGAGGATCGCCGATGCCACGGTCGGCCCGACCGCCGCGGCGACCGAGACGGTCACCGCGTTGATGCCCATCGCGCGGCCGAGCTGCGCACGAGGATAGATGAAGCGCATCAGCGCGGCGTTGACGCTCATGATCCCGGCGGCGCCGAGCCCCTGTAAGACGCGCGCCGCGGTCAGCTCGATGATCGAATGCGACATCGCGCAGGCCAGCGACGCCAGCGTGAACAGCGCCAGCCCAACGCGGTAGACGCGCCGGTACTCGTAAATGTCGCCGAGCGAGGCGAGCGGCAGCAGGGTCATTACGATCGTCAGCTGATAGGCGTTGACGATCCAAATCGCGGTCGCCGGGCTCGCCGACATGTCGCCGGCGATGGTCGGCAGCGCGACATTGGCGATCGACGAGTCGAGCACCGATATCGCGATCGCCAGCCCGACGGTGAGTATCGCCCAGAGGCGCCGGGGCCACGGCAGCCCGTCTTCCGGGTACTGCGGAGGCGGCAGCCGGACATCGTCCTCTAGTTCCGAGAGGGTTGATGGCGGACGCATGCGCGGCGGCTTGTCGAGCGGCAAGGTCATTACTGTCAAATGGTCCCGAAGCGGGAAGGTTCACCCAAGCGGCAGCGAGCATGTGGTAGCCATCATGCTGCACTGCAACATGAGGTTGACGCAAGTCAGATGCCCGCCACCTAAAGCCGGATCGTCACGCGCATGCCGATGACCAGCGCATTCGGCAGCGGTCTGGCGCCGAAATTGTTGGGAATGCCGGCGTTCGGATTGACGACATATTGCAGATCGGGCTGCAGGGTCAGCCAATCGGTCACCGGCGCCTGGTATGTCGCCTCGATCACCGTCTCGTTGCTCGCATAGCCGGCGTTCGCTTGGCCAAAGGCGACGAGGTCATTGCCGTACTGCCGCGCCGCCGGGCTGATGCCGAGATAGGCGACGGCAAGCCCAAATATGTCATCCTTCCGCTCTTTGAACGGGCCCCGCCAGTTCATGCCGGCTTCGGCGTAAAGGTTGCTGAGATTGCGGTTGCCGGGGCCGGCCATGACCATGGCGAAGACACCGATGCCGTCATCGTCGGTGCCCGGTTGTCGCCAGACCATCTGGTCGACGACGCCGTACACTGCCCAATCGCCCGCATGCTGAAGCGGGCTGCCGCTGCTTGCCGGGTTGGCGAGCAGCCCGCCGGCGCTGTCGAGCCGGCGGTCGGCGAAGTTGCCGGTCGCGTACCAGGCGCCGAGCTTGTAGGTCGTCGGCAGATCGGGCGGTGATTTGGCGTCGGGCGTATACCAGAGTTCGGCGAAGCCCAGCGTGTGGTCGTTGAGCCGGAAGGCGGTGCCGTTGCGGTCGCGCGCCTGCGGGTCACCCACTCCCGGCTGCGCCGGATCCTCGGTGTAGACAGCGCCGACGATGGTGATCTTGTCGGTCGGGCTGTAGAGCGCGCGAACAAATGGCGACGCCAGCGGGTAATTGGGCCCGCCCGACGGCAGGTCCGCGGCGGGCATGCCGGGGAAGCCAAAGCTCGAATTGAGGAACAGGCCGCCATAGGCGGTCACCATCATTTCGTCATTGGCGCCTTCCTGACCGGTGCGGATGGAGACCTTACCGTCGAGCAGAGTCTGGTCGAGCCACAAATCGTAGAGCTTGATGCTCGGGGTCGCCTCGATGTTGCTGACCAGCTGCTGGTTACCGACCAGCGCGCGGCTCGGTCCGTGACCGTGGATGTCGAAGCCCGAGGCGAAGAATTCGCCGCCCTTCCAGCCGAGCAGCGCGTCAAGATCGAGGTTGAGCTTAGCGATCGTCAGCCCGTCATAGCTGAACCCCTGGTGGCCGCCGCCCGACACGTCGGTCCAGATCTCCCTGCGCTCGTGCAGCGAAAAGGTGATGCCCTTGTCTTTGAGGTCTTGCCGCTCTTTGTGAAAAAGCTGGAGGAAATCGCCATCGAGAGGTCGCGGCGGCTGGCCGGGCCGCTCGTCGCCGAGCGCTTCCGGCGGGTCGGGTTCGGCTTGCGGTGCGGGCTGCTGGGTAGCGGCTGCCGTATCGGATGCCGCTTGCGCGTGAGGCGTACAGCCGCAAATCAACCCGACCCCGATCGCGGCCGCCGCGAGGCTTTGCGATAAATGAAACCGCAAGGTGCTTATCCTGCCGCAGCGCGACATCCCCGTCTTCCGCACCGGCTGTTGTAGCGGAGCTAGCGGAAACAACGCGGAAATCGCTTATCCGTTGCGTGTCTCCCTATCTCGGCGTGACTATGCGCCAACACGCCGAATGGAGGGGACTCATGGCCGAGCGCATGCCGTTCCTGAACAAGCCCTACAGCGCCTATTACCATCGCGGTATGCCGCCCGACGACGAGGAGCTGACCCGCGTCGGGCCGGGCACGCCGTGCGGCGAGTACATGCGCCGTTTCTGGCAGCCGGTGATCCTGGCGAACGAAGTGGGCGATCTGCCCGTCAAGCTGCGCATCCTCGGTGAGGATTTGGTGATCTTCCGTGACGGGTCCGGCGAGATCGGCCTGCTGGAATTGCACTGCCCGCATCGCGGCACTTCGCTCGAATTCGGGCTGGTCGGCGAGAAGGGCATACGCTGCTGCTATCACGGCTGGCTGTTCGGCTGCGACGGGACGATCCTCGAAACCCCGGGCGAGCCTGCGGACAGCACACTCAAGGAGAAGCTGTTCCACGGCTCCTACCCGGTGCACGAGCATGCCGGGCTGCTTTTTGCCTATATGGGCAAGCCCGAAGAGCAGCCGCCCTTCCCGATGCTCGACACCTATGACATCCCCGGCTACCGGCTTGTCGCGCGCAAGCCTACGCTGTGGGAATGCAACTGGCTGCAGGTCAAGGAAAACAGCATGGACCCGGCGCATCTCGCCTTCCTGCACACGCTGCCAGGCAGCGAGGGGTTCACCGAAGACCTCAAGGAACTCGGCGAGTGGGACTGGATGGAGACGCCGCTCGGCATGGTCTACATCGACACGCGCCGGCAAGACGACCGGGTCTGGGTGCGGGTCGCCGACTTCATTCTTCCGAACATCCACCAATTCCCACCCAACCAGGACCCGATGGCGTTGCGCAACTCGATCAACCGGCCGCAGGCGACGACCTGGGCGGTGCCGCTCGACGACACGCACACGATGCAGATCGGCTATTACCGCGCACCCGAGGGCAAGGAGCCGCGCCGCGGCTCCGGTTTTGGCCAGGACAACAGCCGTTCCTACGAGGAACGCCAGCGCGTGCCGGGCGATTACGACGCCCAGGTCAGCATCCATAACGGCATGGCGCGGCACGGGCTCGAACATCTCGCCTCGACCGACCGCGGCATCATCATGATGCGCAACATGATCCGCGCTGGCATCCGTGCGAACCGCAAGGGCGGGGTACTGGACTCGCCGATGCTCAAGAATGGCGCGGCGGTGCCGACCTACAGCCACGACCGGGTCGTGCCCGGTATCGCGCCAGCGGTAAGTGCGCAAGCTGACCGCCAGCTACTGCGCGATGTGGCGCGCGATGTCGTCGCGACGTCGATCCGCGAGGGCGGTTTGAGCGGCTGAAGCTAGGCGGCGACGCCCCAGGCGATCGCGTTGCGCAGCAGCGTGACGACGGCGTCGGTCTCCCACGGCACGCGGAAGGTCGGTGGCGTCGTGTCGGCGGGGTCGGCGCTGGCGCGCGCGGCTCGGATGGCCGGGTTGTGGCAATGGCCAAAGGCGAAATACGCGACCGCGCCCTTGCCCACCTCGCGCGAATAGCCGAGCACGCGGCTCCTGCCGTCGGCGAGTAGCGAGGTGTCGGACGGGTAGAGGCCTTCGGTCGCGCCAGCCGCGCTCGGGCCGAATTCCGCGGTCAGCAGGATTTGCGTCGCCGCCGGATCTTGCAGCTCGATGAAATAGGGCTCGTCCTCGACGGTGAACGAGGCGGGAAGGCCTTGGGTGAGCGGCGAGGGGGTCTTGCTGACCTCGACGCGGAACTCGCGGATCGGCGGGTGGGTCAGGAACATGCTGCCGAGCAGCGCGTGGTGCTCGGTCTTGACCGTGCGCCGCATGCGCGCGCCTTCGACGCGCTGCGCTCGGCCACCGCTGGTGCCGTGCAGGCCCAGCCAATGGCCGCCGGCTTCGAGCCAGGCGTGGATCGTCTCGGTCTGCGCCGCATCGGGGTAGGGGCCAGCGACATAGGTGATGAGCAGCTGACAGGTCGGCAGCCATTTGCCGATATCGGCGAAGTCGTTGCCGACCGAGGCCGGAACCCCGCGCTCGGCGAGGAGGGTGAGGAGCCGTAGCCGGGCGTAATCGTGGTCGTGACCGCCCATCGAGCCGGGCGGAAAGCCGCCGGTAACGAGGTGCGCGCGGCCTGGGGTCAGCTCTGCCATCGGATCGCTCCGTTTTCCCGTGTGCTCAGTCGTGCTTCCGGCAGATTACGCCAATTCGCAGATCGGCATTGCTTCTTTGCGGGGTAACGCGGCAGCCTTAGCGCTGGTTGGGTGCGGGGAGGAGCGGTTCGATGGCTGAGATCGCAGCGGGTCCCGGCGAGATGATGGGGAATGCCGGGCCGGGGATGCTCGCCGGGCTGCGCGTCATCGAAGTGGCCGACGAGCGCGCCGAGTATACCGGGCTGCTGCTCGCGGGGCTCGGCGCCGAGGTCATCAAGATCGAGCCGCCCGAGGGCAACGCGACACGGCGGATCGGCCCCTATCTCAACGACGAGCCGGGGCGCGAGCGCTCGCTGTTCTTCTGGAACTACAACCGCAACAAGAAATCGGTCGTGCTCGACCTGCAGACGCCGGCGGGTAGGGAACACATGCTGCGCCTGTTGGGCGGCGCGGACATCCTGCTCGACGCGAGCTGCGGCGCGCTCAACACGGTGCTGGGACTTGACCGCGCGGCGCTCAACGCGCGCTTTCCGGCGCTTGTTACGGCGCGGATGACCCCCTTTGGCGACGACGGTCCCTGGGCCGACTTCAAGGGCTCGGACCTTATTCATCTCGCGCTCGGCGGCCCGATGATGAATTGCGGCTACGACCCCGACCCCAGCCTCGAATACGACACGCCGCCCATCGCGCCGCAGATTTGGCATGCCTATCACATCGCTGGCGAGCAGATGGCGACCGGCATCATCGGCGCGCTGATCCACCGCGAGCGCAGCGGCGAGGGGCAGGACGTGTCGGTGGCGATCCACGAGGCGGTGTCGAAGAACCCCGAGCAGGATTTGATGTACTGGGTCTGCCGGCGGGTGCCGTTGTGGCGGCTGACCTGTCGCCACGCCTCCGAGGGGCCCAATCACAGCCCGAGCATCTGCCACACCAAGGATGGGCGCTGGTTCATCACCCACGGCATGGGCGCGCGCGACCTGAAGGCGCTGGTGCCGCTGCTCGCCAAGTACAACGCGCAGGCCGACCTTGAGCCGCCGCCGCCCGAGGTGGATGTCAAGGCGCGGGCGGTGCCAGGGACGGCGGGGGCCGACGAGGCGCACATGCTCGACATCGTGCAGCGCTTTGTCCGCGCCTGGACTTTCAAGGACATGCCGTGGCTCGAGGCGCAGAACGCCGGGCTGCTCTGGGCGCCGCTGCGCAAGCCGCACGAAAACGCGCTCGACGAGCATTGGTGGGCGCGCAAGACCTTTGCCGAGATCGAGCACCCGGAGCTCGGCCGGTCCTTCACCTATCCGACCAGCAAATGGCTCAGCAGCAGGACGAGCTGGCAGGTCGGCCGCCGCGCGCCGCTGCTTGGCGAAGATACCGACGCGGTACTCGGCGAGGAAAAGCGCCGGCCGAGCCTGCCGGCGCAGCCGCGCAAGGTCGAAAACCCGAAGCTCTCGGCGCTGCATAACAAGCCGTTTCCGCTGCAGGGCATCAAGATTTTCGATTTCGCGTGGTTTCTCGCCTCGGCCGGTGGCACCCGGTTTCTCGCGGCGATGGGCGCGGAAAGCTACAAGGTCGAGTGGAAGGATAATCCCGACACGCGGCTCGCGGGGATGGCGCCGGTCGGCGGCCGCGAGGCGCGCGAAAAGGCGACTGGGCCGCTACCCGGGGTCAAGGACCCCGACATGGGCGGCAATTTCCTCAACAAGAATTCCGGCAAGCGCGGCATCTCGCTCAACATCCGGCACCCGAAGGGGCTTGCGATCGCCAAGGACATGATCCGCATCTGCGATGTCGTGGCCGAGGGGTTCTCGCCCGGGGTCTTACAGCGCCTCGGGCTCGGGTATGACGTGATGAAGTCGATCCGGCCCGACATCATTTACATCCAGCAATCCGGGATGGGAGCGCACGGCACCTATGGCCGGATGCGCACGGTCGGGCCGGTGGCGGCGGCGTTTGGCGGGCAGGCCGAGATGTCGGGGCTGCCCGAGCCGGCGATGCCGGTGAGCTGGGGCTATTCCTATCTCGACTGGATGGGCGCTTATGGCTATGCGCTGGCGCTTTTGGGCGCGATCTATCACCGCGAGCGCACCGGCGAAGGCCAATGGATCGACGCCTCGCAATGCGAGAGCGGGATTTTCCTCACCGGCACGACGATCCTCGACTGGGCGGCCAACGAGCGCATCTTCCGCCGCATCGGCAACCGCTCGCCCTACAAGCCGGCCGCGCCGCACGGCGCCTATCGTTGTGCGGGCAAGGATCGCTGGATCGCGATCGCCTGCTTTACCGACGCCGAATGGCAGGCGCTGGCGCGGATCGCCGAGCAGGGCGCGTGGCTCGACGACCGCCGTTTCGCGACGCTCGAAAGCCGGCTGCAGCACCAGGACGCGCTCGACGCCGCGGTCGAGGCCTGGACCAAGACGCAAGACCGGTTCGACTGCATGATGAAATTGCAGAAGGCGGGCGTGCCGGCCGGGGTCTGCCAGAACGCCGAGGATCGCGTCGAGACCGACCCGCAGCTCAAACACCTCAAATGGCTGACCGAGGTCACCGGCACCAAGATCGGCACCTGGCCGGTCTACGAAATCCCGATGAAATTGAGCAAGACGCCGGCCTATATCGGCGGGCCGATCAATCGCGGTGCGCCATGCTATGGCGAGGACAATATGTATGTGCTGACCGAGCTGCTCGGCCGAACCCCGAGCGAGGTCGAACGCCTGGCCGAGGAAGGAGTGATCTGATGACGAAACCCGAAACCGTCGGCCTGTCGTCGGCGCGGCTGAAGCGGCTCGACGAGGTCATGAAGCGCCGCTATGTCGATAGCGGCTTTCTCCCCGGCATCCTCACCTACGTCTATCGCAAGGGGCAGCTCGTGCACACGGGCCTCGCCGGGCAGATAGACCTCGAGCGCGGCAAGAAGATGCGCGAGGACGCGATCTTTCGCATCTACTCGATGTCGAAGCCGATCACCGCGGTGGCGCTGATGATGCTCGCCGAGGAAGGGCTGATCGGGCTCGACGATGCGGTCGCGACATATATCCCGGAGTGGAAGGACCTCGCGGTCTACGCCAGCGGCACGCCCTCGATCCTGCCGAGCGGTGCGCCGAGCTACATGACGACACCCTGCCTGCGGCCGATGAAGGTGGTCGACCTGGCGACGCACACCTCCGGGCTCACTTACGGCTTTATGATGCGCACCGGGGTCGACGCCGCCTATCGCCGGCTGAAGGTCGTCGATCGCCAGACCGAGGGCGGGCTCAAGGGCATGATCGATCAGCTCGCGCAAGTGCCGCTCGATTTCTCGCCGGGGACGGCGTGGAACTACTCGGTGGCGATCGATGTGCTGGGGTACCTGGTCGAGAAATTGTCGGGGCTGAGCTTTGGCGAGTTCCTGCGCACCCGGCTCTTCGAGCCGCTCGGCATGCACGACACCGCGTTCCATATCGCGCCCGACAAGGTCGAGCGGTTCACCTCCTGCTACCAGCCGGAGGGGAAGGCGATAACGCTGCAGGACGATGCGCGCGAGAGCACCTACGCCGCGCCGCCGCTTTTGGAGTCGGGTGGCGGCGGGCTAATCTCGACCGCGCACGACTATCTGCGCTTCTGCCGGATGATGCTTAATGGCGGCACGCTCGACGGCGTGCAGATCTTGAGCCCGAAGACCGTGGCGCTGTTCAGCCTCAATTTCCTACCCGATGGCCGCGAGGTCGGCGAGATGGCCTTCCCCGGCATGTTCAGCGAGTCGGGCTATACCGGCGTCGGCTTCTCGCTCGGCTGCGGGGTTAACGTGAATGTCGCCAAGACGCGGTTGCCCGGCACGCTCGGCGAATTTTTCTGGGGTGGCGCGGCCTCGACCGCGTTCTGGATCGATCCACGGGAAGAGCTGACCGTGGTGTTCATGACCCAGGTCATCGGCAGCCCGGTGCGGCTCGCGCTGCGCCGGGATTTGCGCACCTTGGTCTACTCGGCGATGACCGAGTCGTTCGCGTAAGGGATTTGGCGCGTAAGGAGATATTGATGGATTTGAACGGGGCGGTCGCGCTGGTGACCGGTGGCAATGGCGGGCTCGGGCAGCGCATCTGCCACGCGCTCGCCAAGGAAGGCGCGCATGTCGCGGTGATGTACGCGCAAAGCCGCGACCAGGCGGAGGGCGTCGCGCAAGAGCTTACGTCGCGCTACCAGTGCAACGCCGCCGCTTTCCAATGCGAGATCACGAGCGACGAGTCGGTCGCGGCGGTGGTCGACGGCGTCGCGAAGCGGTTCGGGCGCATCGACATCCTTGTCAATGACGCGGCGTACAACCATTCGGTGCAATTCCCCGACCTTGACGGGCTGACGATGGAGGTCTGGGACAAGATCGTCGCGGTGAACCTCACCGGGCCGTTCCGGCTCACCAAGGCGGTGGCGCCGGTGATGAAAGGGCAGGAGCGCGGGCGCGTCATCACCATCGCCTCGGTGGCCGGGGTCGCGCCGACCGGCTCATCAATCGCCTATGCGGTGTCGAAGGCCGGCCTGATCCATCTGACGAAATGCATGGCGGTCGCGATGGCGCCGCATGTGTTGGTCAATTGCGTCGCGCCGGGCCTGCTCGAAGGGACGCGGGCGACCGCCAATCTGCGGCCCGAGTTTATCGCCCAGGGCGCCGCGACGTCGCTCCTCAAAAAGCCGGCCGACAAGGATGATTGCGCCGACATGGTGGTCACCTTGTGCCGCACCGAGACGATGACCGGCCAGACGATGGTCATCGATTCCGGGCGGTATTTTCATTGATGCTGCCGACGAAGCAGGAGGGTTTCCATGCCACCTCCCGTGCCGCCCTTCACACGCGAGACCGCAGCCACCAAGGTCCGTATGGCCGAAGACGCCTGGAATAGCCGCGATCCGCATCGCGTCTCGCTCGCTTATACCGAGGACAGCATTTGGCGTAATCGCGCCGAGTTCATCCGCGGGCGCGCCGAGATCGTCGCCTTTCTTACCCGCAAATGGGCAAGGGAACTCGACTATCGCCTGATCAAGGAGTTATGGGCGTTCACTGAAAATCGCATCGCCGTGCGTTTTGCCTATGAATGGCACGATGACAGCGGCAACTGGTTCCGCTCCTACGGCAACGAGAATTGGGAATTCGACGAGACTGGCGAGATGCGGCGCCGCATCGCCTCGATCAACGATCTGCCGATCCGCGACGCGGATCGGAAATACCATTGGCCGCTCGGGCGACGGCCCGACGATCACCCCGGTCTTTCCGATCTGGGGCTTTGAGGACTTATAGTCGAGACCAGCGCGGCAAAACGAAAGAGCGTTTCCCCATGCAGGACATTTCCGGCAAGACTGCGATCGTCACCGGCGCTGCCTCGGGCATCGGGCTCGGCATCGCCACAGCGCTGGCGGAATCGGGCGCCAATGTCGTCATGGCCGACATTCAGAAGGACGCGGTCGAGGCGGCGGCGCACAGCCTCTCCGGCACCAACAAGCAGGTGCTGCCCGTCAGGATCGACGTGACGACCGAGCAGTCGGTCGTCGATGCGCTGGCCGAGGCCGAGCGCCGGTTCGGCAAGTTGCACATCGCCTGCAACAATGCGGGCGTGCCGATGCACGGCGTCCCGCTCGCCGATGTGAGCCTCGCGGACTGGCAATTCGTGATCGGCGTTAATGTCTGGGGCGTGATCCACGGCATCCGCCATTTCGTGCCGGCGATCAAAAAGCACGGCGAGGAGGGGCACGTCGTCAACACG
>Ga0210398_10001397_pt1 | contig 25007 bp, 27 predicted proteins | sample IncBWC4OmetaG_FD_161047 | JGI IMG/M metagenome (GOLD analysis project Ga0210398, IMG submission 161047) | Forest soil microbial communities from Barre Woods Harvard Forest LTER site, Petersham, Massachusetts, United States - Inc-BW-C-4-O | ecosystem: Environmental > Terrestrial > Soil >... | reverse complement strand
AAAAACCTCAACTCGGTGCGCTTTGTGATGCAGGCGATCGAGATCGAGGCGCGCCGCCAGGTCGCGATCATCGAGGACGGCGGCCAGATCGCCCAGGAAACGCGGCTCTTCGACACCGCGCGCGGCGAGACGCGGCCGATGCGCTCGAAGGAAAACGACTACGACTACCGCTATTTCCCCGACCCCGATCTCCTGCCGCTGGTGCTCGATCCCGCCTGGGTCGCTGAATTAAAGGCCGCTCTGCCCGAGCTGCCCGACAAGAAGCGCGCGCGGTTTGTCAGCGATTACGGGCTCGGGCTTGAAGAAGCCGAGGTGCTCGTCGCCGAGCGCGCCACCGCCGAGTTCTTTGAGGGGGTTGCCCAAGGCCGCGACGCGAAGGCGGCAGCCAACTGGGTCACTGGCGACCTGTTTGGCGCGCTCAACAAAAAGGGTCTCGACATCGAGGACTCGCCGGTCTCCGCGCCTGCCTTGGGCGCCCTCATCGACCTGATCGCCGACGGCACGATCTCCGGCCGCATCGCCAAGGATGTCTTCGCCGAGATGGTCGAGACCGGCGGCGACCCCGCACAAATCGTCGAGGCCAAGGGGCTGCGTCAGGTCACCGACACCGGCGCGATCGAGGCCGCGGTCGACGCTGCGCTCGCCGCCAACCCGGCGCAGGTCGCGCAATATGCCACCAACCCCAAGGTGCTCGGCTTCTTTGTCGGCCAGGTCATGAAAGCTACCCAAGGCAAGGCCAACCCGGCCCTGGTCAACGAGCTACTGAAGAAGAAGCTGGGCGGGTAAAGCCGGCCCCGATCGTTTCTGGTACGAGGTAATCGGCCCACGTCCTAACTGATCGATCGCCCATCGCCGCAACGGCCGCGTTTGCCCCAAGGCGGTGATCAGCCCTCGAGCTGACCGATGTGGTAGCCGAGGCGATTTTCGACATCGCCTGGTTTGTGGAAGCCGCGCTCCATCAGCGCCTTGATTCTGGTCTGCGCTGCCGGCCGCCCCAACGACGCCATAAAGGCGTCCCATTCCGGCGCGATCTCGGCGTCGGGCGGCAGGCTGGCGATGTTCACAAGGCGCTTTGTATTGGCGATCGCCTCCTTGTCGAAACTCGCGATCCGCTCCGCCAGCGCATCGACAAAGGGGTCAAGCTCCGCGTCGGGCAGAGCCCGGTTCACATAGCCGTAGCGCTCGGCGAGGTCGCCGTGAATATCGTCCGCGCCAAGCAGCACCTCGAGCGCACGTCCCCGGCCGATGAGGCGAGGGAGGCGCGCCATCGGCCCGCCGCCCGGAACAAGACCGGCGCCGACCTCCCATTGCGACAGGATCGCGTTCTCGCGGCTGGCAAAACGCATGTCGCTGGCGAGCGCGAGCTCGCTGCCGACACCGGTGGCGCGGCCGCGGATCAACGCGATCGAAACGACGGGCGCGCGGCTGATGCGCACCAGCATGTCGGGCAGCGCCTGCAAGCCGGTGGGGCCGGGCGGGATGCTGGTCGAATCCTCGAGCCTCGCGAGGAAATCGTAGTGCGTGATGAAGAAGCCCTCGACGGCGCTGTCGAACACGACGACCTTCACTCGCTCATCGGTCTCGAGCGCGGTGACGATCTCATTCAGCGGCGGAATGCTTTCCGGGCCGAAAATGTTGAGGGGCGGGTGGTCGAAGATGACGCGCCAATGGAACGGTGAGCGTCGCTCGAGACGGACGCGTTTCGATCCTCGCTCATTTGACATCGACGGAGATCCTTTCGGTCGCACGGCTTTTCCACCGTGCTCGGTCCAACCTCGCTAAAGTGGAAGCAAGCGAAGGCAGATAGAACATCCGCCATCAGAGACACTCTCTTTCGCCGCACGAAGGGAACAACCCGCAAATAGCCATAATCGCATCGTAAATTGCGAATTTCGTCTCGCGTTTGGGCGGGACGATTGGCAATTTCGGAGCGAAAATTCATGGCTGCAAAACATCTGCAAAAACAGCGAGGGCGAGGGGCGGGGCGGCCTTTCGCTAGGGGCGTGTCGGGCAATCCCGCCGGCCGGCCGCCGGGCACGCGCAACCACGCGACCGAGATCGCCCAGGCGCTGCTTGACGGCGAGGCCGAGGCGCTGACGCGCAAATGCGTCGAGCTGGCGCTCGACGGTGACCGTGCCGCGTTGAAGCTCTGTCTCGAACGCCTCGTGCCGCGCCGGCCGCGCGCGGTCGCGCTCGACCTGCCGCAGATCGCCTCGACCGCCGACCTCGCTCCGGCCATCGCCGCGATCGCGCATGCCGTCGCCGCCGGCGGCCTCACCCCCTATGACGGCGCCGAGCTGGCACGCATTTTCGACGCCTATGCCCATGCGGCCGAATTTGGCGAGTTCGAGCGCCGCTTGGCGCTCGTCGAGCGCGAATTGGAGGCCGATCATGCTTCGGCGGATTAGCCGCGTGCTGCTGCGCCGTCTCGACCGCGTCGCCTCGGTCGTCAATGGCTGGCGGGCGGCGCGCGACCGGCAGGAAGCGCACCGCCGGTCGCGCGAGCTTTTTGTCGGGTTGCTGATGGGTGGGCTGTGCGATCATGGCATCGACCCCGCGACCGTGCCGGCGATGCGCCGCTTTGACGAGCCCGAGCCGGCTCCGCCGCCCATCTCCCTCAGGCCACCCAACGCGCGCGCCCGCTTCTTCGCCGAGATCGCCCAGCTTCGCCGCCGCTGCCTGCAGCGCCCGGTTGACCTCGCCCGTGCCACGCCGATGGAGCTTTTCGCGGTGTACTGCTTTGACGATGCCCTCATCGCGCGGGTGACAGGCGGATGAAGACCGCGTCCTCAGTCGTGGCAAAAACTGCAATTGATCGCCGGCCCATCGTTCATCCGCAGCGCGCCGGCAATCTGCAACGCCGTGACCGCCGCCACCAGCAGCGCCAGGGCGACGACGGCGCGGCTCATGCCGCCAGCTCCTCGAGGCTCTTCTGGTTGCCTTCCATCATTGGCTGGCAGGCGACGATCACTGCGTTGAGCGCGTAGGGGATCGCCAGAAGTCCGATATAGACACCGAACCCGAAGCTTGCGAGCGCGATCGGCACGAGAAAGATATTGGCCGAGATCGCCAGCCGGCACGCGCCGTTGCAGATGCCTTGCGAGCGCCCGCGCAAATGCGTCGGAAACAGCTCGCTCGACCATATCCAGCCGAGAATCGCGTTGCCCGACCACCCCGCGAGGCTCATCCCATAAAACCCGATCAGCAGCACGACCGAACTCGTCTCGCCAAAGCGCGACATCATCAGCGCGAAGAACGTGGCGCACGCGGTCGAGATGTAGCAGAGCTTGCGGCGGCCGATCCGGTCGACCAGCGTCGAGCTGATCATCACGCCGATCGTCGCGGCGAGCCAGACCGTGGCGCTGAACAACAGCGTGGCGTTGGTGCTGATCGCTCCGACCGTCTTGATCACCAGCGGGGTGCCGATCGTCGCGATCGAGCCGGCGAAGCAATTGCCGACAAACCACAGCCCGACCCAGATCACCCGCTTGAGATAAGGCGGTCGCAGCAGCTCGGCATAGGAGCCGCGCCGCGGCTCCGGCGCCAGCATCTCGGCGCCGGCGTCGATGCCGAACGCGGCGAAGGCCTGCCGCGCCTCCTCGACCCGGCCACGCGCGAGCAGCCAGCGCGGGCTTTCCGGCAGTCCCTGGCGGCCGAGCAGGATGAGGATCGCCGGCACTGCAGCGAGACCCAGCATCCACCGCCAGGCGTCGTCGCCGAAGAACCACAGAAGCGGCAGCGCGATCAGGGTCGAGGTCATCGCGCCCAGCGTCCACATGATGTTGAGCAACGAGCCCAGCATCGCGCCTCGCCGCCGGCGCGGCGCGATCTCGGCGAGGTGGCGGTCGAGGTCGGGATATCCATGCCCACTCCGACGCCGACGAGAAACCGCATCACGAAAAGCTGCGCGGTTGTCGTCACAAAGGCCGAGGCGATCGCGAAGACGACAAAGAAGAACAGGTTCACGACAAAGATCGCACGCCGCCCCAGTCGGTCCGACAGATCGCCGAACACCAGCACCCGACCATCGCGCCCAGAAACGCCGCGGCGCCGAGCAGCCCCACCTGCTGCGGCGACAGCGCGAATTGCGGGCGGATCAGGATGATCGCCACGCCCATGACCAGAAGGTCGTAGCCGTCGATGAATTCACCGCAGGCGACGAGGATCGCGGCATAACGCTGGCGGCCCGCGAGCGGCCGCTCGTCGAGGTCGGTGACGGCGGTGATCGGAGCCAAGGACACGTATCCCCCCGTTTGTCGCTTTGTTGCGGCGAAGCCTATCAGGCTGTGGGCGCGCCGTCGAAGTTCAGCCGGCAGACACCGGGGAGGTTGCGGTAGCGCTCGGCGTAATCCATCCCGTAGCCGACGACAAATTCGTCCGGGATGTCGAAGCCTTTGTAGCGGATCGTCACCGGCTGGGCGCCGGTGACATGCTTGTGCAGCAGCGCGCAGACATCGAGGCTCCTGGGGCCGAGCTTTTCGAGCGCCGCGAGGAGCGCGGTGATGGTGAGCCCGGTATCGACAATGTCCTCGACGACGATGACGTCATGACCGGCGATGTCGAGCCGCGTGTCCTCACTAAGCACGACCTGGCCCGACGAGCGCGCCGCCTTGCCGTAGGACGAGGCGCGGACAAAGTCGATGACAAAAGGAATCTCGATCTGCCGCATCAAATCGGCGGCGAAAACGGTGGCGCCCTTGAGCACGATGACGAGCGTCAAGGTCCGGCCGCGGTGGTCGTCGGAGATTTGCCGGGCGAGCTCGGCGACCCGCTTCTTGATTCGCACCGCCGAGATGAGCGGGCGCAGCCGGTCAGTCAACAGAGGGGGCGGTCAAACCGGAGGGAGCGCTCAATCGCGCCGGTAGGGGTAGCAGCGGGCGCGTTCGAGCGTCATCCCGTAATGCTCGGCGAGCGCGCGAATCGCGTCGCCTTCCTCGGGATAGGGGTCGGCGTTGCCGGCCCCCACGATGATCGGACGGAAGCTGCGATCGTCCTTGCCGCCGGGCGGCAGCATCGCGGTCGCGAGCGGCGTGCCGTCATCGGCGCGCAGCGTCAGGAACAACGGCATTTCGCGCTGGATATGCGCGTTCAGTCCGATCTCCTGCTCGAAATGGACGCTGGAGACCGGCCGAAAGCTTTGCACGGCCTTTTCCCGCTCCTTGCGGAAATATTTTTCGACGGCGTGGTGCATCACTTCCGATTCGCTCGCCGCCTCGGCCTCGGTTTCGATGCGAAACCAGGTTTTGCCGTCGGGCGTATCGCAGACGTATTTCATACTTCCTCCAAGGCAAGTCCGACCGGGATCGGCATCGCGAGGGACGGGAACAGTGAGAGCAAAATCCGGACGTCGCACGGAGTCAACAGCAGAGACGCGCGCAAAAGGAACTTCACGCGTATTCGGAACTCGCCTCTCATTTTCCGTTGCAAATTGCAGAAAACGGCGGGCGGCAAGAAAGGGCAATCGGCAGAATTGGCGGAATTCCGCCAATTCTGGTAGCCGCCGAGCGGTGGCACGGTCGATGAAACAGACTTGGCAGAATTTGTCTCAAGGAGTTCTGCCGTGGCCTCTCTTTCGCCTTCGATGCTTCCCCGCTTTGCTTCGCTGCCCGAGGCGCCGTCAATGACGCCGCTCCGCTCGCGTCTCCACCGCTTCTTTCTCGCGCCGTTTGCCGATGTCGACGATCGCGTTGCCCGTCTTGCGTTGGCTACCCAGGCCGAGCGCGAAGCGCGCGGGAGCGCTATGTCCGATGCGGCCGCGGCCGAATAACGCTGCCCCTGGCCGCGCGACGCGCCGGCTCCGGCGCTTTCGCCGCCACTTGGACCGGCGTATCGGTCCAATCGCGCCATAGGGCGATCAGCGCCGCCATGATCGCGGGCCCGAGAAACAGCCCAATGATCCCCAGCGTCTCGAGCCCGCCGAGCAGGCCCAGCAGCACCCAGAGGAACGGCAGCCGGGCGCTGCCACCGATAATCGCCGGACGGATGAAATGGTCGGCGACAAAGACGACGATGCTGCCCGCCGCGAAGACGATCGCGGCGCTGAGCGTCTTGCCGATCGAGAGCATGTAGAGCGCCGCCAATGTGTAGACCAGCGGTGCGCCGAACGGGATGACCGCGAACACGCCGGTGATCCCGGCGATCGAGGCGGGATATGGCAACCCTGCCGCGATGTAGACCACGCCAAGCACCACGCCTTCGGCAAGACCGACAAGGACGAGCCCGTTCACGGTGCCGTGGACCGCATTGATCATATGCCGGCCGATGCCTTCGCCGCGCTTGCCGAGCACCCGATCGCTCAGCCCGCGCAGCTGGGTCGCGACCACGCTGCCGTTGCGGAACAAAAAGAACATCGTCAGCAGCGTGAAGAGGAAAATGATAAGCCGGCGGACTGCTTCGCCGCCATATTCGCGCGCCGATTCGGCAAACATCCGCGGATTGATCTGGCCGAACAGTGCCTCGGCCATGATCGGGTCGGACAGGTTGGTGCGCCACCAATCGGCGATCGATGGCCCGACCACCGGCACGTCGCTGACCCATTGCGGAACGGCGAGGCCGTTATGCCGCGCGGAGATCACCAGCTGGATTAGAACGTGGCTTTCGTGAGCGATCGCGATGCCGAGAAGGACGAGCGGCGTCACAAAGACGACGCCGACGGTCAGTGTGAGGAGCAGCGGCGCGAAGATCCGGCCGCTGCGCTCTGGAAAGAGCGCCAGGAGCCGCTCGTAGAGCGGCCACAGCGCGATCGACAGCACGACTGCCCAGGCCAGCGCCGGCAGAAAATCGTGCAGGATCCACAGGCCGCTGATCACGAACACCGCCGCCACCACGAAACGGGCCCGCTGCTGCGATGGCGGCTCGGGCGCTGCGTTGGCGGGATCGGCGTCGGTCAATGTGCGGTCTCCTTCTGTCGACGCACAGTGTAGCGAAGCCTCGCGACAAGCGCACGCCGCGCCAGCGACATAGTGCCGCGTCGGCAGCTCGGGACGCGTTCCGCGTCAAAATGCGAGCGCGTTCTTGCCCGGCTGGCACCGTCGGCATAGGCTTTGTCACCTGGGCGAACGGCTGCCGACTCAAGCGCGTCTGCCGGGTGCCGGATGTCAAGCACGGAGGTTTGAGGATGAGCTATACGCTCGAGCAGATGTCGCAGGAAATGCATCGTATCATCGCCGCCGAACCTGGCCCCGAAGGTCGCGAGAAAGTCTGCGCTCTCGTCCAAAGGGCATGTTCCGACCCGGATTTTGTCGCCGAGCACTTGCCTGAGGATGGGCCGGAACGCAAGATTCTCTATGAGGATTTCGAGTACAAATTCTGCATCCTGGCGCACGTCTATCACGGCGCCAAGGAAAGCGCGCCGCATGACCATGGTCCGACTTGGGCGATCTATGGGCAGGCGGTTGGTGAGACCGTCATGAGCGATTGGGACAAGGTAGCGCCGGCGAGCGAGAGTGAGCCGGGGAAGGTCAAGCTGCGCCGCGAGTACACGCTCACTCCGGGCGCGGCCTACGTTTACAACGAGGGCGACTTGCATTCACCGCGTCGTGCTGGTTCGACGCGCCTCATCCGAATCGAAGGGCGCGATGTCACCAAGATCCGCCGCTTCGCCTACGAACGCGTTTCATAGGCGATCGGTTCTGGCGGCGCGACGCTCTCCATAGCGGTAAGAGCCCCGGCCTGACATAGGCCGGGGCTCTTTTGTTGCCGGAACCCGAAAGCGGAATCTCCAACACCCAGACAAGTCAAATCGAGGGCGTCCTGAGTGGACGCCCTCGATTTGACTGAAGGGGAACAACGGCGGCGATGTGATCGCCGCCGCCGACACTAGCCTTCGACGACCGTCACGCGACGATTGCGCGGCTCGCGGACACCATTGGGCGTCGGGACCGCGAGATCGTTCTCGCCACGGCCAGCCACGGCCATCGCTCTCCAGGGCACGCCCATGTGAGCGAGGATGTGGGCGACCGTCCGCGCACGACGCACCGACAGGCGCTGGTTGTAACGGGCGGAACCTGACGTGTCGGTGTAGCCGGTGACCTGCACAGTCACGACGCCACCAGCTGCGAAAGTCGCCGCAGCCTGCTTGAGGATGGCGATGCCCTGCGGGCCGACCCACGACCGGTTCCACGCGAAGTATACGGTGAAGACCCTAGCGGCCGACGCCATCGGCGGGGGCGGTGGGGGCGGGGGTGCAGGCGCCAGAACGGGCGCGCACGCGGCCACGATCAGGAGGGTGCAGAGGGCAAGGACACGCTTCATCGGGTTCCTCCGACAGTTGAGAACACGAACCATATAATAAATCACGCTATTATACCAACGCAAACCGTTATAGGCCGCTTAACCTGGCGACCCCCCGAACGTAACAGGCACGGCGCCCCGAAACCGGTCAACCCGCAGCCTATCGCGTGTCAGTAGAAGCCTTATACAGTATTTGAACCGGCGACGCGAGCAAACCAATCGTATGAAGCCTTTGGCAAGCGCGTCAGAGTAGCGCGGTCGAGCCGGGCGAGCCCAAATGTCGCAGTAAAGCCGTGCGCCCATTCCCAATTGTCGATCAGCGTCCAGATGAAGTACCCGCCGAGATTTACGCCGGCGGCGAGCGCGTGATGCGCCGTCGCGATATGATCGTGTAAGTAGGCGATGCGCTCGCGGTCGTCGACGTGTCCGGAAGCGTCCGGCGTCTCTTTGAAAAACGCACCATTCTCGGTGATGTAGACCCGCGGGTTGTCGTATTGGGTGCGCAGTTCCGTGAGAATATCGGTGAGGCCAGTCGGATCGATCCCCCATGTCATCCCGGTCGTGCGCATGCCGTCAGGGAGTGCGCCCCAATTCGTGCCGAGCAGCCCCGACGGATCGGCGCGCTGGTACATCGGCGAATAGTAATTGACGCCGAGGAAGTCGATGGGCTGACAGATTTCGGCCATGTCACCTGGCCGCACCAGCTTTTCGACAAGCGGCAGATAGCGCGCCGGGTAGGCGCCGCGGAGCAGCGGGTCGAGATAGGCGCGGTTCCAGGCCGCATCCCAGATCGCTGCCGCCTCTTGATTGCTGGCGAGGTTCTGCGCGGGGCGGACCGGTTGGAGGCTCAGTACCGTACCGAGCTCGAACTTGCCGTTGAGCGCGCGTAACGCCTGAAGCGCTCGGCCTTGCGCCAGGTTCAGATGATGACTGGCGGCGGCCATCGGCTCCCGGCCGCGCAGCCCCGGCGCGTGTTGGCCGAGCCCGTGGCCCATGACCGCGTGAACCTGAGGTTCGTTGAGCATGACCCAGCGGCGCACTCGATCGCCGAGCCGGCGCGCCACCAGCTGGGCATACTCGGTGAACCAGTCGGCGATCGCGCGGTTGCCCCAACCACCACGATCCTGCAGCGCCTGCGGCAGGTCCCAGTGGAACAAGCACGGCCAGGGCTCGATGCCGACCTTCAGGAGCGCGTCGGTGACCCGGTCGTAATAATCGAGACCCTGCGTATCGGGTTGGCCATCGCCGTCGGGCAGCACCCGCGGCCATGAGATCGAATAGCGATAGGCCTTGACCCCAAGCCCCTTCAGAAGCGCGATGTCGTCGGTATAGCGATTATAGCTGTCGCAGGTAATCTCGGGCGTGCTGTGATCGGCGATCGTCCCAGGTACGCGGGCGAACGTGTCCCAGATGCTGTCCGCCTTGCGGTCGCCGCGCCCTTCGATCTGGCAGGCCGAGGTCGAAACCCCCCAGACAAAGCCTGGCGGGAAGCGAAGCGGCTCAGCCATGGCCGGCTTCGACTGGGCCCAGCGCGCCATAAGCACACTCGCCGTGCCGACCTGCAACAGCGTTCGACGACGCATAACGATGCACCATCCGCGCGCTCAGCCGCCGACCGCGCCTTGCGCGTTGACGTAGACCGCGTAGAGCGAGTGGCTTCCGGCGATGAATAGCCGGTTGCGTTTTGTGCCGCCAAAACACAAATTTGCGGCGCGCTCGGGCAGCGCGAAGCGCCCGATCATCGCCCCATCCGGCGCGAACACGGCGACGCCGTTGAGCTCCGGGCTCATCCCCCAGCCGCACCACAGATTGCCGTCGACGTCGCAGCGGAAGCCGTCGGGCGTGCCCTTGCCGAGATCGCCGAAGTCGCGGCTGTTGCGCAATTTGGTGCCGTCGTCGGCGGTATCGAAGACCCGGATCGCGCGCTGGGGCGCGGCGCGCGACTCGACGATGTAGAGCCGCGACTCGTCCGGCGAAAAGGCGAGCCCGTTCGGTCCACGAATATCGTCGGCGACGACAGTCACCTGGCCGCTGCGGCCGTCGATGCGGTAGACACATGTGACCGGCAGCTCGGGTTCAGCCTTGTCACCCTCGTATTCGCCGCCGATCCCGAACGGCGGGTCGGTGAACCAGATCGAGCCGTCCGACTTGACGACCACGTCATTCGGCGAGTTGAGCGGCTTGCCGTCGAACCGGTTGCACAGCACCGTGATCGTGCCGTCATGCTCAGTGCGGGTGACTTGGCGCGCGCCGTGCTCGCAGGTGACGAGACGGCCCTGACGATCGCGGGTGTTGCCGTTCGAATTATTCGACGGCTTGCGGAAAACGCTGACCGCACCGGTCTCCTCTTCCCACTTCAGGATGCGATTGTTGGGGATGTCGCTCCACAACAGGAAACGCCCGTCACCAAACCAGACCGGCCCTTCGGCCCAGCGGCAGCCGGTATAGAGCCGTTCGACCGAGGCGTTGAACGGCGGCCGTATCCGCTCGAAACGCGGGTCGAGGGTGATGATCGCGGGATCGGGGTAGAGGAGGGAGGGTTGCCAGCCGTCGTCAGTCATCGCTTGGGTTCCCCGCTCGTTGTCGCGCGGCGCTTCGTCGCCGGACGGAGCATGGAACGTTTCAATGACGGCCTCAAGACCGCGACACGCGGATGCCGCGGCTAGAAGCTCGAGGCGATCGTCGAGAACACCGAGTTGACGTGGGTGCCGATAGTCTGGATCGCGGCGAAACCGGCGATCGAGATAAAAAAGGCGATCATGGCGTATTCGATCGCGGTCGCTCCGCGCCGATCAAACCTTATATGCCCTAATGTCCAGCGCATCGCCGGGTATCCCGCCGTCCCGATGCTGCGATCATGGCGTTGAAAATGTTGACGATTGATGAACCGATTCAATCAAATGCCGTAGAATTCCCGATACCAGCGGACGAATTTCGGCACGCCCTGTTCAATCGACGTCGTCGGCGTAAAGCCTGTGTCGCGCTGGAAGGCATCGGTATCGGCTCTTGTCGCGGCCACATCACCCGGCTGCATCGGCAGGACGCGCTTTTCGGCTTTGCGCCCGAGCGCCTTCTCGAGCACCTCCACGAGCCGCGACACCCTGACCGGTCGGCCGCCGCCGATATTGTAAAGGCGGAACGGGGCGCTGCTCTCCGCCGGCCCCGAGTGTGCGGCATTCCAAGCGGGGTTTGGATCGGGAGCTCGATCCATGACCCGGCGCACGCCTTCGATGACATCGTCGATATAGGTGAAGTCACGTTCCAGCTTGCCGCCGGCGAAAACATCGATCGGTTCGCCGGCGAGGATAGCCTTCGTAAACAAAAAAAGCGCCATGTCGGGCCGTCCCCACGGGCCGTATACGGTAAAGAACCGCAGCCCGGTCATCGGTAGGCCGAACAGGTGGCTGTAGCTGTGCGCCATCAGCTCGTTGGCTCGCTTGGTGGCCGCATAGAGGGTCAGGGGGTGATCGACCGAGTCGTCGATCGAAAACGGCATCTTCGTATTGGCGCCGTAAACCGAGCTGGTCGAGGCGTAGACGAGGTGCTTCACCTCGCCATGCCGGCAGGCTTCGAGAATATTGAGAAAACCGGTGAGGTTCGCGTCGGCGTAGGCATGGGGATTGGTCAGCGAATAACGCACGCCAGCCTGCGCCGCGAGATTGACGACGATCGCCGGGCGCGATTGCTCGACCAGCAAACGCAGCTCCGACCCTTGCGTCAAATCGAGATGGACAAATTCAAACTGGTTATGGGCGTGCAGCCGCGCGAGCCGCGCTTTCTTGAGCTCGACGTCGTAATAAGTGCTGAGGTTGTCGAGGCCGATGACCGCGCGGCCCTCGCCGAGCAGGCGTTCGGCAAGATGAAAGCCGATAAACCCCGCGGCGCCCGTCACCAGCACCGGACGATCGGGAAACTCGTCGAGCGGGCTCAAAGCCGCCACAATTCAACCCCGGCAGGCTGCTCGGCGCGAGGCAGACGCGATTTTACATCCAGCACAACGCCCGAGCCGTTGCGCAGCAGCCCGCTGATCAGCGGCCAGCCCTCCGCGACGAAGGGCGCGTGAGCGACCGCGAGAATCACCACTTCGGCCGGTTCAAGCGACGGGCGCGGCAGCAGCCGCACGCCATATTCCCCCAGCGCCTCGTCAGCCGAAGCGAGCGGGTCGTGCACCTGCACCGCAACCCCGAACGCTTCGAGCTCGCGAATGATGTCGACAACCTTGCTGTTGCGGATGTCGGGGACATCCTCCTTGAAAGAGAGGCCGAGTATCGTGACGGGGCCCTTGGCACCGTCGTGACGCAGCATCATCCGCACGCATTGCCGTGCGACCCGCGCACCGACGGCGTCATTGACCTGGCGTCCGGCGAGGATCAGCTGCGGATGATAGCCGGCCCGCTCGGCGCGATGTGTCAGGTAATACGGGTCGACGCCGATGCAGTGGCCGCCGACCAGGCCAGGCGAGAATTTGAGGAAATTCCACTTGGTTCCGGCGGCGGCGAGCACATCGGCCGTATCGATGTCGAGCTCATGGAAAATCGATGACAACTCGTTCATCAACGCGATGTTGAGGTCGCGTTGGGTGTTTTCGATGACTTTGGCGGCTTCGGCGGTCTTGATGCTGGGCGCGCGGTGGATACCCGCGGTGACGACCGAACCGTACACCGCCGCGATGATTTCAAGCGTGCGGGCATCCTGGCCGGCGACGACCTTCTCGATCAACTCGAAGCGGTGCTCGCGATCGCCGGGGTTGATCCGTTCCGGCGAATAGCCGAGCGTAAAGTCACTCCCGCAGACAAGGCCCGATGCTGCCTCCAGCACGGGTGCGCAATCCTCTTCGGTCGCGCCAGGATAAACCGTCGACTCATAGACGACGATATCGCCCTGTTTTAGCGCGCCGCCCACCGTGTGCGACGCGGCAAGCAGCGCGCGTAGATCGGGCCGGCTCGCCTCGTCGATCGGGGTCGGCACCGTGATGATGAAGAAATCGGCGCCGCGCAGGTCACCGGGATTCGTGGTGAAAATCAGATGCGACGATCGCAAGTCTTCCGCCCCGACCTCGCGCGTACGGTCATTGCCGGCGCATAACTCACCAATGCGCTCGCAGGAAATGTCGAACGCGATAACGCGCATCCCGGCGCGCGCAAAAGACGCCGCGACCGGGAGCCCCACATAGCCAAGGCCGATAACGGCGATTTTGCGTTCGTGCTCCAACCGGTCGGGCGGCGACATCAACAACCCTCGATGCGTGCAGTCATGTTTGACCGCCGTGCATTCGTATCAAATAACCATTAGCGCGGCGTAAGCAAAATCCGCTCCTTCCGGGTGGCCAGTGCAACGAGCCGGGGTTGCGAATCGATGACGATTTGGGTCAGATACAGCGGGCGGGGGGCTGATGACGGTGGGTTTCGATATTGTCACAGGTGGCGGCGGCTTTATCGGCAGCCATCTTGTTGATCGCCTGCTGGCGGCGCATCGCCGGGTCAAGGTCATCGACAATTTCAGCGTCGGCAACCCGAGAAACCTGGTGCAGCACCAGGGTAATCCAGACCTGGAAGTCGTCGCTTGCGATATCGGCGAGGATCCTATCGGCGCGCTGTTCGACGGGGCGGAGCGTGTGTTCCATCTGGCGGCGCGGGCCGACATCGTGCCGTCGGTTCAGAACCCGGCCGTCTATTACCGTTCGAACGTTGATGGCACCTTTGCCGTGGTCGAGGCGGCGCGCGCGGCGGGCGTCAAGCGGCTTGTCTATGCGGCTTCATCGTCGTGCTATGGCATCCCGGACAGCTACCCGACGCCCGAAACCGCAGCGATTCGATCCGAGTACCCCTACGCGCTGACGAAATATCTCGGGGAACAAATTGTCCTGCACTGGGCGAAGGTGTATCGATTGCCGGCCGTATGCCTGCGGTTCTTTAATGTCTACGGACCGCGCACTCGTACGAGCGGCACCTATGGCGCGGTGTTTGGCGTATTTCTTGCCCAAATGCTGGCCGGAAAGCCGCTGACGATCGTCGGCGATGGAACACAGACAAGAGACTTTACGTATGTCAGCGATATCGTGACGGCCGTCATGGCCGCGATCGAATCTGAGGTGGTTGGCGAAATCTACAACGTGGGCAGCGGTAATACGTACAGTGTCAACCGATTGGTCGAATTGCTCGGCGCGAAGGAAACGGTGCATATACCGAAGCGCCCAGGCGAACCCGATTGCACGTTTGCCGATGTTACAAAAATCCGACGCGAGCTCGGGTGGCAGGCGGAGGTGAGCCTGGAAACCGGGGTTAAATATATGTTGGGGAACCTCGACTATTGGAAAGATGCGCCCGTCTGGACGCCGGATAGAATAGCCGAGGCGACAGCGGATTGGTTTCGGCTGCTGTCTCGTTAGGGCGCGTGGGGGAAGAACGGCGGATGCAAGAGCCTGGTAAGATCAGGACGCTCGAGGACATCAAAGCTGTCGCCGAGAAACTGCGGGGCAAGGGCAAGTCCATCACCCTATGCCATGGCGTTTTTGACCTCTTGCATGTCGGCCATCTGCGCCATTTGCGCGTGGCGCGCGATTTCGGCGATACGCTGATCGTTTCGATCACCGCAGACGAATTTGTCCAGAAAGGCCCGGATCGGCCTGCATTCCAGTCACTGCTGCGCGCCGAGATGCTGGCCGCGCTTGAACTCGTCGATTACGTCGTCGTGGTTTACGATTTGAGCGCCGAGCCGATCCTCCATGCGGTCAAGCCCAATGTGTATGCCAAGGGCGCCGACTACATTGATCCCGAGGAGGACGTTACCGGCAAGATCGTCCGCGAGCGCGACATCGTCGAGCAATATGGCGGGAAGCTCGTCTTCACCGAAGACATCACCTTTAGCTCTTCGAACCTCCTGAATCGCTTCTTTAACGTCTTCGACCCGGAGGTTAAGGCCTATCTTCACGGATTGAGGGCCGATGACGGCACGACCCGGATCGCCGAGCTGCTCGATAAAATCAAGTGCATGAATGTGCTGGTCGTCGGCGACGCGATCATCGACCGGTACAGCTATGTCACGGCGATGGGCAAATCGGCCAAGGAGCACATGATCGCGACCTTGCTGCAGAGCAGCGAGACGTTCGCGGGAGGCGTGTTCGCCACCGCCAACCACGTCGCGAGCTTCTGTGACAAGGTCGATGTGCTGACCTGCCTCGGCGGTTCCGAAGAAGAGAATTTTGAAGACTTGGTGCGCGCCAGTCTGCGTTCGAATGTCGGCCTGACACCGGTCCACCGCCACGGCGCGCCGACTACGCTCAAGACTCGATTTGTCGAGCCGACTTATTTGCGAAAGTTATTCGAAGTTTATTCGATGGATGATTCGCCGTTGAAGCCGGACGAACAAGCGCATGTCGACCGTCGGCTCGAAGCGTCCATCCGCGACTACGACGTGGTGATCGTCAATGATTTCGGCCATGGGATGATCGCCCGCTCGACGATCGACATTCTGACTGAACAGGCGCGCTTTCTCGCCATCAACACGCAGATCAACGCTGGGAATAACGGGTTCAACCTGATCACTAAATATTCCCGCGCTGACTATATCTGTCTTGATGTTCCTGAAGCGCGGATGGCTGTTCACGACAAGACCAGCTCGATCGAAGCGGTGTGCGGCGAGTTGTTGCCATCGCAGATCGATTGCCCGAACATCATCATTACCCACGGCAGGGCGGGCTGCTTCGCCTACCGTCGCAGCCAAAACAAGGTCATGCATATCCCCGCGCTGACCCAACAGGTCATCGACACGGTTGGCGCGGGCGATGCGTTTCTCGCGGTCACCGCGCCGATGGTCGCGGTTGGCGGCGATATAGGATTGGTCGGCTTTATCGGAAATATTGCCGGCGCGGTGAAGGTCGGGATTGTCGGACACCGCAATTTTGTTGAAAAAAGCGTGTTGCACAAATACGCAGCGACGCTCTTAAAGTAGACTTGGTCAGCGGAGATCTCGCGCCCGTCCTCGCGTTGCGCAAGCCGGTTACCGCGACGGAGATTGTTCGTAATGCAGCGGAAGTGGCGCGTCCTTGTTACGGGTGGTGCCGGCTATGTCGGCGCGGTGTTGGTGCCGAAACTGTTGGCCGCCGGGCACACCGTGACAGTCCTCGATCTTTATATTTACGGCGATGACGCGCTGAAGTCGGTCGAGACCCACCCGCAACTTGTTCAGATTAAGGGCGATCTGCGGCACCCGGCGGTGGTCGAGAAGGCTCTCGCGGGCTGCGATGCGGTCATTCATCTGGCCTGCATCTCGAACGATCCGTCGTTCGAGCTCAATCCCGCCCTTGGCCGCGAGATCAACTACGACTGCTTCCGGCCGTTCGTCAAAGCAGCAAAAAAGGCCGGCGTGGGGCGCTTCATTTACGCCTCCTCGTCAAGCGTCTACGGCATCAAGGAGGGCGTCAGCGTCACCGAAGAGCTTTCGCTCGAACCGCTGACGGATTATTCGAAATACAAGGCGCTGTGCGAGCAGGTGCTGAGCGAGGAACGCGAACCCGGGTTCACCACCCTGATCCTGCGGCCCGCGACGGTATGCGGGTATTCGCCGCGTCAGCGCCTCGACGTGATCGTCAACATCCTCTGCAATCACGCGGTCAATACCGGCAAGATCAAGGTGTTCGGCGGCAAGCAGTTGCGCCCCAATATCCACATCGACGATATGACCGATCTGTACTGCGAGACGCTGCAGTACGCGGACGAGCAGATCGACGGCAAAATTTACAATGCCGGCTTTGAAAACCACAGCGTGCTGGAACTGGCCGAAATGGTGAAGCGGATCGTCGGCCACAACACCGTTGAGCTGGAGATGGTGCCCACCGACGACAATCGTTCATATCACGTTTCGTCGGAAAAAATTGCCAGCGAACTCGGCTGGCGGACAAAACGCACGATCGAGGATGCGATCGTCGACATGGTGCGCGCGTTTCGCGATGGCAGCCTGCCGGACTCGATGAACGATGCGCGCTACTTCAACATCAAGACGATGCAGGCGCGCAATCTCGTCTGATCGGGGCTAGGCCCGTGCGCTTGCCCCAAAGGATCGATTGCCGAATTTCGCGGTGAGATCGCGTAGTACGCGCGGTCGACGGCCGTGCGCAACCTCGCCGATCCACCAGCGCGCCAGTGAGGCGAGGTAAGGCCACTCCCGCGGGCGCAGCGCCAGCATCTGCGCCACCGGGCGGAAAAAAGTCGTCATCGCGATGGGGTAGCGGCGTAGCGCCTCGCGAATATCGGCGAAGTCCGGGTCATTCAGCTTGTCGTAGATCGCGGCACAGACTTGCCGCTGCAGGCCGGGGTTGCGCATTCCAGTGCCCGAATATCCTTCGGATGCTACGCGGAAGGCCGAAAGTGGTTCGGGAACCACGATAAAGCCGTAGCGAAATGCCAGCGTGTAGGTCGCAAACCAATCCGAATGCCAGCGCAGGCGCGGATCGCAGCCGTTAATGTCGAGCAAAGCCTCGCGTTCGACGAGAGCGGCGTTGAGCGGCAGCCACACGAAGCCCTGCCTGAGCAACTGACGGAATTCGTCCGAACAGAAATATTCTGGACAGTCCGCGGCATACCAGGGACCAAGTTCGGAATCGTGGCGATGGTGAACGCGTCGTCGATCCGCCTCGAAATACTGTACGTAGCTGGAGACGCAGACCTTGGCTGTGGGGTAGGCAGCGGCCGCTTCCGTCATACGTGCGATGAACTCCGGTTCGAGCCAGTCATCGGCCGCGCTGCAGACGACGTGGCTGCCGCTGGCCTCCACAAGACCTCGGTTGATCGCGCCGTTGACGCCTAGATTGCGTGGGTTGCGCAGAACCCGCAGTTGCGGCAGCTCGTCTGCGAAGCTCTCGATGACCGCAAGGCTATCGTCGGTTGACGCGTCTTCAATGACGAGGATTTCGTCTGGCGCGCGGGTCTGCGCGGCCAGCGCCGATAGCGCCACCCCGAGATAGCCGGCGTGGTTATAGTTCGGCAGCAAAACGGATACCGTGGGCAACGCCCGCGCCTTGGGCGCAGAGCGTAACAAAGCGGTATCCTGGAGAAGCGATTGATCCATCCGATCAATGAACTTGCTGTTCCCCCAGTTTAGCACAGGGCTAAAGCCGATCGTCCCATCTCATGATGACGCTTATCACCGCCACGCTCAATGCCGCCAAATATATCGAGCGAGCCTGCGAATCGGTTTGGTCTGGCCCGTCTAGGACACTCCAACATATCGTGGTCGACGGCGGGTCAAAGGATAAAACACTCGGTATTTGTGGAAGATTTCCCTCGATCGAAACGGTCGTTGTTCCAGGCTGTTCGATTTACGAGGCATGGAATATCGGCCTGAGCCGAGCGCGCGGCGATTGGGTCATGTTCCTGAACGCCGATGACGAATTGGCCGAGACCGCGGTCGAGACTGTCGCCGCCAGTTTCGCGAGCCGCCCGGAAGTGGAGATTGTTGCCGGGTGCGCCTTGCTGATGGAACGCGATTCACCGGATGCATCGCGGCGATTGCTGGTAGCGGCGCCCAGCGGTCGCCTCGATGTCGAACAGCTTGCGCTCGGCGTGCCGGCGATCAATGCGATGGCCTTTCGCCGCTCGGTGTTCGAGCGATACGGCGACTTCGAGACGATCTATCGCGTTGCCGGAGACCGCGCCTTTCTACTGCGACTCGCCACGCGGTCGCCGCCGATCGTGATCGCTCCCACGGAGACGATACTCTATCGCTACTATTCGCATCCTGGTTCGCTGACGCTGAAACCGAGCCTCGAACAGCGCCTGCGCATTGCCGGCGATCACATATCCTTGGCCGATCGGCTGCTGGCGGATCGACCGCCGCGCAGCGTCGCCCGGTTGCTGCACTATTGGCGGCGACGCGAGGCAGCGGTCGCGACATGGCGCTGCGCCGCGGCCGGAAGGCCGGTCGCCGCACTGCAATTCGCCGGGCGGTTTTTCGCCGGCGCGTGTCGGCGCTGAGCCGGCGTCGTGAGGTCTCAGCCGTTTGCTTGGTTGTCGAGGTACCAGCGATAGAATTCGCGGATTCCCGGCTCGAGATCGATGCGAGGGCGCCAGCCAAGCGCCGTCAGCTTGGTGACGTCGACCAGCTTTTGTGGGGCGCCATCCGGCTTCGAGCGATCGAAGACAAAATCGCCGCGGAACCCGACGATGCGAGCGATCAGCTGCGCCAGCTCGGTGACCGAGATGTCGCTGCCATAGCCGATATTGATGTGCTGGTCTTCTGACCAGTTGCGCATCAAGAAGACGGCCGCGTCGGCGAGGTCGTCGACATGGAGAAATTCGCGACGCGGTTCTCCGCTCCCCCAGATATCGACCGTTGGCCGGCCAGTGCGCGCGGCCTCGGTGATGCGACGCACTAGAGCCGCCATGACATGGCTCGACAACGGGTCGAAGTTGTCGCCGGGCCCGTAAAGGTTGGTCGGCATCACCGAGATAAAGTCGCAGCCATGTTGCCGGCGATAGGCTTCGCACAACTTGAGGCCGGCGATTTTGGCGATGGCGTACCACTCGTTTGTCGGCTCGAGCGGACCAGTCAGCAAGACGTCTTCGGACATCGGCTGCGGAGCGAGGCGCGGATAAATGCAGGTCGAGCCGAAGAACATCAGCTTTTCGACCCCAGTGCGCCGGGCCGCGTCGATGACATTGGTGGCGATCGCCAAATTGTCGAAAAGGAAATCGCCCGGCCGCGTGTCGTTGGCATAGATGCCGCCAACCGTGGCGGCAGCCATAAACACCGCCTGCGGCTGATGTGTCGTGAACCAATCGTTGACCGCGTTCTGGTCGCGCAGATCGACGGCCTGGCGCGGCACGGTCAGCACCTCGCAATTCTCGCTTGCAAGCCGCCGCGCTACCGCCGCGCCGACCATGCCGCGATGGCCAGCAATAAAGACTCGCTTGCCGCTGAGCTCGTAGGCCGCCATCTCAGTCGAGCGCGCCGAAGCGGCGCGGCTCCGTTATGACGAGCTTCCTGTCGGCTTCGACCATCTCGCGCACGATATCCGCGAAGCTGTGCTTAGGCCGCCAGCCGAAGCGCTGCCGGGCCTTGGTTGAATCGCCGAGCAGGCGATCGACTTCGGTCGGGCGGAAATAGCGCGGGTCGACAGCCACCAACGTCTTGCCGCTCTCGGCATCGACGCCAATCTCGTCCACGCCCCTGCCGCGCCACTCGATCCGGCGTCCGATCTGGCCGAAAGCCTCTGCGGCAAATTCGCGGACGCTGTGTGTCTCGTCCGTGGCGAGGACATAATCGTCGGGCTGATCCTGCTGCAGGATCAGCCACATCCCCTCGACAAAATCCCGAGCGTGGCCCCAGTCGCGGCGGGCCTCGAGATTGCCGAGATAGAGCGTCTCCTGATAGCCGGCCGCGATCGCCGCGACGGCGCGCGAAATCTTGCGGGTCACAAAAGTTTCGCCGCGCGTCGGGCCCTCGTGATTGAACAGGATCCCGTTCGAGGCGTGGATGCCATACGCTTGGCGATAGTTCACCGTGATCCAGTAACCGTAGAGCTTGGCGACGCCATAGGGACTGCGCGGGTGAAACGGCGTCGTCTCGCGCTGTGGGCTCTCGACGGCGTTGCCGAACAACTCCGAGGTCGAGGCCTGATAGAACCGCGTGGTCTTATCAAGGCCAAGGATCCGCAACGCCTCAAGCAAACGCAGCGGCCCCAGGGCATCGGAATTCGCCGTATATTCCGGTGTCTCGAAACTCACCTGGACATGGCTTTGCGCCGCGAGGTTGTAGAGCTCCGTCGGCTGGACCTCTTGGATCAGGCGAATGAGATTGGTCGCGTCGGTGACATCGCCAAAGTGCAGGTGGAACGGCAGCCCTTTCTCATGCAGGTCATGATAGAGGTGATCGATCCGGGCGGTGTTGAACGAGGAGGATCGCCGCTTGATGCCGTGAACGGCATAGCCTTTTTTGAGCAGAAATTCCGCGAGATAGGCGCCGTCCTGCCCGGTAACACCAGTGATCATCGCGACTTTTCGGCTCACGCGACCACCCCTCGACGGCTCGCCAACAAAAGCATAGACCTACCCCAATCGCTCGGCGCCGAACGAAAATCCAGCCGCTGCTCTTTTTCCCAGAGCATCATACCGGGTTTCTCCGCGAAGCCGCCAGCCTAGCGCTCCGCGACGCGCAGCAGCACCCGTCCGGCCTTTCCGCTGCGCGCGAGGTCCAAGGCCGGGTTGATGTCGTCGAGGGTGAATTCGTCGGTGATAACGCCGTCGAAGGACAGCCGCCCGGCCTTCACGAGCTTGATAATCCGGGGGATGTCGATCTGCGGCTTGGCGCTGCCGCCCTCCGATCCCGTCAGGACCATGTTGAAATGCACCCGCAGCGTGTTGATCGTCACCTTCTCGTGCGGTACGCCGACGAGGACAAGGGCACCGTCCTTGTGCGTGAGCTCATAGGCATTTTCGATTACCGCCTTAACGCCCGTAGTCTCGATGATTTTGTCGGGACCGTCCGGGCCGACGATCGCGCGGACCGCATCGGACACCCCGGCGGCGCTCACCCCGGAAGAATTAAGCGCGTGTGTCGCGCCGCGCGCGCGCGCCATCTCCAGCTTGTGTTCAAGCAGATCGACGGCGACGATCGGATAGCCACCGGAGAGCGCGGCAAACTGCACCACGTTGAGGCCGACTCCGCCGACGCCTAAAATCACCACCGACTCGCCGATTTTCAGGTGTGCGTCGTTGTTGACGACGCCGGCCGCGGTTGTCACCGCGCAGCCGAAGAGCGGAGCAATCTTCAGGTCGAAATCCGGCGGGATCACCGTCATCCGGTTCTCCGAGACCACCGCGAATTCGTTGAATGTCGTGACCCAGCCGGCGTTGAGCTTTTGCCCGCGCCATTTATAGGCGGGCGTGCGGCTCTGAATGCCGCTGCTCGGCCGCCAGTGCAGCACCACCGTGTCGCCGGGTTTGACCGTGGTAACGCCGGGGCCGATCTCAATGACTTCGGCCGAGGCTTCGTGGCCGAGCAGGTGCGGGAGAAATTTGTCGACGCCTTTCACCGCATCGATCTCGTTGATCTGGGCGCCGCAGATCGTCGTGTAGAGCACCCGGACGAGCACGTGACCGGCATCAAGCGCTTCGGGCAACTCGATCTCGTCGACGACGAGCGGTCGCCCCGACTCCACCAGGATGGCTGCCCGCCCTCGCTTTATCCGCATGTCGGCTCGTCCGCTATTCGAAATAGATAAACTCGTAATCGCCCGTATAGCCGAAATGACTGTAGAGCCAAATCCACGAGGCGGTATCGAAGAACGCCTCGCAGGTCAGCGCCCAGCACTGCATGTTGAACTGCTCGGCTTCGTTGCGATAGCTCTCGACCATGACGTAACCGGCCTTGCCGACCCGCTCGATCTCCCCAAGTGCTGCCTGCAGCTCAAAAATCTTGAGGTTGTGCAGGCAGCCTAACGAGACGACCAGGTCAAACGACTTGTCGCCGAACGGATAGGCATCCTGCGCCCGGTAGCGAAACAGCTTGTCCTTGACGTCGGGATGGGAGTCGGCAAGCCCATGGCGCGAGATGTCGAAGCCGACCAGCTCTGCGTCGGGCAGCAGCTTCTGGAATTCCTTTAGCAGATAGCCCTTGCCGCAACCGACATCGAGGATGCGGCATTTGCCCTTGAGCCCGTGCAGGTCGACGAGCCCTTTGGCGACCGGCGCCCAGCGGCCGTCGATAAAGCGATAGCCGCCATAGCCGTAGCGCCGATCGCCGTCCCAGTAATCGAACTCGTACTCCTTGGCCTTCAGCATGCAGTCGATCTTGTCGTCGACCATGCGCGGCAGGTATTCGCGCTTGGTCGAGGTGTGCAGCGCCGTCACCAGGTTGAGCAACCGGCCCATGCGGTCTCCTGTCAGCCCGATTGAATTGGGATAGCTTGCCCTTGGGCGAACTCATCGCCGGGCCTGCCTGTCGTGTCAAGCCGGGGTGCGGCTACCGGCATGTCTCGATCAACGCGTCGATGACCGACGATGCTTCGGGGACGGCGATGCCGAAATGCTTGCGCAGCGCGCTGCTGTCGAGCGTGGTGTGGCGTGCGGTCGAGCCCTCCGGTTGGCCGGAGGCGATGGCGCTGACCATTTCGATCAGCGCCTGATCAGCACCGAGCGCCCGCGCGAGATGTTGCGCGACCTCGCTATAGGCGACGTCGCGCGGCCCGGTGAGCTGGAAGATACCGCTCACGGGCCCGGCGAGCAGGCTCTCGATCGCCGCAGCGACGAGGGCCACTGGCGTCGGCGCCATGTGCATGTCATGGAAGGCGCGGATCGGCTTGCCGGCGGCGAGGCTGGCGAGCCACTGGCGCAGCAGATCCATGCCGGGCGATACAACTTTCGCCAAGCGCAGGATCGCGACCGGCGCGCCGGTCGCCATGCGCTCGCGCAGCGCGGTCTCAGCGGTGGCCTTCTGCCGGCCGTACTCGCTGAGCGGGCAGGGCGGGGCATCGGCCGGCACGTTCGGGCGCGAGCCGTCAAACACTTTATCGGTCGAAAGGAAAAGCACCGGGATACCGTGTGCCAGCAACCGATCGGCGAGGGCGATTGTCCCGCTCACATTGACCCGCGCTGATGCCTCGGGGTCGCGCGCGCAATCGGCGAGGCGCGCGATCGCGGCGCAAAGGCACGCGGTGGTGATATCGTCCGGGATCGGCCAAGCCTCGACCTGCTGCGTCAGGTCGAGAAACGGCCGGTGGGCGGCAACGCGCTCAGGTCGCCGCGTGGTAGCGACAACCTTGTGGCCGTGCGCTGCGAGATGCTGTGTGGCGGCTCCGGCAATCTCGGAATCGGCGCCGATAATCAAGATTTTGCCGGGCATCGAAAGCGGCCGTGTCGCCGCGACGACGGATTACGCCGCGCGGCGGCGCCGGAGCCCGTCGCGGATGGTCTGGGCAATCGCCGGCGGCTGTAGCCCATAGATCTCCATCAGCTGGTCCTGGCTGCCGTATTTGTGCGCGAAGGCGTCAGGGATGCCGAGTCGCTTGATCGGCGGGATCGCACCGGGGAGATGCTCGACCAGCGCATCGACGACCGCGCTGCCAAGCCCGCCGATCGTCGTGTGCTCCTCGACCGTGACGACCAGCTGGGCCGACGCGGCGTGATGCAACAGCGACTCGGTGTCGAGAGGCTTTACCGTGTGCATGTGCATGATCGTGCACTCGATGCCCTCGGCGGCGAGATCGCTTGCGGCCGCGAGTGCACGCGTCGTAGCGACGCCGGTCGAGACCACCAGCACGCGATCGCGCCCGGCGGCCTCACGCAGCACGATAGCCTTGCCGATCGCGAAGCCGAGCTCGGGCCGGCTGATCACGGGATCGGTGTAGCCTTTCGCCAGGCGGATATAGATCGGCCCCGGCCAGTCGAGTGTCTGGTCCATGAACCGCTTCATTTCTTCGGCGTCGCACACCGCGACGATCGTCATGTTAGGTAGGGCCCGCATGATCGCGATGTCCTCGATCGCGAGATGCGTCGGTCCGAGCGGCGCATAGACGAGTCCGCCGCCGTTGCCGATGAGCCGTACCGGCAGGTTGTGCATGCACAGGTCGACCGCGACCTGCTCGTAGCACCGCCGCGTGATGAATGTCGCGATAGTATGGACGAAGGGGATGAACCCCTCCATTGCCATGCCTGCGGCCATGCCGACGATGTGTTGCTCGCTGACGCCTTCCATAAAGGCGCGGCCTGGCATCTCCGCCTTCATCCGCTTGACGATCGGCGGGTCGAGATCGGAGCCGATATAGGCGACGCGCGAGTCGC
>Ga0210398_10001396_pt1 | contig 25007 bp, 24 predicted proteins | sample IncBWC4OmetaG_FD_161047 | JGI IMG/M metagenome (GOLD analysis project Ga0210398, IMG submission 161047) | Forest soil microbial communities from Barre Woods Harvard Forest LTER site, Petersham, Massachusetts, United States - Inc-BW-C-4-O | ecosystem: Environmental > Terrestrial > Soil >... | reverse complement strand
CTTTTCCGACGAATCCCGTCGGGGGCTTTAATTCCGGACCTTTGATTTTTTTAACCATGCGAAAATGAGGGTGGGCAAACGGCTTTCAAAGGGTTTGGCGCGCGCGCGCAAGCCTTTTACGACGCGGCTGGCGTAGTGATGGCATGGAGACACGGCGCCGATCCATGCAATTTAAAGGTCAGTCGGATTTTTTGCCACGAAAGGTCACAAAGAAAAAGCCTTCGAGAATACACGCTTTCTTTGAGCTCCTTGTGATCTTTTGTGGCTACACTACCTCGGCGGGCGTTTGGAATTTTCGCGTCAGCAGCGCGTTCAGATATGCTTCGAGTCGGCTTCGTCTTTTTTCACGTAGCCGCTTTCCTGCCGCTGATGGTTGACGGCGTTCTTCTTGAGATAGGCCTGATAAACATCGTCGGCGCTCATGCCGAGGGTCTGCGCGAGCGAGATCAGAAAGTGAAACAAATCGACGACCTCCACGCGCGCATTCTGCTCGTCGAACTTCTGGTATTTGGCCCACCACTTCCACGGCACGCTGTCCACGAGCTCGGCGAGCTCCTGTTGCATGGCGCGGGTGTAGTTGAGGATCCACTTCGCCTTTTCCTCGTCGGTCGGCGGCGGCAGGGCCACGCCGATGCGCTGGTTGAGCGCGCTTTGCATCTGAAAAATTTCTTCGAGCTTGTCCATGCCTCGTGGGTACGGCGCGCAATGGATGCTGGCAAGCCTGAGGTGATCCGAAGATTGATTTAATGTGGGGCGGGTGCCCTCACCCGCCATCGCATTATGCGGGGTGAGGGCACCCCGCCCACAAATAGAGGCCGCTCCACCCGCCAAAGGGTCATTTTTTACAGTTGCCGCGCCGGGGAAAATAGGGGATGGTAACCGGTTATTGCATACGTTGAGCACGATTCCCGCGCTCCGTGTGCTTTCCAATGTCGGCTGCTCCCGCTTGCGGTGAGCGCCGCTTGATAACAACACAAACAACATAAACATGCTAGAATCAGAAACATCCGGTGCGCCTACGGGCAGCGCCGAGACCGCCCTCCCGCCCGCCGCCTTCGGCGCGCGCGGCTCCGGGCTTGCCCGCGGCAAACGACCCGCCGCGCCTGCCCCCGCCACCACCACCGCCAGCAATGGCGAGTATCGCCCCACGTCGATCGAAGTCGTCGCCGCCAAGAGCGAGTACAAGAATCCGTTTGCCGAGACCGCTCCCGCGGCCGTGGTGGACGAAATGAAAGCCATCCCCGCTGCCGAGAGCCCCGCGCCCACGGCGAGCGTTGAAACGAAACCCATCCAACCTGCGTTTACCACCCCGATTCAACCTGTGGCCACTGCCACGGTTGAACCCGCCGCCAAAGCGCAGCTCAACATCCTCCCCACCGAGGAACCCAAGCGCACGGAGCTCAGCTGGGAAGCCGGCTCTTCCGACACTTCGGCCAAAACCAACGCGCGCCCGCGCCGCGAAGATCGTCCGATCTTCCGCGCCGAGCGCCCCGAGAAAAATCCCTTCGAACCGCGCGAGCAAAAGCCGTTCGAGTCCCGCGAACCCAAGCCGTTCCAGCCGCGCGAGCCGCGTGATTCACGCGAACCGCGCCGCGAGCCATCATTCGAACCCCGGCGCAATCTGCCGTTCGAACCACGCGAACCGCGCCAAAAACCCACCGCGGAAATTGCACCGAAAAAATCCGGTGGATTCTTCGGCTGGTTGAAAAGCCTCTTCGGTGGCAGCAAACCCGCCGCCACCAATGGCAGCTCCACCCCCGCGGGCGAATCCGGCCGCGAAGGCGACCAACGCCAGAATCGCCGCCGCCATCGCGGCGGTCGCGGAGGCCAAGGCGGCCATTATCGCCAGGGCGATCCGTCGCATGGCGAAGGCAACCGCGGCGGTTTCCGCAGCGGCCAGCCGCAAGGCGAAGGCCGGCGTGAATCGAACGGTGAACACCGCGAAGGCGGTCAGGGCGACGGCGGCCAGCGCCGGCGTCGGCGCCGCGGCGGTCGCGGTGGCCAGGGCGGCGGCCACTATCGCCAGGGCGATCCCTCCCGCGGCGAAGGCAACCGCGGCGGCCCGCAAGGCAGCTAACTCCCGCGCCACGCAAATCTCAAAGGCGTCCGTCCCCACGGACGCCTTTTTTGTGCGAAGCACAATCACGCCGATTTGGATTTTGGTAGGGCGAGACCTCCGGGCGAGCCGCGTTATCTTCGGCTCGTCGGGGACGCCTCGCCCTACCAATGCTGCATTGAACCGAACAACTTCATTCATTTTTCAATGAATGCCCGCTAACCATGATCGACTTCGAGTCTTTGGTTATTAGCGTTTTCAAAAGGATCGTTTCGTCTTCACCTCTTGCCTCTAGCCCATCGCCTCTAGCCTCTAACGCCCATGTCCGACCTCATTGTCCACGGCGGCAAGCCCCTCTCCGGCACCATCACGCCCTCCGGCAACAAGAACTCCGTGCTGCCGATTTTTTGCGCCACGCTGCTCACCGACGAGCCCGTCACGCTGAAAAACATTCCCGACATCACCGACCTCGACAAGCTCGTCGCCTTCGCGCGCCACCAAGGCTCGCAGATCGAGTGGAATCGCGCGACCGGCGTGATGCGCCTCGATCACTCTGGCTTCAAGCGCAAGCTGGTCGACGGCGAGCTGCCGCAGGACATGCGCTCGACCGTCCTGCTCTACCCCGCCCTGCTCCACCGGCTGAAGAAAATTTCCGTGCCCTCCAACGCCAAGGGCTGCTCACTCGGCGTGCGCGAGATCGACCCGCACCTTGACGTCCTCCGCGCGCTCGGCGCCGCCATCGACGCGGGCGACCCGCTCGTGATCGGCCTGCCGCGCGGCTTCACCGGCGCCCGTCACTGGCTCGACTACATGTCGGTCACCGTCACGGAGAATTTCGCCATGGCCGCCGCGCTCGCCCGCGGCCGCTCCACGCTGGTCAACGCCGCCAGCGAGCCGCACGTGCAGGATCTCTGCGCCGCGCTCGTCGCCATGGGCGCGAAAATCGAGGGCCTGGGCACCAGCCGCCTCGAGATCACCGGCGTGAAAAAACTCCACGGCGCCACCATCACCATCGGCACCGATTACCACGAGGTCGTCACCTTCCTCGCGCTCGGCGCCATCACCGGCGGCGAGGTGCGCGTGAAAAAATCCCTGCCACAGCATTTCGATCTCATCACGCGCGCCTTCCAGAAGCTCGGCGTGACCGTCGAGCACGACGGCACGACCGCGCTTGTGCGCCGCAGCCAGAAGCTCGCCATCGAGCCGGCCTTCACCCCGAATCTCCTGCCGAAAATCGAGGCTGCGCCCTGGCCGTATTTTTCCGTGGACCTGCTGCCGCTCATGATCGCGCTCAGCACGCGCGCCACGGGCACGATCCATTTCTGGAACAAGGTCTACGAAAACGGCTTTTCGTGGATGCCCGAGCTCGCGAAGTTCGGCGCCCACATCGTCGTCCTCGACCCGCACCGCATCGTCGTCTTCGGCGACCGGCCGCTCCGCCCCGCGGTCGTCGATTCGCCCTACGTCATCCGCGCCGCCGTCGCGCTCACGATGATCGCCGCGTCGATCCCCGGCCGCAGCGTCGTGCGCAACGCCGAGATCATCAAGCGCGCCCACCCGCGCTTCGTCGAAAACCTCCGCTCCCTCGGTGCAGAATTGGAATGGAAATAAAACCAATCCGGTTGGCCACAAAAGAGCACAAGGAACACAAAAAATCGAGCGGAAGTGAGGGCTTGCGAATTCTTCAAAATCGCCCATTTTTCATGCCATGGACGCCAAGGTAATCGCCAAAACGGCGCTCGAACTTTTGCCCAATGATGCTTCATGGGAGAGCATCCTGGATCGCATGCGTTACCTTGCAGCCATTGACGAAGGACTGCGCGACATTGAGGCTGGCCGCGTTGTTCCACACGAAGAAGTCAAGCGGCAGCTGCACGAATGGCTGCAAAAATAAACTGGTCTGAACGCGCCTGCGCTGACCTGCACGAACTTGTCGCCTATATCGCCACCGACAGTCCATCACGGGCTGCGTCATTTGGCGAAAGCCTGATTACCTTTGTGGAAGGCGTAGCAACATTTCCCTTCATGGGTCGCCTCGTTTCCGACCATCCCCGGGATGGATTGCGCGAATTAGTCTTTCCACCCTACCGGATCGCTTATCTGTTGAATAAGAACGGAACTACGGTGGAAATCGTTCGTGTTTGGCATTCGGCTCGTGGCACGTTGGAACTTTAAATTATGCCGATCAGCGAAAAAACTCCCAAAGGCACCAGCTACCTCACCACGACGCTCACCGCGCCGGTCTCGCCGGCCGAGGCGGCGCTGCGGCCGTTGTCGTTCTCCGACTTTGCCGGACAGCAGAAAACCGTCGACCGCCTCAAGATCATGGTCAGCGCCGCCAAGCGCCGCGGCGACGCGCTCAACCACATCCTGTTCTCGGGCCCGCCCGGCCTCGGCAAGACCACCCTCGCCTTCATCCTCGGACACGAACTCGGCCGCAACGTCCGCGTCACCTCCGGCCCCGTGATCGAAAAGGCCGGCGACCTCGCCGGCCTGCTGACCAACCTCGAGGAAGGCGACCTGCTCTTCATCGACGAAATCCACCGCATCCCGAAGACCGTCGAGGAATACCTTTACTCCGCGATGGAGGATTTCCGCCTCGACATCATGATCGACCAGGGGCCCAACGCCCGCAGCGTGCGCCTCTCGATCCCGAAGTTCACGCTCGTCGGCGCGACGACGCGCGCCGGCCTGCTCACCGCGCCGCTCCGCTCGCGCTTCACGCTGCAGACGCGGCTCGATTACTACGACGCCCCCACGCTCATCGGCATCGTGCGCCGCACCTGCGGCCTGCTCAAAATCGAGCTCGATGACGCCGGCGCGCAGGAAATCGCGGCGCGCGCCCGCGGCACGCCGCGCATCGTCAACAACCTCGTCAACTTTGTGCGCGACTACGCGCAGGAAAAAGCCAACGGCAAGATCACCCAGCCCGTCGCCGCCGCCGCACTGGAGATGCTGGAGATCGACGCGCGCGGGCTCGACGAGATGGACAAGCGCCTCCTGCGCGTCCTGGCCGAGAATTACGGCGGCGGCCCCGCCGGCGTGAACACCCTCGCGGTCGCGGTCGGCGAGGAACCCGACACGCTCGAGGAAGTGCACGAACCCTTTTTGATCCTCGAAGGCTACGTGCAACGCACGGCGCAAGGCCGCATGCTTACGCCCAAAGGCTACGCCGCGATCGGCCTGAAAGCCAAAGGCGGCGAGCAGAGTTCGTTGCTATAAACGATAAATTTCTCGTTTAACAGTTCGGTTTTCAATGAATGCACAAACATCGTCTCCATTAACTGGATTACCTTCCCAAACGCTGGCATTCATTCCTTCACTTGGGCAGCCATTTGCTGATCATATTTGCGGTGAATATATTTTAACACCAGCAGCACATGGTATTATTTCCAGTAATAAAGATATTCGATTGATGATTGTGAGCGTATTAGCACAGCAACGATTGCGTGGCTCGCGGGGCAAAATCGCAATTGCGATGGACCTAAACGAATTCACAGGGAACCTGAACGATGATTGGTCCAAGGAGACCGTCGATAATTTAAAGGCTGCATTCCCTCATCCAGTAATTCGATTACTCGACGAATCTCTAATTAATTTGTCGCGGCACCTCGATCATCCATCGAGCATTTTCAGTTTTCGTGAATCCCACTGTTGGTATTTTTATTCCGATGACCGCGATAGAGCTTTAGGAATACTGCGGCTTATGTACGGGATGGGATGGATCAATGAACCAAAGGTTGGAATGGACCAGCTTACACGTATTAGCATCAATCCCAAAGGGTGGGAACGATTAGCTGCGCTTGAAGATGTTGTAATCACCAATAGCAAACGAGCGTTCGTTGCAATGTGGTTCGATTCCTCTGTTGATTTGACCTATGCAGAAGGAATTCGGCCCGCAATAGAAGATTGTGGCTTTATTCCGGTGAGAATTGACCGAAAACCACACAACAACGACATCAACGATGAAATAATTGCAGAGATTAGGCATAGCCGATTCATCGTAGCCGATTTTACTGGTAATCGCCAAGGTGTCTACTTTGAGGCTGGTTTTGCACGGGGATTAGGGATTCCGGTTATTTGGACCGTTTCAAAAAGAGATCATGAAAGCGTGCATTTCGATACCCGCCAATTCAACCACATCATTTATGAGCAGCCACAAGAACTCCGAAAGTTGCTTGGCGACAGAATTCGTGCCACGATCTGAGTAGTCTTGGCACCAGCCTTCACCATGAAAGGCATCGTGACGTATTGCTGGTAGCAGTTTCTGCTCGAGGCCGTCGTGGGAATTCCAGTCGGTTTTTGAACACGGAGGATGATTTCTCGCGAAGTAAGCGAAGGTTGATTCAGAACATTAACCACTAATGTACACTGATTGTCACTGATATGGTCTGGCGAAAAAAGGTGGAGCGCGGCGTCCTCGACGCGCTTATGAACGCGTCGGGACGCCGCGTTCCACCCCTAAACCTTATCCGCGCTAATCCGTGGTAAATATCCTTCGCTTCCTTCGAACCCTTCGCGAGACAATCAAAACCAGACGTCACCAGGAATTCACACGCATCTTCGTTAATTTTTTTGCCAACGTTGGCGCGAACGGACAGGGATAAATCCCATCGATGAAGCCAAATTATATCCCCACGCTGATCCGTTGCCTGGCTTTGCTTTGCGTCGGGTCAATTTCCACTTACGCTGACGGCATCGACTACCACGCCGTGCCGCCGACCGATGATGTCCGGCCTTTCGTGGTCGCAAGCAAGGATGAGTCGCCATTGGACGAGGCTCAGTTGACCAAGCTGCTCCAGAGCCACGTAAAATATGTTTTCGTGCTCTACCAGGAAAACCGGTCGTTCGATTCGTATTTCGGCACGTTTCCCGGGGCGGACGGCCTTTTCTCCCGGCCAAGCGAGGACACGCCGGGTTTTGCGCAGGAGATCATCCATACGGACGGCCTGATCGGCACGATCCGCCCTTTTCGCATCGGACCGGCCGAGTTCGCCGCCGACATCGACGACTTGGACCACTCCCACCCGCTCATCGTGGCAAAGATGGACGTGTCAGACGGGCAGCCGCACATGGATCACTTCGCGCTCGCCGAGGAGAAAAAATATTCACCGACGGGCAAACCTTCATTGCAGGCCAAACAATTTGGCGAGCTGGCCATGGCTTATGAGGATGGCGACACCGTGCCGTTGCTTTGGCGCTACGCCAACCGGTTCGTTTTATTCGACCGTATTTTCCAGTTGATGACCGGGCCTTCCACGCCGGGCAACCTGTCAATCATCGGGGCGCAGAGCGGAGTCACCCAGTGGCTGCTTCATCCCGACGAGGCTTATTCGGGCAACGGCAGCAAGGGCAAGGGCCTCCCGATGCTCAACGACGCGGAACCCTTCTGGGGTTCGCCCTTGGACCACTCGGCCAAAAAGATGCCGTTCAATCCGCGCGATTTGCTGAAGGACGACCAGTACAACCTCACCTTCGCGACCATTCCCTTGACGTTGCGCGGCGGAACCATTGAAGAAACGACGAAGGCCGACACCGACCCGGATGACGACCTCGCCGACGTCAAAGACGACATCACCGAGATTTCCGCGGAGGCCAAGCGGCCGATTGGATTTGGCTGGTATCAGGAAGGCTATGACCGGGAGCCGACCGACGACTTGGGTCCGCTCGATGCGGCGGGAAGGCACGCCTCCTACGTGACCCACCACAACGGCCCGCAATATTTCGGTTATGTGTCGAACAATCCGAAAATGCGCGCGGACCTGCACGGCCTCACCGATTTTTTCGATGCGGTGGAAAATCACACTTTGCCGGAATCCGGCGGCGTGTTCTTCGTCAAGGGCGGCTATCAGAACACACTGGGACTGAAACCGGCCAACCCCGACAAGCAAGTGCAGGCGAATTTCAAGGGAGATGACGATCATCCCGTTTATTCCGACTCGCAAATCAGCGAAGCCCTCGTGGCCGAGACCGTGAACAAAATCGCCGCGAGCCCCTATTGGGCGAACTGCGCGATCATCATTACCTGGGACGACTCCGAGGGCCTTTACGATCATGTGCCCCCGCCTATTCGCGCGCAGGGGCCCGATGACTCGATCATTTCCGACGGGCCGCGCGTTCCACTACTGCTGATTTCGCCCTATGCGCGGGTGCACACCGTCTGCCATGCCAGCGGCGATCACGCCTCGGTCGTGAAGTTCATCGACCGCCTGTTTGGATTGAAACCGCTCGCCGAGCTTCCGGATGAAGAACGCGCCCGGAAAATCGGGGCCAGCCGCTACGGCACGGAAAACCTCGGGCCGGCCGATGCGCTGACCCCGGACATCACCGATCTCGTTGGGGCCTTCGATCCCGCGCGTTTGAGCGGCACCGCCGCGCCGCTGCCCGCAAGCTACGTCATGATCCCCGAGAATTTGATTCAGATCCTGCCGCAAACGAGCGGTTATGGTTGCCGCGAGCTGGGCATCGTCCCGGTCGATCGCGCCCTTGGAATCAAAAACCAGATTCCGCCGGACTTTAATCCCCGGCCCAAGACGAATCCCACGACGGATTTTTCGGGCGCAAAGTAGAACCCGCATGCGAGGCTGATTTTTTCCCGCGGATCTCGCCATACTTCGCCCGTTCGGCAAGCCCTTCAACTAGCTCGGGGCTACGAAGGGCAGGCGGATGACAGACACTTTGCCTTGAGGTGGAACGCGTCGTCCCTGGCCTTCGTAGCTTTAGCGAAGTAGGCCCGACGCGTTTGGTTCGTGAGCGCGCCGGGACGGCTCACTCCACCTTTTATAAACCATATCAGTGACAATCAGCGCCTGCCCTTCGTAGCTTTAGCGAAGAAGGTTACATCCGTGATTAAAATTCTGGATCGATCTTTGTGTCCTTCGTGCCTTCGTGGTGAAAACCGAGACATTTGAGAGAACGAGAATGATTAAGAGAACGAGAACGATTTTTTATCCCTAAGCCGGCAGCGGGAAGGGATAGCGGGTGATGCCAACGCCCGCGGCTTGCTCCGCGAGCTGGACGAGTTCATCGATCAAAATAGTGGGGTCTTCATCATAGCGCAGGCGCAGGAAGTTTTCACGGCTGCGCACATAGCTGGCGGGATCGGCCATCCAGCGGTCGATCAGCAGGGAAAAGTCGCCAGCGTCTTCAATTTTTTCCGAGGCGCTGCCGTTGCGGAAGAATTTCCAGGTGAGGCTTTCCTGCGGCATGATGCCGCCAAAGGCGTTGAAGATGATCGGGCAGCGGTAGTGCAGGGCCTTCGCACAGGTGGTGGTGCCGCCGCGACTCACGACCGCATCGCTGGCCTGCATGAGCATGTGGACCTGGTTGGAGTAACCTTCGAGGTAGAGATTGAACTCGGGATGAAGCGCGCGCCAATGGATGAGCTGGTTGTAGGTTTCGTGGTTGCGCCCGCAGACCACGATGGCCTGGCAGCGATCGGCGTGACGCACGAGCGCGGGCAGGAGATCGAGATGGTTGTTGGCCCCGTTGCTGCCGGTGGTCAGGAAGACGGTGAAAAGGTTGGGCTCCAGTTCGAGCTTCTTGACGCGAAACTCGGCGCGTTCCTCCGCGGTGGCGAGAATCTCAACGTAGGAACGAGGATGCATGAGATGGCCGCGTACGCGGGCTTTGTCCGGCGGAATGCCTTTTTTCATCGCGTAGTCGCAGGCCGTGGACGTGCGCGAAATATAGAGATCAGCCGTCGGCTCGATCCAGTTGATCGAATAGCCCCAGCCGCCGGAAAACTCGCCGCAAAAGGTGGCGCAGCGGACGTTGTCGGGGCCGAGGATTTTTCGAGCGAGCTGGAAGTAGCCGCGGTTAAGGCAGTCGTGCACGCTGAAGATGAGGTGCGGGCGGTACTCGCGCACCACTTTTTCGTAATAGGCGCGGCCGAAGGAGACATTGTCGCGGTTGATGAGGCTGAGCAGCTCGATGAACGAATAATAGGCGGTATGGAGGAAGTGCGCCTTGCGCTGGATCCAATTGTAGAAATTCACCCCCACGCGGTTAACGACGGACGATTTCTCGAGCATCTGCTCGATGCGCACGTCCACCCTGTGGCGGTAGAGGTGGAAGCACCATTCGGCGAAGGCCTCGGCGCGCGCGTCGTGGCCGCCGCCGGTGCTTGAACTGAGGACAAGGATGCGGATATCGGACATGATTGGATTTACCTGTAGTAACTTCGCAGCGCGGCGCGGAGCAGCGCGGGTGGCGCCAGGCGGGCGAAGAGCGGGGCGAGGCGGGCCTGAAAAAACGATCCGGAGCGGATGGTGCCGCTGCGGCCGCACAAAAGCGCGCCACGCAGGTCGGCGGCCGCGCGCGCCGGCAACGGGGCGGCGAGGAGATTGGCTTCGAGGCGCCGCCAAGCGCGGGCTTCGATCGCACTGGGCTCGGCATGGGATCTTTGCATGGCTTGGTTGAACGGCGTGCGGTAGTCGCCAGGTCGGAAGTCGATGACCTTGACACCCGTGCCGCGGGTTTCAAAGGCTAAACTTTCGCTGAAGGCGGAAAGGCCGGCCTTGGCGACGTTGTAGCCGCTCATGAAGGGAAGCGGCAACTCCGCCGCGAGCGACGAGACATTCACGAGGCAGCCGCGCCGCCGGGCGATCATCGGGCGCAGGGCGGCGTGCGCGAGGCGCAGGGTCGCCAGCAGCATGGCATCGAGCTGGGCCTGCCAGACGGCGAAGTCCGTCGCGGCAAACGAGCCGAAGACGCCGTAGCCGGCGTTGTGGATGACGAGGTCGAACGCACCGCCGGCGGCCTCGGCCGCATGGAGAAAGTTTTTCTCGGCCGCCGTGGGATCGGCGAGATCGAGGATCACTGGGGAAAAATTATCGCGCGCGGCCAGGCGGGCGGGGTCGCGTGCCGTGCCCCACACGCGCACGCCATCGGCGAGCAGCATTTCGACAAAGGCCGCGCCCAGGCCGGAGCTCGCGCCGGTGACAAAGGCCGTGCGGTAAAGATCGGAGACTTTGGCGGCGGACACAGTTAATTAACTCGTTTGAGCACGGTGCAGACGTTGGCGCCGCCAAAACCGCTGCTGTTGTTGAGCACGACCTTGGGCGCCTCGGCCACGGTGGCACGGAGAATGTTGAGGCCATCGCACAGGGGGTCGAGCTGGCTGATGTGGGCCGAGCCCGGCATGAAACCTTCGCGCAACGCAATGGCACAGAAGGCGGTTTCCATGGCGCCGGAAAGCGAGAGGCCGTGGCCGGTCAAGGCCTTGGTGCCGCTGATGGCAGGGCGGGCGCCGGGAGCGGTGAAAACGGCCTTGAGCGCCTTGATCTCGGACGCGTCGCCGATGGGCGTGGAGGTGGCGTGGGCGTTGACGTAATCGATTTCCTCGGGCGCGCAGCCACTGTTTTTCAACGCGAGCTTCATGGCGAGGTGCAGCCCGACGCCATCGGGGTGCGAGATGGCGACGTTGTAGCCGTCGGAGGCCTGGCCCCAGCCCGCAAGTTCCGCATAGGGACGCACGCCGCGGCGGGCCACCTCCGCCTCGCTCTCGAGCACGACCACCGCGCCGCCGCCCGTGCCGACAAAACCGTCGCGCGCGGCATCGAAGGGACGCGAGGCGAGGTTGGGATCGGTTTGCAGGGAAAGCGCGCGCATGCCGGCGAAGGGCAGGATGCTGTCGGTATTGCAGTCCTCGGCCCCGACGACGAACATGCGCTGCTGGCGCCCGGTGCGGATTTCCTCATGCGCAAAAGCGAGCGCGTGCATCGACGATGCACAGGCCGAGGAAAAGCCGCAGGAGGCGCCGAGAATCTTGAAGTGCGCGACGAGGTTGAAATTGAGCGTGCCGGCAATGGAGGCGACAATGCCGAGGGGCGAGGTGCGCATCACGCCGACCTTGAGCATGCGCTCGTGATAGTGGTGCGTAAGGAAGGGCGAACCGCCCGAGGCCGCGTAGAGGCCGGTCTGCGGGTTGGCGACCTCGTCGGGCGAGAGGCGCGCGTCCTCGATGGCCTGGAGCATCGAGCAGTAGGCAAAAAGCGAATTGGGCGCGAGGCCGCGGAGAATTTCGCGCTTGATGGAATATTTTTTCGGGAAGACCCAATCCTCGGGATCGGACGAATCGACGGAAAATTCCTTGATGGTGCCGACGACTTTCACCGGCACGTCGGGCTTGTCGAAGGGCGGATAAATTTCGAAGCCGTGGCGCAGCTCGCGCAGGCTGCGCGTGATGCCGGCAAGGTCGTTGCCAATGCTGGTAATGAGGCCGAGGCCGGTGATGTAAACTTTACTCACGATGCGGGGCGAGCCCGGCAGGCGCGCAAACGAAGCGCCACCGGCTCTTGCAGCTCAAGACAAAGGCCCGCCCGTGCAGAGGTCAAGCGGGGCACGCTCAGGCAGTGGCAGGGGAAATGACGCGGGCGGCGGCGGCGGGCAAGGAATGCACCGCTTTCGGCGCGGCAGATGCGGCCGCAGGCGCAGCGACTGGCACCGGTTCGACAATGACCTCGCGGAAGCCGTAAGTCAGCGTGACTTCCTCGACGTAAACGGCTTTTTCCTGGCCGACGCGAATCTGTCCTTCGATGGTGGCGAGGGGCATTTTCAACCGTTTCGGCTTGATGGAAATGGTGAGGGTGTCGCCGGGTTTGCAAATGCGATGGGCGCGCACGCCCTCGCAGCCGGTGAAGTAAATGGTCTGCGGGTCGGCTTGCTTGCCTTCCTCGCCGTGGCCGCCCTCGATCAGGAAAAGCACGGCCAGCTGGCCGATCGCCTCCAGCATGATGGAGGCCGGCATGACGGGGTTGTCCTTGAAATGGCCCTTGAGAAAAAATTCGTCGCCGGTGATTTTATATTTCGCGCTCGCGCTGCTCGACCCGATGGTGGCCTCGTTGAGGAAGAGAAACGGAGGCTGGATGGGCATGACCGCGCCGATGTGCTCAATGGGCAGGAAGCGCGAGGGCTTGGGCGGGGGCAGCCCGCGGACTTTGCAGTCGATGAAAGTCTTGATGTCGCCGAGCGTCCGCAGATTGCGCAGCTCGTCGTTGTTGATCGACATCTGCAGCGCGTCTTCGACGAGAATGACGATCTCCATCATCGTCAGTGAATCGACGCCAAGGTCCTCAATCAGGCGAAGATCGTCATCGGCTCCGCGCAACCGGGCCCGCTGGTCGGGTTCAGCAAAGCGTTCGATGATGCCAATGACCACCGTGGGCACGGGCGTGGGATCCCCGGTCTTGCGAAACTTGACCGCAGCTTCGATTGTCGCCGGGGAACAGCGTTTCAACGCCTCCGTCAGAGCGGCTTCATCTTCGGCCGTGAACGATTTGGCTGAAGTCGGAAACGGCTGTTTGCTGCCATTAACTTCAGTATTCTTGTGAACGTCTTCTGCCATTGTTAGTTCTCTTGTAAATTATGGGGTTTTCGGTTGTAAACCTAATTCTTCCGCGGCTTCTGAGCAGAAGCCTGCAAACTCTGGCAAGTTCTATCAATGTATTACTTTCGATATCGCCTTAAGTCCTGTAAAAAATGATCCTCGCTCTACTGGCATATTGATGTAATAAGTTTTATTCCATTGGCCTCTTGCATGAACGCTACCCTGGCGCCCCAGCCTGTTTTTCTGATTACGCATGAGTTCTATCCGAAACGTGGCGGTATTGCAACGTTCACGGAAGAAATCGCCAAGGCCTCGGCCAGCCTCGGCTACGATGTCGAGGTCTGGGCCCAGTCCGCCGTGGCCTGCTCGGAGAAAGCCTGGCCCTTTCGCCTGCGCCGCCTCCCCTTGAAGGGCACGCATGACTTGACCTGCCAGTTGCGCCTCGCCTTCCAGCTCGTCCGCGAGCGTCGTCGCCTGCGCTATGCCACGGTCTATCTGCCCGAGCCCGGCCCCATGCTCGGGCTGATGTTGCTGCAATTTTTCAAGGCCTTCCGCCCCAAGCGCCTCATCCTCACTTTTCACGGCTCGGAAATCCTGAAATTCCATCGCAATCCCCTCAAGCGCGTCCTCGCCCGCAGCCTCATTCGCCACGCCACGCGCATCAGCACGCTCACCAACTACACCCACCAGCTCCTCTGCACGCATTTTCCCGAGGCCATTGGAAAAACTTTTCTCACCCCGGGGGCGCTTCGCTCCGATTTTGCCATTGTGCCAGCGACGGCGCCCGTCCCGCAGGACAAGATCATCATCCTCACCGTCGGCCGCCTGCACCCGCGCAAAGGCCAGTTCGCCACCCTGCGGGCGCTGCAATCCCTGGATCCGCGCTTTCGCGCGCAGATCGAATACTGGCTCGTCGGCGGTTCCAACCGCGGAAACTACGAGCGCGCGCTGCGCTTGGCCGCCGCGCAATCCGATTTTCCCGTGCGGTTCTTTGGCAGCGTGCCCGATGATGAGCTCGACCGCATCTACGATCACGCCGCCATCTTTGCCATGACCAGCGTTGACCACGATTGCAGTGTCGAGGGCTTCGGGCTCGTCTATCTCGAGGCCGCCGCGCACGGCCTGCCCACCGTCGGCCACAAGGTCGGCGGCGTCGACGAAGCCATCGTGGACGAGGTGACCGGCCTGCTCGTGCCGCCGGACCGCCCCGCCCAGCTCACCGCCGCCTTCGAACGCCTCATCACCGATCCCGCGCTCCGCCACCGCCTCGGCGATGCCGGCCGCGAGTGGGCCAAGCGCAACTGCTGGCGCCAGTCGGCCAACCTGCTTTTTAGCCCCACTCCAGCCGGGGTGCGCTGACCCGGCCGGCCGCGCTGGCTCTAAAAAAAATTGCTCCCGCGCCGGGGGCCGTTTGTCTCGCCGCATGTTCCAATCGCGCTCGCAACTCACGGTCCGCTACGCCGAGACCGACATGATGGGCATCGTTTACCACGCGAACTACCTGCCGTGGTTCGAAATCGGCCGCACCAACCTCCTCAAGGAAAACGGCCTGCCCTACCGCCAGCTCGAAGCCGACGGCTACCGCCTGCCCGTGCTTGAAATCACCGCGAAATTCCTGCGCCCCGCGCTTTACGACGACGCGCTCACCATCGTCACCACCTTGCGCGAAAAACCGGTGCTCCGCATCAAGCTCGAGTATGAAGTCCGGCGCGGCGATGAACTCCTCGCCACCGGCCATTCGCTGCACGCCTTCATCAACTTCCAAGGCGAGCCCGTCCGCCCGCCCGAGGCCTTCACCAAGAAGATGAATGAGATTTTTCGCGACAGCTCCGTCACGCAATAATCATTCATCATTGGTCATTCGTCATTCGCACTTCGTGCGCGTATTCCTCGAGCACCACCGCCTCCGTCTCCGCCGCGCGCGCCGCGGCCAGGATTTTTTCCGCCGAGTCCGTCAGCCGGAACACCGCCCAGACCGCGTGCGCCCGCACGACCGGTGACGCATGGGCCGCCAGGCGCACCAGCGGCTCCAGCAAACCCGTGTCGCCCGAGTTTCCGGCGACGACGCAGGCGTTGCGCAACAGCCCGGCCAGCTTCACCCGCTTGATCGCGGTGCCGCGGAACACCTCCGCAAACCGCGCCGGCGTCAGCTCCAGCAGCTCGCGCAACGGCAGCTCCGCGATTTCGCCGCGCGCCGCCAGCAGCACGCTCCGCGCCGTGCGCGCGAAACGGTTCCACGGGCAGACATCGAGGCAGATGTCGCAGCCGTAGATGCGCGTGCCGATGCCCGGCCGGAGTTCCCGCGGGATCATCCCGCGGTTTTCGATGGTCTGGTAGGAAATGCATCGCCGCGCATCGAGCACGCCCGGCCGCGGCAGCGCGCCCGTCGGGCACTCGTCCATGCATCGCGTGCACTTGCCGCAGAGCAGGCCCACGTGGTTGTTTTCGCCTTCCGCCTTTCGCCTTTCGCTTTTCTTCATCAGCGGCGCATCCGGGACGAATTCCAATTTCGTCAAAATCGACGCGAGAAACAGCCAGTTCCCGAAACGCCGGGAGATGAGCATCGTGTTTTTCCCAATGAAACCCAGCCCCGCGCGCGCCGCCCAGCCGCGCTCCAGCACCGGCCCGGTGTCCACATAATAGCGGTAGTCCGTGCCGCCTGCACCGAAAATTTTCTCGATCGCCTTTCCCGCCGCCACCAGCCCCGCCTTCATCGTGTCGTGATAATCGTCGTGCAGCGCGTAGCGCGCCCATACCGGCTGCACCGCGCCTTTGGCCTTCCGCTTCTCGTCGCGCCAGTAATTCACTCCGAGCAAAATCACCGATTGCGCGCCCGGCAGCCCGAGTTCGGGCTGCGCACGCTTCTCCGCCGTGCGTTCCATCCATGCCATGTCGGCGTGCAGGCCCGCCTCGAGCCACGCGCGCAAGGCCTCCGCGCCCGGCGCCGCGCCGTCCACCCGCGCAAATCTCACCTCGTCGAAACCGAGGGCGTGCAGCTCCTGCCGCAACTCCTCCTGCCGCGCGTCGGCCTTCATGGTTATTTCGCCGCCCGGCCAAAATCCGCCGCCTCGCGCCGGTACGTGCGCATCACGTGGTTTACGATGTCCTCCAGCGGCCGCGCATCGGTCAGGATGAGCGTGCCCGAGCGGCGGTAAACCGGCTCGCGCTGCGCATAGAGCTCGCGCAGCCGCGCCTCGGGATCTTCCACATTGAGCAGCGGGCGGTTCGAATTGCCCGCCGTGCGCTTCAGGATCGTCTCGATGGAGGCCTGCAGGCAGATGACCACGCCCTTTTTCTGCAGCAGCTCCAGCAGGCCCGGCGACGTCACCAGCCCGCCGCCGCACGCCACGACCGTGCGCGACGGCGGATGCCCCCGCTCGATGAATTCGCGCTCCAGCGAGCGAAACACCGCCTCGCCTTCCTCGGCAAAGATGCGCGCCACCGGCTTGCCCCGCAGGCGTTCGATCTCGTGGTCGCTGTCGAGCAGCGCAAAACCCATCCGCTGCGCCACAATGCGGCCCACCGTCGTCTTGCCCGTGCCCATGAAACCGACAAGGTAAAGGTTGGCGTCAGAAATGCTCATGGGTGGTACCGTGAAGTAACGCGCTTCAGCCCGCGTTGCCAAACTAGAAAAATTTAGATTCGGCGCGCATTTGCGTTTCCCTTGATTGCATGGCAGCCATCTTCCCTGCCCGCGCGCCGCATCGTCCACCACATGAAACTTCACGTCTCCCACCTCACGCGTTATGAGTATGGACAGAGCGTCCACTTCTCGCCGCACCTGCTCTACCTGCGCCCGCGCGAGACGCCGCTCCTGCGGGTGAACAGCTTCGGCTTCAACATCGCGCCCGAGGCCAAGCTGGTCTGGACGCGCGACTCGCACGACGTCTTCCTCGCCTGGGCCTACTTCTGGGCGCCGGCCGCCGCCTTCAACATCCGCAGTGAATTCGAGGTCGAGACGTTCGACACCAATCCCTTCGATTACATCCTTAAAAATTACGCCGCCAAATTTCCCTTCAACTACGAGCCGCTCGAGAAATTCAACCTCACGCCGTATCTCGCCCCGCCCTTTGCCGAGACCCAGGCCCTCCTCCGCCACTGGCTCGACGAGCACTTCATCGACCGCCCGGTCGAGACCACGCCTTTTGTCACCGCGCTCAACGAGCTCATTTACGATAACCTTCATTATATTTCCCGCCACGAGACCGGCATCCAATCCTCGCGCCGCACGATCGAGCTCGGTTCCGGCTCGTGTCGCGATTATGCGGTTTTCTTCGCCGAACTCTGCCGCACGCTGGGCCTCGCCGCGCGTTTCGTCAGCGGCTATCACTACGACCCCGAGCCGGACAGCCCGGCGAACAGCTGCATGCACGCCTGGGTCGAAGTTTACCTGCCCGGTGCCGGCTGGAAAGGCCTCGATCCCACGCATGGCATCTGGTGCGACGACTCGTTTGTGCCCGTGGCCCACGCCGCCATCGCCGAAAGCGTCAACCCCATTCAAGGCAGCTACTACAGCCCCGTGCTCGTCCCCGCGAAACTGATCGCCAGCGTGCTGGTCGAAAAGCTGACGTGATCGAGGGCCTTCAGTCATGTGGGCGGGGTGCCCTCACCCCGCGATCATGTCTCATGCGGGGCGAGGGCACCCCGCCCACAATCAGAGTAAATTCGGCGGATTAGGATAATCCGCCCTACCTCGGAAATCTTACCCGCCGTCACCCGCCCGCCGCGGTGAAGGCAACCGCTGCCGCGCCGTCGGATTTTCCAGCCTGCGCTTGCAGCAATTCGCGCTCGAAGCAGGCCACGATTTTATCCCAGGTGATGTCCAACGCCGCCGCCCGCGCCGCCGCCCGCAACGCCGGCCACGACCCGCGATGGGCGAGCAAATTTACCGCCGCGGCCAGGAATGCGTCCGCTTCGCCCAGCGGCACGGTCGCACCGTTCACCCCCGCGCGGATGTGCTGCCGCGCCGCCGCGTAATCGAACGCCAGCACGACCAGGCCGCTGGCCATCGCCTCGGTCACCACGTTTCCAAACGTCTCGGTCGTGCTCGGAAAAACAAACACGTCCGCCGAGGCGTAGTGCGCGGCCAGCTCCGGGCCGCGCTGCATGCCGGCAAAATAAAACTGCGGAAATTTTTTTTCCAGCGCCGGCCTTTCGGGGCCGTCGCCCACCAGCACGCAACGCGCGCGCGGCTCGATCTTTTGCATCAGCAAAAATGTTTCCACCACGAGCCCGAGGTTTTTCTCCGCCGCGAGCCGGCCGACATAAACAAACACCGGGTCGCCCGGGGCCGCGCCCCAGCGGGCGCGCAGCTGATCGCGCCGGTTCCCCGGCGAAAACAAATCCGTATCCACGCCGCGGGCAATGACCACCAGCCGCGTAAAATCGTGGGCGGCGAGCTGCGCACGCAGCTCATCCGTCGGCACCATCGTGCACGCGGTGCGATTGTGAAACCAGCGCAGATAGGCCATGATGGCGGCGCGCAGTTTGTTCAGCCCGTAGTGCCGGCCGTAATGCTGGAAATTGGTGTGGAAGCTCGACGTCACCGGCAGCCCGAGCCGCCGCGCGGCGCGCAAGGCCGCCAGTCCGAGCGGCCCTTCGGTGGCCACGTGCACGATGTCGGGCGGGGCCGCGACCCAGCGCCGGCGCAGCGCACCCCACACGGGCAGGCCCATTTTCAACGTGTGGTAAAAGGGAATGGGCAGGCCGGGGGTGAGCCACTCGGTGATCCTGCCCGCCCGGCGTTCACGGCCGGGAATTTTCCCCTCGCCGTCCTGCCGCGGCCGCACGACCTCGACCTCATGGCCGCGCGCCGCAAGACCGGCGACAAGCCGGTTGAGGGTCATGGCTACACCGTTGACCTCGGGCGGATACGTCTCGGTAACGAGGGCAAGTTTCACACGCGTCAATCGAGCATGATTGCTGCGCCCCTCGCGCCGCTGCGGCAACGAAAATGCGGGGTTAGCATGTTACATTCTCGTGCCGCACGGCCCGCTTTCAGTGTCGGGCGGTTTCCAGGCAAAAAAAAGCCCCCGGTGCGATGACCGGGGGCGGAGAAAAACGGGTGAGATGCGGCTTAATTATTCGGGGCGCCCGTCGGAGCCGGAGCGGGAGCAGCCGGAGGCGCATCCTTGAAGCTCAGCAACTCGACATCAAAAATGAGCGTCGCATCCGGCAACATGCCGCGCGGAGGCTGGTCCCCGTAAGCCAGGTTGCCTGGAATATAGAGGCGGATTTGTCCGCCGGCGTTGATTTTCTGGATGCCTTCCGTCCAGCCGGGAATCACCTGCTCCAGCCCGATTTCGGTGGGGCCGGGGGGTTCGTGGCCCGCCGTGCTGTCAAAAACGATGCCATTGATGAATTTTCCCGTATAATTGACCTTAACGATTTGGTTTGGCTTGGGATAATCGCCGGTGCCGGGCTTGATAATTTCGTAGCACAGGCCGTCGGGCAGCACGACGACATTTTTGTTTTCCTTTATCTTTGCAAAAAACGCGGCGCTCTCAGCTTCGCTGGCCTGTTTAAGCTTTGCCACATAGGCCTGCTGTTTGTCCTGCATGTATTTGCCCAGCACCGGGGCAATGGCCTTGGCGTCGTACGGCGCATCGCCACCACCGGCAGCGCGCAGGATGCCATGCACAATGACATCGGTCTGCGCCGGGGTGAAGCCAAGCTCCGACAAACCTCCCTGTTTGCCGAGATACCAGCCATACATTTCGAGCAATTGCTGCTCGCTGAATTGTGGCGCGGGGGGCGTGGCCGGTTGCGCGGCGGGCTGGCTGGTGGAGCCAGGCAGATTGAGGTTTAGGTCGTCGGCCGCCTGGAGCGCAGCAGCGCTGCAGCAGAGTCCGAGCAATAAAACAGGTAAACGAAGGTTGGGTTTCATGCGGGTTATGTAGGTAAGAAACGGCGGAAGGAAGTTTGTGCCGTGAATTTTGAAACCTGCCAACCCACCCGTCGAAAAGCAACCAATTAACAGGCGGTTTAGAGCCCTTGCCAGCCGGGCCTCGACGCGCCACGCTTCGCCCCCCATGAATCCCGATCAATTCTGGACCAGCCCCGACGGACAGATTTTGCAGATAAAAAACAAGGACACCCACACCGTCGTGCTCACCCTGGCCTTCCGGCCGCGCAACGGCGGTGAACTGGAGTTCCTGCGCGCCCACCTGGCCCACCTGCATTTCACCGAGCGCAGCACGCTCGCGCGCATCGGCATCGAAATGATGCCGCACGGTGCGCCCCGGATCGAGAGCAACCGCCTCGTGCTGGAAGTGGATGCGTTCATGTTCGACCCGCATTTTCCCACGGCGGCTTTTTTCAAAAAACTCCTGCGGCCCGGCGTGCCCGCCGGCCGGCTCTTCTATGCGCCCGATGCGGCCAAGCTCTCCACCGCCCTGATCTGGGAGGCGGTCCAGGAGAACCGCCTGAAACTCCCCAACACCATCTCCATCGACCGCTTCGGCCGCGTCTTCCTCACCCCGCACCAGGTGCGCTACACCCTCAGCCCCCGGCTCCAGCGCCCGGAATTCGAGCGCCTCGTCAGCGGCGAGGCCGGCCGCGGCTACCTCGACAAGGTCCAGGTGCGCCACGAGACCGACCTGCTCTCCGTTCCGCCCCACTCCGGCGTCCTCACCAGCTGCTCGATGTATTTGAAAGAGCACTACGTCGTGCTCAACCGCGGCGAGGGCAACTTCGGCATCCACACCGGCGCCGTCCTCCTCGACCCGGTCAAGACCTTCGGCACGAACATCATGCTCGAGATCTACAACACCGGCGACCAGCCCGTGGTGAACCCCTTTGTGTCCGTCGACATCTTCCGCGCGCCGGAACCGGCCTCCGACCCGGAATTCAAGACCCTCCTGAAGAAGCGCACCCGCCTCTCCGCCACCGCCACGCAGCTCTACCGCTGCCTCGACGAGAACCCGCCGCCCGACCACAACGGACCGGCCCGGCCCAAGACCAAGATTTCCGTCAAGGGCCAGAGCGCCACGATGGAAAACCGCGCGGTCTTTTTCAAGGCCGGCCAGGATTTCAAAGCCATCGTCGCCGCCGCCGGCAAATACTGCGGCCACCGCACGCTCATCCAGGCCCTCGATGTCGCGCCCGACAACGCCGATACGCTGCTCATCGATTATTTTCCCAATCTCCTCGAGCACATCGAGCTCCTCACCCGCATCCAGCGGGGCAACCTCCGGCGCATCATCTTCCGCCGACCCTCGCGCACCCACGGTTTTTTTCTCTCCGACAACGCCCATATCCGGCTCGAGAATTACTTCGCCATCAACGTCGACGTTTACTGGCTCAACCCGGACATGAACGACCTGTTCCTGCACACCTACAAGAAGGACCACGGCTTTTTCCTCCGCGAGGAGATGGTCAAGAAATTCGACGAATCCACCATCCTCGCCTTCTACGGCTCCGCTGTCGGCCTCGACCGGGCGCAGACCGGCCGCATTGCCGCGCTCATGGATAAACTCACCGGCTTCATCGGTTCCAACATCGGCGTGCTGACCGGTGGCGGCGGCGGCGTCATGCGCCTGGCCACCGAGACCGCCCGCAAACAGGGCGCGCTCACCGGCGCGTGCTTTCTCGAGATCGAGGCCCAGGCACCCGAGATCGGCGTGGATTTCTTCAACACCTTCCAGGAAAATTCGCGGCACTTCCGCCAAAAATGGTTCGAAGTCGCCGATTTTTGCATTTTCAACGTCGGCGGCGTCGGCACGCTCGAGGAAATCGGCATCGAACTCTGCAATCTCAAGCTCGGCATCCGCCCCCGCATTCCCTACGTCTTTTACGATGCGAAATACTTCAGCGACCTGCGCCGGCAAATCCGTGAAATGATCCGTACCAAACGCGCCCCCGCCTGGATGATGGACTACATTCTCTTCACCGACGATCCCGACGAAGTCGTCGCCTTCTATCGCCGAACCCTGAACGTGCTTTGATGCCGCTGCCCAAATCAGTCCTCATTGTCGGCTCCGGCGGACGCGAACATGCGCTGGTCCAGGCGCTGCTCGCCTCGCCCGCGCGCCCGCGCGTCATCGCCGCGCCCGGCAACGCCGGCATCGCCCTCGACGTGCCGTGCTTTCCCGTCGCGGCCGACCAGGTCCCCGCCCTCGTCGCCCTCGCCCAAAGGGAGAAAGTCGAATTTGTCGTCGTCGGCCCCGAGGTGCCGCTCGCCCTCGGCCTGGTGGACGAACTCACCGCCGCCGGCATCCCCGCCTACGGGCCGAAAAAGGATGGCGCCCGCCTCGAAGCCTCAAAAATTTTTACGAAGCAGATCTTGTTGGAATACAAAATCCCCACCGCACCCGCCGCCTTCTTCAGCGAAGCCGCGCCCGCCCTCGCCTACCTGCGCACGCGCCAGATCCCCATCGTGATCAAGGCCGACGGCCTCGCCGCCGGCAAGGGCGTCGTCGTCGCGCAGGCCCTCATCGAGGCCGAGGCGGCCGTGCGCGACATGCTCGAGGGCGGAAAATTCGGCGCGAGCGGCCGGCAGATTTTGATCGAGGACTGTTTGTTCGGCGAAGAGACCTCCCTGCTCGTCGTCGTCTCCGGCCGCGACTACGTCATCCTGCCCGCCGCGCAGGATCACAAACGCATCGGCGACGGCGACACCGGCCCCAACACCGGCGGCATGGGCGCCTACTCGCCCGCCGAGGTGGTCACGCCCGCACTGCTCGATCGCATCGAGCGCGAAATCGTGCAGCCGTCGGTCAAGGCGATTGCCGCCGAAGGCATCGATTTTCGCGGCACGCTTTTCATCGGCCTCATGCTCACACCGGACGGCCCGAGCGTGATTGAGTACAACGCCCGCTTCGGCGATCCCGAAACGCAGGTCGTGCTCCCGCGCCTGGCCACCGATGTGCTCGAACTCCTCTGGGCCGCCGCGCGCGGTGAACTCGGAAAAATCAAGCTCGCCGTGAATCCTGAATCCGCCATCTGCGTCGTCCTCGCCGCCCGCGGCTATCCCGACAGCTATCCCAAGGGCGATGCCATCACTTTGCCGGCCGCCTCGAGCCTGCCGCCCGATACTTTTATATTTCACGCCGGCACGACGCCGGGGGCCAACGGTTCCACCGTCACCGCCGGCGGCCGCGTGCTCGGCGTCACCGCGCTCGCGCCCACGCTGCAGGAGGCCGCCGCACGCGCCTACGCCGTTTGCAATCAGATTCAATTTGCATCAAAATACTTTCGCCGCGACATCGGTGCGCGCCAGCTCAACCGCTCATGATCAAATCTTTCCTGTTTCTCGCCCTCGCCTTGGTGCTCACCGCGCGCGCCACCTGGGCCGCTGCGCCCAGCGATCTGGGACAGGGATTGCTCTATTGCCGCGTGCACGCGCTGCCCGCCGATCTGCCGTCGGCCAACACGGCGAAATCCGCCCTCGTCCTCGACTTGCGCTACACCAAGACCGACGACAACGGCGCCACCGCGTTTTCGGCCTGGCTCGGTTTCCGCCCCGCCACCCTCCCGGTTTTCATCCTGGTCAACGCCGACACCGGCCCCGCGCTGCTGCAGGCGCTCGCCGTGCGGCCGGTGCCATCCGGCGTCGTGGCCCTCGGACCATCCCTGACCGCCTTCACCCCCGACGTGCCGCTGAAAATTTCACCCGACACCGAACGCCGCGCCTACGAGGCGTTCGATCACGGCACCGCCATGGACTCGCTGATCGTCGAAAAAATCGACAAGCCCCGCTACGACGAAGCCTCCATGGTGAAGGACCATGTCAGCGACAGCGAGCAGCCGGCGCCGGACGATGAGGATGATGCCGACGCCAAGGCGGATTCCGCCAAGGACAAACCCGCCCCGCCGCCGCAACTGATCGATCTTGCGCTCCAGCGTGCCGTCCAGCTTCACCGTGCGCTCCTCGCACTCCACAAGATCCCCCGCGCCTAAATCTGCCGATGCCAGCACCCGGCCATATCCTCGTTATCTGCACCGCCAATATTTGCCGCAGCCCGATGGCTGAAGGTTTGCTCCGGCACGCGCTCGCCGCCCAGCTCCCACCGCTCAAATCCCTCCGGGTCGTTTCCGCCGGCGTGGCCGCGCGCACCGGTGAACTGGTCACGGAATATTCCGTGCAGGCCATGAAAAAAGCCGGGATCGACATCTCCAACCACCGCAGCCAGCCCATCACGCAGGAACTCATCGATGGCTCGCTCGCCGTGCTCTGCATGACCGAGGCGCACCGCGCCACCATCCCGTTCATGTTCGAGCGGCCGCCCAAGAACATTTTTCTCTTCCGTGAATTTCTTCCGCCCGACGCCGAAAAAGAAATCGCCGACCCCTACGGCGGCCCCTACAAGCTTTACGAGCTCAGCCGCGACGAAATGGTCGAGGCCATCCCCTCGCTGATCGAACAGTTTAAAAAATTGCTGGCCCGGCCCGCCGCCCGGTAAGCCGGAATACTTCCTTTTTAAATCCCTAGATTCTCCCCGCGGATTACGCGGATAATCGCGGATGTCGTTCTCTCCGCTCGGCCGCTTGGTAAGCGATCAGCCAGATTTTTTGCCACGAAAGCAGCGGTGTTATTGCGCAAGGGCAAAATTGGGATTTTGGATGAGTTTGTTCATTAAGCAGGCGAGTTTGCGCATGACGGCCACGAGGCAAACCTTAGCG
>Ga0210398_10001395_pt1 | contig 25009 bp, 24 predicted proteins | sample IncBWC4OmetaG_FD_161047 | JGI IMG/M metagenome (GOLD analysis project Ga0210398, IMG submission 161047) | Forest soil microbial communities from Barre Woods Harvard Forest LTER site, Petersham, Massachusetts, United States - Inc-BW-C-4-O | ecosystem: Environmental > Terrestrial > Soil >... | reverse complement strand
TTTGAGGATATGCTTTTTATCGGTCAACGGCCGGCGCTCCGGGACCTAACCCTAATGAAAACAATAGGTTGACAGGCAAAACGCGCTTAACATAACATACATCTTGATTATTCGCAAATTGGCGCCATTCGAGTCTTTTTGAAACTGATTTCTTTGAAAAACAGAGCCCCAGCCTCTACCCACAAGAAAGTCGTCCTTGTCCTTGCCGACAAGAAGCCCATCCGCGGCTATCTGAACCCCATGCGGCTCGGCCAAGCCGATCCTATTGACCTGCTGACTCCCGACGGCGAGCATCAGGAGATTCCCATCGCCAAGGTGCGCGCGATTTATTTCGTTCGCGAGTTCTCCGATGACTTCGAACCGGTGCGCAAAGCCTTCCTCAGCCGCCCCAAACTCGACGGACTGTGGGTCCGCCTGCGCTACAGTGACGGTGAGACGATTGAAGGGGTGGTTCCCAATGATCTTCTCACCATGCTCGACCACGGTATCCAAATCACCCCGCCCGATCTGAATTCCACCACCGACCGTATCTTTATTCCGCGCTCCGCGCTTACCGAACTGACCGTGCTTGGCGTCGTCGGTATTGCCCGCCGAAAACCGGCCGCCGCTGCCGCCGCAATCCAGCCGCGTCTTTTCAACGAATAGACTCGGTGCGGCTCGACTTCCTTCTCTGCGCTGTGCGAGACTCGCACGCAGTAGTCAGGAGCCGCACTGATGCCCATGAACCTGTCCGAAATTGCCCAGAAGCTCGGCTGCCGTCTCGACGGCCCCGGCGAAACTCCCATCCATGGAATCGCCGGTATCGAACTCGCCGAGCCTGGTCAGATCACTTTCCTCGCCAATCGGCGTTACTTCCCCCTCCTCAAGACTACGCGGGCCTCTGCCGTGCTTGTCGAGGACGGCATCAACATTGAACGCGACCTAAGCATGCCTCGGCTTACGGCGCTGCGCACGGCCAATCCCTACCTCGCCTTCGCCCACGCCATCGAACTTTTCTACCAGGCTCCCCGCTACGTGCCAGGATTCCACCCCACCGCTCTCATCGCGAAGTCTGCCAAAATCGGCACAGGTGCCCACATTGGACCTTACTGCCTGGTCGGAGAAGATGCCCACATCGGCCGCAACGCGGTTCTGCACAGCTTCGTCACCATTTACCAGGGCGCACGCATTGGCGATGACTTCTTCGCGCACTCCCATGCCGTGGTCCGCGAATTCTGCCGCATCGGAGACCGCGTCATCTTGCAAAACGGCGCCATTATCGGCGGCGACGGTCTCGGCTTCGCCAAGCAGAAAGACGGCACCTGGTACAAGATGCAACAGTCCGGCCCCGCCGTGCTTGAGGACGATGTCGAAGTCCAAGCGAACGCGTGCGTCGACCGCGCCACGGTCGGAGAAACGCGCGTTGGTCGCGGCACCAAGCTGGACGACCTTGTCGTCGTCGGCCATGCCTCACGCGTTGGGGCCAACACCATGCTTTGCGGACAGGTCGGCCTCGCAGGCTCCACCAAAGTCGGCGATGGCTGCATTCTCGCCGGCCAGGTCGGCACTGCGGGCCACCTCACCATTGGCGGCGGCTCCGTCATTACAGCCAAGAGCGGCGTCCCCAACGATGTCCCGCCCCGCTCGATGTTCTCCGGGTATCCCGCCGTCGACAATCGCCAGTGGCTAAAGACCGTAGCAGCCCTAAATCGCTTGCCTGAACTTCAGAAGCGCGTGCGCGAATTGGAGGCTGAACTGGAACGCCTGGGCGGCCGACCTCGCTCCTCCGGCTCTCGCTAATCTCTACGCACTCCCGGGAGACCCGCCAGGACGTTGCTCCGGCGGCAAACCTGCCGTCATCGCGGCGTGCACTCGCTCGAGCAAAGCCTCGCGTTCCTCAAGCTTATACTTCGAAGCATCGATGGGCTCCAGAAACTCAACGAGAATCTCCCCGGGGTGAATCTCAAGCGACTTCTTCGCCATCACACGCTGCGCTGCAGAACAAAGTACCGGAACGACCGGAACACCGGCCTTTATGGCCAGCACAAACGCGCCTTTCTTGAATTCCTGCAATCGTCCGTCAGGGCTCCGTGTCCCTTCCGGATAGATTAGAAACGACTGCCCCTCCCGCATGGCTTCAGCCGCCTTTTCCACACTGGCCATCGCGGATTCCCGATCCTTCCGGTTGACCGGAATAAAGCGCGCTAGCTTGAACGCCTGGCCCACAATCGGCCATTTGAAGAGCGATCCTTTTACCAGTACCGCGATGCGCCTTGGAATGGCCCCGACCACGGCCGGCGCATCCACCGAGCTCGTGTGATTCGCCACAAAAAGGCACACTCCTTCCGGAATCTTCGTCTCGCCCGCCACGCGGACCCTCACCCCAATCGCCCTCACAAAAAACATCACACCCTTGATGCCTGCCCAATAGAGTGGATCGATGTGTCGCGTGAGCAGGGTGTAGAGCAGTAGAGGTGGGCCGACTATCAGGATGTAGAGGGAAAGGAAAACAGCAATGAAAATCGTGCGGAGCATCGAATACGCAGACTCTCTCGAATCCGGCCCCGTTAGGTCAAGCGGAACCTGAGACAGGCATACCAAAATGTCTGGCTAAGGATCGCGCTCTTAGCAGCTGGATTTTTCAGTATGCCCAGTAGGGGCCCGCGCCCCCGGGCGTGTCTTTTCCCTCAATGGCAGTGTACACGTTGCGGCCGAAGAAGAAGGGAAGTCCCCAATCAAACGATCCGGAGTTTGGCCCGGCCAATCCGCTGGCTGCACCAGTAGTCGCCAGGACCGTAAGGGTATCGGCATTGCCCACGACGAAGTTGACAGAGCCGCTCGCCCCATTACCAAATCCTTGGTTGGTTGCAGAAAGATTCTGTGTCGTGGTCGGGCAATACCAGTAACTAGCGTCGGTACAGGTCGGTAGTCCCGTGGTGTTTGAATCCAGGAAATAAATGGCATTCGAGCCGCTATCAAGGTAGCTTGTGTCACCGTAGGATGTGCCATTGAACACCGTGGTAAAATTTCCGATGTTGGGATCGATGGTATAAACCGTCGCGCTTCCGAGCCCGTTATTGGATTGCGTCCCGATACCAAAGATCATCGAGCCGCTGACGCTGGTCTCTGCTCCTGCAACCGACGGCAATTCGATAATGACGCCATTGTTATCCGTAGCGAACAAAACGACTGGATTTTGCACTTGGCTCGAAAGACTCTCTGTCGTGACTTCGCAACCAGAATTCGGACATGTGTAATACAGCCCAGGGTTTGATCCGCCACTCACCGTGCATGCGCTGCCGCAATCCTGAGCAAAGTTTCCCACTCCCAAAATGCCGTTGGCGCCCAGGGATGCAAGATCATCCTCAGGCACACCCATACTCGTACAACTCGCTGGAATCGTCGAGAATGTCGTGCTCCCGATAACCTGAAGAGGCAGGGACTTCGCCTGCTCACCCGCGATGGTCATATCCGCCGTTTCGACCGGACCCCAAGTAATGCCATCCAGGAATGGAAGGCACTCGACGATGGGATTGCTATTGGAGTCGGTCTGTTGCGGGAGCGAAATCGCAGTAAGGGCCGAGGACAATACCCTCAACCCAGAGGACCCCGTGTCAACCAAAATGCCGCTGATTGTCTGGCAATTTGTCGTGCTGCCGGGAACGCAAACCGTGACGCTCGTGAATGCGCCATTAATGTAGGGGGAATTAAGCGGAGCGCCCGCAGTAGGTCCGGTATTGACCGTAATTGGCTGCACGTTCGATACCGACGGATTCGTGCCAGTCCCAGTTCCACTCCCGCTGTCATTGCTGCTGCTCGGGTTGGCGCCCCCGCCACATCCCGTGGTTGCCGCCAAGGCTCCTGCTAAACTCAAACATAACAATCCCTGAAGTCGTCTGCGCGTCATCGTATTTCCTCGGCTTGTACTCCGGCGGGGATCATCTGAGGCACGTAGGCTTTTCCCAGGACTGACCTCAGATGTCCGGAGATTTGGACCACCAATCCAGACTGCTGGATGAGCAGCGGACCGCGGCCGCGACGGCTCGCTCTCTGAGCCTCGACGGCTTGCGCATACTCCTCAAAATACGGGCCCAGAACCTGCCGCAGATCCGGATGAAACGGTCCTTGCCAAGTAACGGCAAAGACCTTTCCGGCGGACGAGACATATTCCTTTACGGTCACGCCAGTCGATGTTTGGATTTCCTGTATGTTGTACGAATCGCCGCTGGTGGTCCTTAGCGTTCCTTGCATTTTCGCCTGATCCGCCGCGACCGAGCTCGCCTCACCTCCTAAAGAGGCAAACAGGGGAAAAGGCAGAGTAAGCACGACAAGTATGCCTTGCAGTATTTTCGACTTCATCCTGGGGCGCAGTCTCGCGCCATAGGCTCGAGGACAAACGGGTTTTGGCCCAATGGAATCAATCCGGCATATCCGAAATCTTATCCGGTTCATAGCTCGTCTTTCTGCTTAGGCTAGGAGGGGGCTGGAGCCTTCGTAAAATGCTACTGCGTAGCCTTGGCGTGTCGTTTATACCAGGCGGTTAGACCCACATACAGGCTGATGAGGAACAGTGACTGAAGGTTGCCTGGGATTGCTTCAGGCAGGAAATATGGACGGCGATGCTCTCGCCTGTCAGTGTATTGTCACCGCTTGAGTGATTCCATGAAGCCAACCCTCCCGGATACGCCGGGCTTTCTCACCTGCACCAGAGTCCTCGGCGACTTGATAGAGCAGTTCTTTCTCCTCACCCAATCTAAACTCGAGTGTCCGTTCTCTTTCTTCTCGTCGGATGCGCACTTTCACGGTCTCGCCCGGCTGCCGTTCACGCACCCACCGCCCGAGAGACCGTGGCACGTCTCCGTCGTTCCAATTCACAATAACGTCCCCAAGCCGCAACCCCGCCCGCGCAGCAGGACTGCCATCGTCAATCTCGCCGACGGTCACCGTCCCGCCCGATTCCCGCTCTGCAGAGAATCCGAGCATCGCCCTTTTATGCTCCGTCGTTCGCATTTCGAGCCCCGCTAGGCGAAGTATCTGCTGATAAGGCAATGGCTCCGCCCCAGCAACATAATTCTGAAAGAATTCTTCGAACGACCCTCCCGCCACCTTCTCCGCCTCCAGGCGAACATCCAAACTATCCCGGTACGTCTTCCCCTGTTTTGCAAAGTCCGTATTCAAACCGCGCAACACATCATCCAGGCTTTTCCCATTGTCCGTGCGGTCCCGAATCAGAATGTCCAGCAAGTCTCCCAACACCTGCCCTTTCGTATAGTAGGAAACGCTATCTACCGGCTCGTTGTAGAGCGGATATTTTTCCAGCCACGCATCCAGGCTCGATTGCTCCGCGCTCTGCCAGTGATTCGCCGGCCGCGCTTCCAATTCGCTGATCTGCTCCCCGAGATCCGCGTAAAACCTTTCTTTATTCCAAATCCCGCTGCGCACCAGCGTATAAGCTCCGTACGTGCTCGTCACCCCCTCTGCGAACCACAGCGCCCGGGTGTACTGCTCCTTGGTGAAGTCCACCGGCTCCAGCGTCGCTGGCCGAATGCGCTTCACATTCCATAAATGAAAAAACTCGTGCGCCGCCACTCCGGAAAGATACTCATCCGACGGAATCCCTATCGCCGTCGAATTGGCATGCTCCATCCCCCCGCCGCCGGCTCCCTTTCCAATGTGCAGAATGAAAACGTAACGTTCGAACGGAGCGCCGTCCATAAGCTTGATTTCGTACTGGCAAATCCTCTTCAAATCCTCCTCGACTTGCTTCCTCCGCCACCCATCTCCATGGACCACCACCGTCACGCGCGGTCGAACGTCCGGCAGGTCAAACTCCTGAAATTTGCTGAGTTCCATGGGCCCATCGGCCAGCGAATCGTAGCTCTGACTGGTGACGGTGATCAGACGGTCCCTACCGCTTTGAGAGATGCCCCATTGCGATGCCGACTCAAACCACCAGTCCAATGGAGCGTCCCCGAAAGACACGTTGACCGCTTCGGCCCGGCGATCCGGCACATAAAAGAGAATCATTGCCGGATTGATGAAAGCGTGCTCCCCGTTCAACTGCGTCGCAAAAGGCCCAACCTCATCCCAATAGGTTGCGTAGCGAACGGTGATCGTTCCTTGGCCTCGAATCCTCCAAGTTTGTTTGTCCATTTTTTCAATCGGCGCTTTCCCTGCTCCCTCGAATGCTTCCACTCGCTGAATATGGCTGCTGAAATCCCGAATCTGATACAGAGCATTCCACGCGGGCATCTCGACCGACACCTCGCCGGTTACGTCCGGAATGGTCATGGTTACATGGAAAAGGTGCCGCTCCGGATAGCTGATCGACACTTCGTACCGAATCGTCGCCCAGCTTCGGCCAGTCCAGCCCAACGCGCACACCAGAAACGTCATCGCCGGGAACACGGTCCGGCCCCGCCACGATTGAGTTTTCACCTGGTACTTGCCTCGGAAGAAACCTGCACCGGCTGGCCGAGCTTGGCCAGCAGTTTCTCGCAAAGCCCGTCGAAGCTGCCGTTGGACATCACCAGGAGCACATCACCAGGCTCTGCTTCCAGCGAAACCTGCTCCGCAATGGCGTCAGCGCTTGGAAACACAAGCGCGCTCTTTCCCAACTCGCGAACACTCTCGGCCACCGCTTCCGGCTCCAAGCGATTCTCATCGCCAAGTTGCTGTGCGCGAAACACGCCAGCCAAGACAACACGGTCCGCCAACGCCAAAGCCACTGGCAGCGTCTGCTCAAATACCTTCCGCCGCATCGAATTCGATCGCGGCTCGAGAATCGCCCACAGCCGCCGCCCTGGCCAACGCGCCCGTGCCGCTTCAATCGTCGCGCGTACCGCCGTCGGGTGATGCGCAAAATCGTCCACCACCAGCACTCCGCGCACTTCGGCCTTCACATCCATGCGCCGCTTCACGCTTCGAAACATCGCGAGCGCCCGAGCCAAAACATCCGCGCCAATCCCCCGTCCGTTGGCCACGGCGATTGCCGCCAGTGCATTCAAAACATTGTGCCGTCCGCTAGCCGCCAGCGCGAATTCCCCAAAGTTCTCGTCGCGGTGCGTCACGCGAAACCGCATTCCTCCGCCGTCAACCGCCAAGGCGCTCGCCACCCAATCATTGCTCGAGCGAAATCCATATGTCTCCACCGGACAAAACGCCTTTGCCGCCGCCCGTCGTAAAGCCGGCCCCGATTCTTCCGTGTCTCCCCAAATCACAACTCTCCCGCGCCGCGGCACGAGATTCACCAACCGCCGGAACGCCAGCTCATACGCTTCGAAGTCCCTATATATATCCGCGTGGTCGTACTCTAGCGACGTAACAATCAAATCATCCGGATGGTAATGAAAAAACTTTGGCCCGCGGTCCCAAAATGCCGTCTCGTATTCATCGCCTTCCAAAATGAATTCTTCTCCACCTCCCAAGCCGTAGCTCTTGCCAAAATTCTCAGCCACTCCGCCCACCAGAAAATTCGGCCGCCTCCCGGCGGTTTCGAAAATCCAAGCCAGCATCGCCGTGGTCGTCGTTTTTCCATGCGTCCCGCTAATCACGATCGAGTGCCGCCCGGGCAAAAACACTTCTTCCAAAATCTCCGGCATCGAGCGATACGGAATCTTCCGGTCCAGCACTTCTTCGAGCTCAGGATTTCCCCGTGCAATAATATTTCCGACCACGACCAACTCCGGGGCCGGCTCCAAATGTGCCGCATCAAACGTGTGAAAAAACGAAATCCCCAGGTTCTCGAGCAGCGTGGAAGCCGGCGGATAAACCCCGGAATCTGAACCCGTCACGCGATACCCCTGCTTGCCGAGCATCCCCGCCAGCGGCGCCATCGCCGATCCGCCAATCCCAATCACGTGAACATGCTTCGCGTCACTCATGGCACAACCGCCGGCTCAAGAATCTCCAGCTCCCCTTCCCCGCGCGCTCCGAGACGCGCCTTCACCCCCAACGGCACCGTCAACATCGGCCGTGGCGTATGCCCGACCGCCGCGCCAAATACAACCGGCACCGCCAGCCCACCAAGAATCCGCAGACAAACTTCGCGAACGGTTGGGCTATCCGCCATCAAAGGGCCGCCATCCGGAAATTCTCCCAAAACCACCCCGCAAACACCCTCAAATTTTCCCGCCTGCTTCAGGTGCATCAGCGCCCGATCCACTTGCCACGGCTTCATGCCGCGATCCTCGAGCAACAAAATCGATCCGCGCGTCTCTAGTTCCCACGGCGTGCCCACGGTCGTCTCCACCAGCGTCAGGCAACCGCCCAGAACTCGCCCTTCCGCTTCTCCGCCAACCAGCGTCTCGCCTCGCAACCTCAACCTCCAGCCACCGTCCGTTTTTCCGATCGCGGCAAGCAGCGACTCTTTGTCATAACCCTTCGCAGCTCCGTCTCCGGCATCCAGTCCCGCAGCCAGCATGGGCCCATAAAATCCAACCCAAGAGTTGCGCTTCCAGAGATACGCCTGCAGCGAGGTCAAATCGCTATAACCCAAAATCACTTTGGGCGCGTCGAGGTGTTCGACCGCAAGGCCGTCGAGAAGATAGTTCGACCCATACCCTCCGCGAATGGCCACCAGCGCATCCACATCGTCGCGCTCCAGTTCGCTGAGAAATTCATTTCGCCGACCCGATAACGACCCAGCGAAGTAACCTTCCGGCGTAAGCGGCGTAGCATCCGCCACTTCGAAACCCAAGCGGCGCAATTCCTCGGCACCCGCCAAAACTTTGGCAAAATCCGCCGGAGATGCCGGTGCAAATGGAACCAGCACGCTTCCGGAATTCATTGCACGTGGCTTTCGCACCTCCACGGCCACCGCCGCTACCTCCAAACTGCTAGGCCGAGTGCTCATCCGTTTTGCCGCTCCACGGGCAGCATCTCGCAGCTGACGCCCGGCTTGCAAAGCGCCGTAAGAATCTTTTGCTGCTGATGGGCAGTGACTTCCGCATCGAACTGGATCAGGTTTTTCTCCCCCGCCAGGGACACTTGAAAATTATCGATGCCCACCTTGAGCTGCGAAAAAACGCCGTGCACCTCGGAAACCATATTGTCCGCGCGGTCTACAAAAATGCGGAACAGCATATATCGCGGCTTCAGGTTGAGCCAGCCCTCGACGTAGAAAAGAAGAACCAGGGCGCACAACACGAACGAGCAGGCTATCCCGGAAACCGCGTACAACCCGCCGCCCGCGGCCATGCCCATCGCCGCCACGGCGAAAATCGTCGCCGCCGTCGTGAGCCCGATCACGCTGCCGCGCTCCCGAAGAATCACGCCAGCCCCGAGAAATCCAATGCCCTGCACTATATTGGAAGCAATGCGAGTCGTGCTGGTGTCGCCCGTCCGCTTCGCGATCTCCACGGAAACGACGGTGAAAAGCGCCGCTCCCAACGCAACGCAGAATCCCGTGCGCATCCCCGCAGGACGCCGGCGAACACTTCGTTCGATGCCTATGATCGAGCCGAGCAGCGCGGCCCACGCGAGTCGCGCGATGATAGTGCCGAGAGGCAGCATGCCCTCCTGCGTTTCCAGAGCCTATGGCAGGATTCTACACACTACAATTTGAATTGCGTCAATTTCGCGAAGTGCCGTGCCCTGGCGTGTATCTCGCTCCTCTTCAGCACGCGCAGGCGGTCCAACCCAAACCGCTCCACGGTAAAACTTCCCAGCACTGAACCGTAGACCATCGCCCGGCGAAGCGTCGAGTCGCTCAAATCCTTGGCCCCCGCCAAATACCCCATAAACCCGCCCGCGAAGCTATCGCCCGCACCGGTCGGGTCGTGCGGCTCCTCCAGGGGAAACGCCGGTACGCAAAACACCCCGCGCTTGTCCACCATCATGGCCCCGTATTCGCCCCGCTTCACGACCAGCGTCGAAGGTCCCATACTGAAAATATGCTTTGCCGCGCGCAGCAGGTTGTGTTCGCTTGAAAGCTGGCGCGTCTCCGAGTCGTTGATCATCAGAATATCCACGTGCCGCAATGTCTCTCGCAACTCGCTCGGCGTGCGCTCGATCCAATAATTCATCGTGTCCAGCGCGGCAAGTTTCGGCCTCACTTTGACTTGTTTCAAAACGTCACGCTGCAAATCCGGCGCAATGTTCGCAAGAAAAACGTACTTTGATGAACGATACTTCTCCGGCAGCCGCGGTTTGAACCCCGCAAAAACATTCAAGTCCGTCGCTAGTGTCACTCGCTCGTTCAGGTTTTCCGAGTACCGCCCCGCCCAAAAAAACGTCTTCCCCACCGCCCGTTCCAATCCTTCGGTATCGATATGCCGGCCGCGGAAGATGGCTTCGTCTTCCGCGGTAAAGTCCTCGCCTACGATGGCCACCAGACTCACCGGCGCAAAGAAGCTCGCCGCAACTGCAAAATAGGTTGCCGCACCTCCTACCGTCCGCTCCACTTTTCCGTACGGGCTTTCGAGCGCGTCAAACGCTACCGAACCCACCACAAGTAAGGACACAGGCTCCTCCTAGGAGATGTATTTGGCGATGATCGCGTCCAGCTTTTTCCTCGTGGCTTTGGGCACCAATTTCATGTCCGTCACCAGGGCATGCTTCAGCGCCGATCCACACTTGCAATTTCGCTCTTCCGGCATCGCGCGCACCGCCTCGCGCAAAACGCGCTGCGCATTTTCCGCGTTCCCGACCAGTGTGGCGATAATCTCGGAAGCCGTCACCGAGGCGTGCTCCGGATGCCAGCAATCAAAGTCCGTGATCATGGCAATCGTCGCGTAACAAATCTCCGCCTCCCGCGCCAGCTTCGCTTCCGTCACATTGGTCATCCCCACGACTTCGAACCGCAACTGCCTATGCATGTTCGCTTCTGCCAAAGTCGAAAACTGCGGCCCTTCGATGCACACATACGTGCCGCGTCTGTGCACCATGACCCCGCAATGCACGCTGGCATCGGCCAGCACGCCCGAAACCTGCCCGCACGTGGGCTTATCAAATCCCACGTGCGCCACCAGCCCTTCGCCAAAAAATGTCGAAACACGATTCTTGGTCCGGTCTACGAATTGGTCCGGCACCAAAAACTCCCCCGGCTGCAAATCCTCCATCAACGATCCAACCGCGCTAACCGAAACTATTCTCTCCACTCCCAGCAACTTCATCGCATACACATTGGCGCGAAAATTGATCTCACCTGGAAGTATCCGGTGCCCTCGCCCGTGCCGCGCAAGAAACGCCACCCGCTTTCCCTCGAGCATCCCAAGCACCACGCGATCCGATGGCTCGCCAAACGGGGTTTTCACCTGGACTTCCTTGGTCTTCGTGAGGCCGTTCATGGAATACAACCCGCTTCCGCCGATGATTCCAATCTCCGCCTGCGTGTTGGCGCGCTTCGACTTCTCGGCTTTAGCAGCTGCCATTCTTTTTTCTCCGTGAAATTAACGATCTAGGTCGACAGGCTCAAAAACCACTTTCCCATTCTGCTCATGCAAAGTCCCTGCGGGCCAATCCGGATCATGCCCAAACGCCACCATCCAACCGTTCCGCACAATCTCGCCGATCCACTTGCGCTTGGTTTCCAGCGTCGTCAACGGATATAGATCGTACGCAATGATCCACGGCAGCGGCAAATGATGCCGCGTGGGAATCAGGTCCGCCACCATCATCAACGTCCGTCCACCACCCTTAATCTGCACGCCTTGTATCTGCAGATTGTGCCCTGGAATTTTCACCACGGAAACTCCCGGCAAAATCTCGCAATCACCATCCACCAACTGCCACTGCCCGGCCTCCGTGACCGCTACAAAATCGTGCGCGTAGTAACTCGCGCGATCTCGCTCCGTTGGCCGCAAGGCATGCTCCAACTCCGTGCGCTGCACCACGTACTTCGCATTTGGAAATGTCGGTGCAAACCGTCCATCGACCAAACGCGTGTTCCCCCCAGCATGGTCAAAATGCAGATGCGTATTGATGACCATATCGATCTCTTCCGGTTTCAGTCCCATCTTTGCCAGCGCATCTCCATAGGGATCGCCTTCCGCAAAGCCATAAATATTTCGCAACTTCGCGTCCCACTTCGTTCCGTTGCCCGTCTCCACTAAAATATTTTTGCCCGCCGCCCGTACCAGCAGCGCATTCGCCGCCAGCGGAATCCGGTTCCTATCGTCCGCCGGCATTTTCTTCTCCCAAAGCGGCTTCGGCACGACCCCGAACATGGACCCGCCATCCAGCCAGAAAATCCCTCCGTGAATGTGCCGCACCTCAATGTCGCCAAAGTGCATTCCTAGCCGCCTCAGACCCCGACGCCGCTTTTTCGAAGCATCTCATTCACCGCCGTAAACGGATCTTTCCGCCGGTCTGCGACTTCCTTGGCCAACTCAGCCAGCCGCGCTTCTCCGTCAGCACCACCCAAGACTCTCTCGACCAGCCGCGATTCGATCAACCCCAAAAGCCGCCGCTTCCAGTGTTCGAGATGTTTCCGCTCGCGCTGGCCGCTGGCCTCAAAATGCTTCCGAAATTTTCCAATCGTCTCCGCCAAAGATTCTATCCCCTTACTCTCGCTGGCTACCGTCCGCACCACCGGTGGATGCCACCCATCTCGCGGCATAACCAGCGACAGCATGGCCATCAACTGCTGCTCCAGTCGGCCCGCTCCTTCGCGGTCCGCCTTGTTCAAGACAAAAATGTCCGCGATCTCCATCAATCCCGCCTTCATGTTCTGGATGTCGTCGCCCAAGCCCGGCACCAGCACCACCAAGACGCAATCCGCCAAACGCACGATGTCGATCTCATCCTGCCCCACGCCCACAGTCTCGATCAGAACTTCTTGCTTCCCGGCCGCATCCAGCAACAACGCCACTTCCGCCGTAGCTCGCGCCAATCCTCCCATAAATCCCCGCGTGGCCATCGACCGAATAAACATTCCCTGATCACTGGCGTGACTCTGCATCCGAATGCGGTCCCCAAGAATCGCTCCGCCGGTATAAGGGCTAGTGGGGTCCACCGCAATAACTCCAACGGCTTCCTCGCGCTTCCGGTAGTAGGCCGCCAGCCGGTCCACCAGGGTGCTTTTCCCCGTCCCCGGCGCTCCGGTCACGCCAGTGAGATACGCGCGACCCGTCGCGGGAAAAAGCCGCCTCAACAACTCTTCCGCTTCCGCCTGATGATTTTCAATCGCGGTTATCGCGCGCGAGATCGCTCGCACATCCCCCGCGCGCACCTGTTCCGCCCACTTCTCAACCGGCAGAGACATGGTTTTCCTGTGAGGTTCTCGCAGAGGCTAAATGCATTTTCCTATTATTTCTTGCCAAGTAGCTGGCGGGCAATCACCAACTTCTGAATCTCGCTAGTTCCCTCGCCAATGGTGCACAGCTTCACGTCGCGATAATATTTCTCCGCCGGATAGTCCTTGATGAATCCGTACCCCCCATGCACCTGCACACATTCATTCGCCACCCGCACCGCCACCTCGCTAGCAAACAATTTCGCCATGCTCGATTCCCGGGTAAACCGCACATCCTTCTGGTCCGCCAGCCAAGCTGCCTGGTACACCAACAGCCGCGCCGCTTCGACCTCCGTCGCCATATCCGCCAACTTAAACTGAATCGCCTGAAACTCGCTAATCGCTTGCCCGAACTGCTTCCGCTGTTTCGCGTAACTCACCGCCGCCTCAAGCGCCCCCTGTGCCATCCCCAGCGCCAAAGCCGCAATCGAAATGCGTCCTCCATCCAGAACCTTCAAGCTCCCAGTAAAACCCTCTCCCTCCGGACCCAATAGATTCTCCGAAGGCACCCGGCAATCCTCGAAAATCACCTCAGACGTATCGCTAGCCCGCATTCCCAGCTTGTTTTCTTTCTTTCCCGGTTTGAACCCCGCCATCCCTTTTTCAAGGATGAATGCGCTAATCCCGTGAGATCCCTTTTCCTTGTCCGTCACCGCCATCGCCACGCAAAAGTCCGCATAGTGCCCGTTGGTAGTGAACGTCTTGGCCCCGTTCAACACCCAAAAATTACCGTCGCGCCGCGCCGTAGTCCGCGTCCCACCCGCGTCAGATCCCGCCTCCGGCTCCGTCAACGACCAAGCCCCAATCTTTTTTCCCTGCGCCAGCGGGAAAAGATACTTCTGCTTCTGCCCGTTGCTCCCAAATTTGTAGATGTGATTGCTGCACAACGAATTGTGCGCCGCGACGATCAACCCCACCGACCCATCCACTCGCGCCAACTCTTCAATCGCAATGACGTACTCGATGTACCCCAGTCCGGCTCCGCCGTATTCCTCGGGGAAAATCACGCCGAGCAACCCCATCTCCCCCAACTTGGGAATAATCTCCACCGGAAAGTGCGACGCTTCGTCCCACTCCATCACATGCGGCGCAATTTCCCCTTCTGCAAACTGCCGCACGCTCCGGCGCAACTGCTGCTGTTCCTCAGTAAAGGTAAAGTCCACGGTGTCTCCGGCCCGGCTATATATCTCTCGATATGCTCTACCAAACTTCCGCTTATACCTCTATTTTACACAATGCCCGCCAGACCCTCATCCGATTGCGATGGAATTCGGTGCGCGGACCGCTTATCGCGCCACCCGGTGTGGCCTGCCTCCCAAGAAGGCGTACCGGCGGGGCTTGCTCCGCCCTCCGTTCTTTACGCCCTCGCCCTCTGCGGCTCGGCCAAAACTTCCGCCAAGACCGCCAATGTCCGTTCGATGCCCGCCTGGTCCACATCGCAGTGCGTCACAAACCGCACCGAATAAACCGCCGTGTCCAGCGCCCATACCCCTTTTTCGCGCAAAACATCACAAAGTTCCACAGCCGTCTTCCCCGTCCCCTGGCAATCAAAAATCACGATGTTGCTCCGCACCTTCTCGGGATCAATGTTCAGCCCCGGCGACCTGGCGATCCCTTCCGCCAAGCGCCGCGCATTCTCATGATCGACATGCAGCCGCGCCGGCGATTTTTCCAGCGCGATCAAACCCGCCGCCGCAATCACCCCCGCTTGCCGCATGCCTCCTCCAAACATCTTCCGGTAAATCCGCGCCTTCTCGATGAACGCATCGGACCCCACGATCATCGACCCCACCGGCGCCCCCAACCCTTTCGACAAACAAAACATCACCGAGTCCACCTTCTTCGTCATCTGCCGAACGCTCTCGCCAAGTGCCGCCGCTGCATTAAAAACCCGCGCTCCATCTAGGTGTACCTTCAGTTTCGCTTCGTGCGCATACTCGCAAATCTCATCCACCGAAGCCGTCGGATGCACCGTCCCGCCCGCCATATTGTGCGTATTCTCAATGCATATCAGCGCTGTCTGAGAGTCGTAATAAATCTTCGGCCGGATCACCGCTTCAATCAGCTTCCAGGAAAGAACCCCGTCGGCGCCCCGCGCAATCCGCGGCATGCATCCCGCAACCGCCGACATCGACGCCAGCTCGTAAAGATTGACGTGACTCCTCTCATCGCAAATCACCTCATCCCCGTGATGAGTCCACACCTTAATCGCAATCAAATTCCCCATGCACCCGGTGGGCACAAACAAAGCGGCCTCTTTCCCAAAGATCTCTGCAGCCCGCTTCTCCAACCGGTTCACCGTCGGGTCCTCTCCATACACATCGTCCCCGACCTCGGCCTCTGCCATCGCACGCCGCATCTCTACAGTAGGCCGCGTCACCGTATCGCTCCGCAAATCTACTATATTCTCTAGCCGCGTCACGCCGCCCGCACTCCGCATCCCGCTCTTTGCAATCGTTCCGCTCACGATGTCCAGTCTCCCCGCGTCTTCTCCGCGCCCTGTGTTTCCCCTTGCACTCGGTGTAAAACTCTTCCTCCAAATTCCCCCACGCCCATGCACCCGCGGATCACCTCATCAATTCCACAAACACCTCATTCGAGATGCTTACCTTCCCTGGAGCCAGGCGGAGCACATTCCCGTCTCTCTCAACAAGTCCAGCCGATTCCAATGGCCCAATCCGCGCCCCCAACGCAACGCCGTATTCCCGCTCAATCCGCGCAACATCAATCCCATCCAACTGCCGCAACCCCAAGAATAGTTCCTCCTCCAAAGCACTCTCCCTGGTTACCTTCTCGCATTGCTCAACCGGAATACGACCCGCCTCCATCGCGCCCACATACGCCGCCGCATCATGCGCATTCGCCCACCTCTCGGTCCCCGAAAATGAATGTGCCCCAGCCCCAAACCCCAAATAAGCTTCCCGCCTCCAATACTTCAAATTGTGGCTTGATCGAAACCCCGGCTTCGCCCAATTAGAAATCTCGTAGTGCTGATAGCCGGCCGCTCCCAAGAACGCCGAGGCCGTCTCATAAAACTCCGCCATCTCATCATCGCTGGGCACCGCTGAGGCGCTATACCTTGCCCCGCCGGCCAGCAATTCCTTCCCCAACCGGCTCCCCTCATCCACTTCCAACAAATAAACCGAAACGTGCTCCGGCTCGAGTCTCGCTAACTGCTCGAGCGATTCCTTCCAACTGACCTCGGTCTGATACGGCAATCCCGCAATCAAATCAAAGCTAATATTCCGGATTCCCGCCTCTCGCAAAATCGGCACCGCCCGATAGACATCCGCCCGCCGGTGCATCCGCCCGGCCGCCGCCAATTCTCTATCCGAAAACGACTGTAACCCAAAGCTAACCCGGCTAATCCCCGCCGCCACCCAAGCCGCAGCCTTCCCCACTTCCACCGTTTCCGGATCAGCCTCCAGCGTCACCTCGCTCAACTCCGTCCTAAACGTCCCGCGAATCGCCTCCATCATCCCCAGCAACAATCCCGGCTCCAGCAAACTAGGCGTCCCGCCGCCGATATAAACCGTATCCACAACCGCCTTCTCGAATCCCTCCGCTAACCCCACACGCGCTACTCGATACAACTCCCGGTGCCCACGAATCTCCCGACAGACAGCCTCCACATAGGGCGAAAACCGCGCCGAAGACACCACTCCGGTATGAAAATTGCAATAGGTACACTTCGTCTGACAAAACGGAACCTGAACGTAAATCCCCAGCCGTCGACTCATCCAAAAACTCTAACACACCATCAAGGGCGCTGGCTCTCACCGCGATCTTCTGCGCTTGCTCTCTGAACTCTGCGTTTGGAGTGTTCTCTTTTCTCGCTCTTTCTCTGTCATTTCTCTTCACACCTACCGCGTATCGTCCATCACCTTCACCAGCATCTTCCTCTCCCGAGGCCCATCAAACTCACAAAAAAACACTCCCTGCCACCGCCCCAACACCAGTTTCCCTTGCTCCACAAAAATCATCTGGCTCGTTCCCGTCAAGACGGCCTTCGCATGCGAATCTGAATTCCCTTCGCTATGCCGATACGGCCCCGAGCGCGGCACCAAGCGCTCAAACACGCCCTCCAAATCCGTGGCCACATCCGGATCAAAATGCTCGTTAATCATCACTCCTGCCGTAGTGTGCGGCACATACAGGTAGCACACTCCCGACACCACCCCCGCCGTAGCCACCGCCCGTGCCACCTGTTCCGTCACATCCACCAACTGCGTCCGCCGCCCCGTCTTCACCCGCAGAACTTCCATTGTCCCTCTCCCAAAACCCTCGAAATTCTAGCACCTGCTCTTGCTCCCGACCGCACCGCAGCCCTCGGTTCACCTTCAGTCCAGCCACAGTTCACCTCCCGTGCATTGTCGCTTCTCTTCAACTGAGCGAAAGTGCACATCGTCATCCAACGCACGCTTCCTTGGTTCACACCAAGTAAGCAAAACGGCAGCCCTGATCCCAGATCAGGGCCGCCGTTCAAGGAAATCAGGAGGCTGCCGTGCAAAGCAAGCTCAAGGACAACGGACGCATCTGGCTGTGGGGGTTCCTGGCGGTCATAGCGCTGGCCCAACTCTACGTCGTGCGCGAACTGCTGGCCGCCTTCGCTCTTTTCGTCCTCGGCTTTGCCGCGCTAGCGTTCGTGGTAGCAATCGTCTACATGCTGCAAAAATCCTGGGAACTGGCCGTAGCGCGCCTCGCCGCCCTTCGCCACCCCGTCATGAGCATAGCCAGCGTCGCCAACATGGCCTCCGCGGGCAACCTGGCCAATGTCAGCCGCGAGCATCAAAAAGCTGCCTAAGGCACAGGCTTAACGAAACGTTTGCGCGCACTCGAGCACTACACGTTAACAGCTCTTTTTACTTTGAGTATGCAGCGCAGCGAATGGAATCAGGTTTTGACCGATTTTACTAGCCGTTAGAACTAGGAGCGCACCAGCACCCTAGGTGGGTCGGCCGCCCAGCCTTCTCCCTCTCAACAACGTGCCGTGCTCCACGGAGGCTCTCTTGCAACTAAAACCGTCCTACTCCCGCCGCGCCCTAACCCGGCTTCGAGCCGAAGAGGACATCTGGGTCTGCTGGCGATGCAATGGCCGCGACGACGTCTCCCGCGTCCTCGACATCAGCGTCGAGGGCCTCTTCATCCAAACCCCGAATCTCAAAGTGAAAGAAGGCACGCCTGCCAGACTCGACTTCCTGGTTCAAGAAGGTAGCATCAAGGCCGACGCCGTCGTTCGCCACGTAAGAGACGGCAGCGGACTCGGCCTAAGATTCCTGGTCGTGGCCGATGAAGATCGCCAACGCCTCAGAGCCTTGCTCGCAAGGCTGCGCTCCCTCCCAACCAGCCTTCCTCAACAATTCCGCAGTCTAGGACAAGCGTAAGCCTGCCCTGCTCTCCTGAACTTGGCCTTCTAACATCTCGATCCCCAGGTGCGTTCCAGCATTTGATGCTGGCCGGCACCGCTTGGCATTCAACGCCGTACATTCCAATGCGGGGCCAAGGACCCCGCTTTCGAGGAATGGTCTTTCGATGGCGGCTTTACGATATCCTTGGAGAGCACGCGGAACGATGGAGGCCACACGTGGACAACAAAGCGGACAAAGTAGAGAACGTAAACCAAACCGAGAAAGACAATTCAAAGTTCAATTGGGTCGCCGAGCGTTCTTCATGCTCACTGCCAAAAGTATTCCAGACACTGCGGGCACAAGTCGAAGAGGACGTCAAGACTCGCAACGCCCAGCGTCCCAAGAATTCCCCTTATGAATTTGCTGTCCAGGAGTCCGGCAGCGACTTTACGGTTCTCTACGTGGCCAAGGATGTAAGCAGGTCCGTGATCTTCACCCTCGCCAAGAACGGTATTCTCGTCCGCGACGGCGAAGGCAATCAAATGTTTGAGGTCACCTTGACTTTCACTCCCGACGGCGAATGTAAACTCATCGTGAATGAAGAGCAGCGAGACTTTTGGCAGGTCCGCCGCATGGCCCTTGAAGAGCTAATGTTCCCACGCTTCTAGCCGCGTGGGGTGTTTCGGCCCCTTGCCAGGCGGACGTTGTAGCTGAATGGACGCTCAATAACCTTTTGCACGATCCATCCAGCCTGTTTAGCGAGCGCCCCGAATGCTTCGATGGTTCGCGGCCGCGTCGCGACTCGGTTACCGATAAGCGATGCCCGCACAGGTCCCCCGTCCCGCGTCACCGAGCCTACGACCACGGCATCGCGTGCCGTTCCGGCGTACAGCGTGCTCAGGTTTGAGACAATCTCCCCGTCTGAACCGTACTCGAACAATCCCCCCTCTGACGAAATTCCACACGCCGCATCGCCAACATTCAATTCCGCAAGCGCCTCCCGCAGTCGCTCGGCGTCCGACCATTCATACGAGAAATGCCGAAATTCAATATCCAGCGCGCACAATGGTGCCGGAGGCGCACGCAACGCCTCGACAGCCCGTCCGCCAAACGCAGGCCCACGCGCATCGACATCCAAGACCGCAATGACGATTCCTCGCGCCACCAACAACTCCGCCTGCTCCGCTTGAAGATGGATTAAAGCGTTCCAACTGTCGGACCCCGCCCCACCCCCGATATTTACTAAACACACTGGCCGCTGCGGCTCCGCCGCAATGGCGATTGCCAGGCCGTCCGCCAGCATTCGCGCCATGTCCTGTAATCGTAGCCGAGCCGTAAAAGCCGGAAACGACGCAGCGATCCTCTGGTCTATCGGCCCAGCATCCTCCCCCAAATTTGCCGGCCCCAGTTTCAAGAGATACGTACTCATCCCGTCTAAAAACGTCCCTATAGCCGCCATCAGCCCCCGCCCCAGCATTGAATTCCGCAACGCCTCCCGAAGCGCCGCCGGAACCTCCTGTTGCTTCCCAGCCTCAAGAATGTATTGCTCAGCCATAGCTGCCAATTCCGCGTCCGTAGCGGTCACTCCAAACGCCGGGTTCGTAACATCAATCACGGCAAGCTTCACGCCCTCATCCGTCTTCGCAAAAACCAGGTCTCGCCTCACACAACCCTCCTAAGTTACGTCGAGCCCCACAGTAAGAAAATTTGTTGATACCCAACAAACTCCCTTTACTAATTATATCACATTTTCCAGCCTTTTACCAGCGAAATGTGCTGCCGAGGCGACGAAGCATCAGCCGGAACCTGAATTCCTGTCTTGCCGTCGCTAGAAACCACGTCTTCCTTCCTCCTCCGCTGGACCAGCGCATCCACCTCGGCCGCTTATTCAGCGACCGAATCCGCCAACTCCTGGGTCCGCCGCACCAACTCTTGCTCTCTTGCAGCCTGATGGCAGCGCCTACTTCTCCGCTACTTCGCCACCGTCAAAACCGTTCTCACCCTCTCTGCAGTTCGTCGGTTCGCCCGCGCAGGCTCGCGCAGCCTCACAACAAATCTGGCTGGAAACATTAGCCTTGTCGGTGGGAAGGAAAAAAAGCTAGTCGTGGCTCGTTTTTTCTAGGTCTGCTTCTGAAGGTCGAGAACCATCACTACTCGAGGCACTACTGAGGTACTACTGGAAGTCAAATGTCACCTCAATCGGAACGATGGTAGCGACCGGATTGCCATCCGGCTCTTTGGCGGGCCTGAATTGCCACTTTCTCACCGTTTCAATGGCGTTCTGCTCCAGTCCGTAGCCGACCTCCCTCACCACGGAAATATTTTCCACCCGGCCCTCCTGCGGTTACGACAACTTGTAGAATCACCGTCCCGTTAGACTTCGGAGCCCGCGCACCGACGCAATGCGCTCTCCACGCACCCATTCCGTAACTCGTCCCTCGGCAGAAACCTTATGGGAGCGGACTCGGTAGTTGGTTGTTGATGACTGCGAGCAGGAAGGCCAATCGCAACAATTACTGCTGCAAACCCCAGGGCAAACTGTTTCATGATGTCACCCGCCAAATCTCGGACTCGAACGACATCAGTAGTCACAGCCGCCGCGGAGCCAAGCGCAGCATCAAACGCGCGGCGGGTCCTAACATTCTGCGGGAAACGGAATCGATCGAACCCAACGTCCCTTTTACCTATCTCCGTTCACGGCCTCAAGGTATCCGCAAAATCTTGTGCTCTTTCTGGTTCGCGCTTCCGGCCAACGACCTAAGCTCCTCGAACCCGCCCATGCCCCAGCTTGCCAGGAACGGCAGGAAGCACAACTCGCGCGATTGCAACATCTTATGCGGGTAGAGGAGCGCTTCGAGAGACTCCTGATGCGCGGCGATCAAACCAGTCTTGAGCGCCTGCGCCTTCCCGGTCTTGCGCTTCAATTTCTCAAACTGGAACGCGATCTTCTTCTGAGCCGTTTCCACTGCTCCGCCCAGCGTCGGATCGAGCCGCACAATCTGTTTTTTCAGGCGCGACAGCATTCGATCGCTTTCTTTGAGCGTCTTATCGAAATCTTTCCCAAGCCCCGCCGGCACGCTCGACGTTTCCATCTTGCTGCGAAGTTCTTGCGATCCTCGCCACACGTCCTCGACTTTCAATCCGTACCGCCGCAACAACTTCTCCGCCTTAGCGTCCAGTATCGTGAACGACGCGCGCGGCAAAATCACCGGCATGCGTCCGAGCAACTTCGTATAAATCACTTCCGCCTGCGCAAAATACGCAATTTCCGCCGGCCCAGCGATGTACGCCGCCGTTGGCAAGAGAAAATCCTGCAAGACCGGACGGAACAGCGCATTGGGACTGAAGTTCCGAGGCTCGGCGCGCACCGCCTGGCTCAATTCTCCTTTTGTCCAGCTCTGCTCGCCGCATATAAACTTTCCCCCACTCGTCGAAACCGGCTGTCGAGCGCCCTTTCCCATGCCGAAAATCAAAGTGCTCCGCGCCGTCACTTTTACTTGCACAGCAAAACCCGCTTTTTCCAATTCCTTGCCGCGCTCGAGGAGCGCTTCGTTCAGTTCCTCGCGCTCTTCCACCGCTCTTCCCAACAGCTCTTCCGCAACGCGGTGCAACCGCGCATCCAGCGGATCCAGCAGAATCAACCCCTGCTCCGCGAACAGCCGCGTAAACAGTTTCCCGAAGGAGCTCCCGTACGTTTCTTGAACTCCATAACTCTCACGGAGAATTCCCGCGACGAATTCTCCGTCCGCGCCCGTCAAAATCCTCGCAACCTCGTGCACCATTTCTGCAAGTTGCGTCCCCAGCGGAATCCGCCCTACCGGCTGCCCCGCGTCGCCATTCCCAGGAAGCTCGAATCGCATTAACTTGCCGTCATGAAACCACGTGGAGATGCGCACCTCGTCAAGATCGTGATCTTCCGTCGCCATCCAAAACACAGGAACAGCATCAATACCCGCCTCCGTCAATTCCTCGGCAATCTGAATCGCGCTCACCGCTTTGTACACTGCGTAGGCCGGTCCGCCAAACAATCCGACTTGCTGTCCGCTCACAACGGCAACCGCGCCTTTCTGAAAGCGCTCCAGATTTTCTTGTGTGGCCCGAGCAGCGCCCAGCGCGGCATTCTGCTCCCGCAGAATTTCTGCCACTTCCGCCCTCCGCTCGCGGGGATAATCGAGTGACCGCGCCGCCTTCCCTACCTCTTGGATCGTTGGAGGATGCGCATAAAACTGCTTGACGGCAGGAAAATTATCGAGGAATTGAATAAACAGCTTCGACTGGTGAGGCAATTGGCGAAACGGCAGGGCTCGACATTCCATCGCGAATTAGATGATACCCACGGCCTTTCGTCACAGCAAATCTGAGCGTGTTCGTGGCCCACAAGAGCGTGTCATCGAGGCCCGCTGCGACGCTGCTATAAGCATCCCCGGTTTAGACGGAGACGGCGCCAGAAAGGCGTCGAGGCGCGTGGACAACCAATTTGGCCACCAAATCCTTGATGGCCTTTCTCTGGTCTTCTTGCAAGGGCAGCAAGGGCAAACGGGGCAGGCCGCCCCGATAGCCAGCCTGGTCCATAGCGTACTTTACGCCGGGAATGCCGTACTGCGAGACGATCACTTTCGAGGCTGGCAAAATGGTCGACTGCAATGCGCGGGCTTTTTCGAGATCGCCCGTTCGCACGGCGTTAAAGAGAGCAACGCAAAGTTCCGGCAGCGGTGAGGCCAGAGCGAGGATGGCGCCGACCGCGCCAAGCACCATAGAGGGAAACATCATGCTGGCCGAGCCCACCAAAACTTGGAACGACGGTGGAACAGCGGCAAACATTTCTGCGGCGCGCTGCACGTTTCCGGAGCTTTCCTTGATGCCGATAATATTTGGATGTTGCGCGAGCACACCAACTTCCGGAGCTTCCAAGGCGACACCCGTGAATTGCGGGACGGAATAGAGAATCACGGGAATGGGGGAAGCATCGGCGACACGGCGAAAATGAGCGATAAATACTTCCGGATTGTACAGCGGCTTGTAGTAGTAAGGAGTTTTCACCAACGCGAACTGGTAGCCAAGTTCCGCAGCGCGCTTGGTACGTTCGATGGTTTCGGCGGTGGATTCGGCGCCCGTTCCGGCGATGAGCCGCATTCCCGGCGCAGCCGCTTCTTTCACCGCCACGAGGATCGTATCGACTTCTTTGCGCGAGAGCAGCACGGATTCGCCGGTCGAGCCAATAGCGACGTAGCCCGCGAGGCCTGTGGCGTTGTACTTTGTGATGTTCTGTTTGAGGTCCTCGATCGACACCGAGCCGTCAGCGGAAAACGGCGTGGTGAGCGCGGGAAAAACACCGGACAAACTCATGGTTCAGTCTCCTGTGCTGGTCGTGCCTGAAGCCGCGACACGGCCGCGATGCAAATCCTGCAGGGCCGCAACTTCGGTGCCCTGATCGAGTAACGCCCGAATTCCGCGGGCTGCAGCGTGGGCTGCCGCCAGCGTTGTGATACACGGAATGTTATATCGAATGGCGGCCCGGCGAATCGATTTTTCGTCGTAGAAGGATTCTCTGCCGAGCGGCGTGTTGATGACTAGGTTGATCTTGCTAGTCTTGACCAGATCGACGATATTCGGCCTGCCCTCGTTCACCTTGAAGACGGCTTCTGCTGGAATGCCCGCGGCTTCCAGTGCGGCGGCGGTGCCCCGCGTGGCAAGCAACAGGAAACCGAGATCATGCAATTCTTTCCCGAGAGAGCCGAGGTGCTTTTTGTCGCGGTCGTTGACGCTCAGAAAAATCGTGCCCTTGCACGGAAGCCGCTGCCCGGCAGCGAGCTGCGCTTTCGCGAACGCCAGCCCGTAGGAACTGGAGATGCCCATGACTTCACCGGTCGAGCGCATCTCCGGGCCGAGAATTGTATCCACGCCGCGGAATTTGTTGAACGGAAAAACCGGCGATTTTACGGAGTAGAATTCGTGCACGGCAATTTCCGAAATACCGTTGTGTTGGACGACGGCTAGATTCATGTCCGCGAGTTTCTTGCCGGCCATCAGCCGCGCGGCCACCTTCGCGAGGGGCACACCGGTCGCTTTGCTGACGTAGGGAACCGTGCGCGAAGCGCGCGGGTTGACTTCAAGCACGTAGACGGTGTCGCGCTGAATGGCGTACTGTACGTTCATGAGGCCGATCACTTTGAGCGCAAGCGCAAGACGTCTCGTGTATTCGCGGATGTGTTCGAGAATTGCCGGCGACAAACTCACGGGCGGCAATACGCAGGAGGAGTCGCCCGAGTGCACACCGGCTTCTTCGATGTGCTCCATGATCCCGCCGATGACCACGTCCGTGCCGTCGGCGAGAGCGTCCACATCGACTTCGGTAGCCTCTTCGAGGAATTGATCGATCAGAACCGGGCGCGCCGGTCCCATCATGGCGGCTTGCGCGACATACTCCTGCACGGTGTTCACGTCGTAG
>Ga0210398_10001393_pt1 | contig 25033 bp, 23 predicted proteins | sample IncBWC4OmetaG_FD_161047 | JGI IMG/M metagenome (GOLD analysis project Ga0210398, IMG submission 161047) | Forest soil microbial communities from Barre Woods Harvard Forest LTER site, Petersham, Massachusetts, United States - Inc-BW-C-4-O | ecosystem: Environmental > Terrestrial > Soil >... | reverse complement strand
CTGACGTTTCCGGCACCAATCGTAGGATCGCGTCGCCTGGTCGTGCTTCGCGCAGCAGGAACTCGATTCCCGCCTGCATCGAGCGGAAATAGTGAACGTTTTTGTGTCCCACTTCTCGAATGGCGTTGGCCAGCGCTTCGCTGGTGATGCCCGGGATGGGGGCTTCGCTCGCGGCGTAGATGTCAAGGAGAACCAGCACGTCAGCCTGATTGAAAGATCGGCAGAATTCGTCCCAAAGATGCTGCGTGCGTGAAAATCGGTGTGGCTGGAAGAGCACCAGCAGGCGGTTGAACTTGCAGCCGCGGGCGGCTTCGAGCGTTGCGCGAATTTCTGCCGGATGATGGCCGTAGTCGTCGATGACAGTGATATCGTTCACAATGCCCTTCATATCAAAGCGGCGGCTGACGCCTGCAAATTTGGCTAGGCCTTCGCGGATCAAGTCGGCGGGAACATTCAGATAGAGCGCGACGGCTGCTGCCGCGGCTGCGTTTCTGACGTTGTGCATTCCTGGCGGATGCGAGAGGCGGAACAGGCCGAGGTCTTCGCCTTTAAACGTTAGACGAAACTCGCTATCAAAGCCTTCCAGTTTTACATCGCTGATGACCAGGTCTGCTTGGCTCGAAGTGCCATAGGTGATGACCGGGCGCTTCACGTCCGGCAGAATGGCTTGCACGTTGGGTTCGTCGAGGCACAGAATCGCGGCGCCGTAGAACGGGACGCGGTTCACGAACAGCACGAAGGCATTCTGAATGTCCGCGAGTGAGCTGTATTGGTCTAGGTGCTCTCGATCGATGGTGGTGACGACGGCCACGACGGGCGCGAGCATCAGGAAGCTGCGATCGCTTTCATCCGCTTCCACCACGAAATACTCGCCTTTGCCGAGCCGCGCGGTGGTGCCTGCCTGATTCACCCGGCCACCCACCACAAAGGTCGGATCGAGGTGCGCGGCGGCTAGAACAGAAGCGACCATCGAAGTCGTGGTTGTCTTGCCATGTGCCCCGGCGACGGCGATGCCATATTTCAGCCGCATTAGCTCCGCAAGCATCTCCGCGCGCGGAATGACGGGGATTTTTCTCTTGTGCGCTTCGACCACCTCGGGATTGTCTTGCTTGATCGCCGAAGAGGTCACCACCACGTGCGCGCCCTCGACGTTGATGGTTTTATGGCCTTCGTGAATCGTCGCGCCGAGATTCTGAAGGCGCTCGGTGATGTTTGAGGGTCTGGTGTCCGAGCCCGAAACGGAATAGCCCAGCGTCAGCAGGACTTCGGCGATGCCGCTCATGCCGATGCCGCCGATGCCCACAAGGTGAATGCGCTGAAAATTGCGAAATGAGACCATCATGGAATTGCCCTCGGACCGGTTCCTTGCACGTTTGCGGCCTCTTCTATTAAGTTGACGATATCTCGAGTAGCGTTGGGCCGGGCGAGCGATCGCGCTGCGCTGGACTGCTTTTCGATCTGCTCGGGCTGGCCGACGAGGGAGAAGATTTCCTTCGTCAAGCGTTCCGCAGTGAGTTCGTTCTCGACGATTATCCGCCCGGCGCCGGCGCTGGTCATCTCTTGCGCGTTGCGCAATTGGTGGCTATCGGTCGCGGCTCCGAAGGGAATGAAGATGGCCGCGCGACCCGCGGCTGCGATTTCCGCTGCGGTGATGGCGCCGGCCCGGCAAACGATTACATCTGCCCAGGCAAAGCGCTCCGCCATGTTCGTGAGGAAGGGCACCACCTCGGCGTGGATCTCGCGCCGCGCGTACGCCGTGCGCACCGCATCATAATCGCGTTCGCCGGTTTGATGCACGATGGACAAGTCATTTTTTCGCGTCGCGAGCTGGTCCATGGCATCCACAAATGTGCGGTTAATGGGAAGTGCGCCCTGGCTTCCGCCGGTTACGAGCAAGCGAAAAGGCTTTTCAAGTCTTCGAGGAACGATCGAGAAAAACTCCGGGCGCACCGGGCAACCTGTTACGACGGCCTTTTTTTCCCAGGCTCGTGCGGAAATTTCATACCCGGTGGCGATTCGTTTTGAAATTCTCGCGAGCAGCTTATTGGTCAACCCCGGCTCCGCATTTGGCTCGAAAATCACGTTGGGTATGCCCCCGAACCATGTCGCCAGCATCATCGGCCCGGCTGCATAGCCGCCCACGCCAACCGCTGCGACGGGTTTGTGCTTTCGCAACACGCGGCGCGCGTCCAGCATCGCCGGCCCAAGCATGACAAGATTTCTCACCAGCGTCCGGCCACCCTTTCCCTTCAAGCCGGCGACGCGCAAGGTCTCCAGCGGCAGTCCTCGCTGAGGCACCAACTTCATTTCGATCCCTCGTTCCGTTCCCACCAGCACGACTTCTCTCTCTTTGCCGCGCGCTAGCCACTCTTCGGCAATGGCCAACGCCGGGAAAACGTGGCCGCCCGTGCCGCCCCCTGCAATTAGGAGCTTCATGGCTCGGGCCGGGGTCCCGCCAGGGCGCAGCATGCTGCGCCCCTACCAGGCCCAATGGAGCGGCGCGTCATGTTTCCGTGGCCTGCTGGCTGATGTTCAGCAGCACTCCTGTCGCCAGCAGCATCACCAGCAGGCTCGACCCGCCGTAGCTCACAAACGGCAGCGGAATGCCCTTGGTCGGCACCATGCCCAGCACTACGGCAAAATTGATTAGCGCCTGGCTCAGCACCATAGCTGTTATTCCCAGCGCCAGCAGCCGGCCGAATCCGTCGGGGGCGGCAAACGCGGCTCGCAGCCCGCGCCAGCCATAAGCGAGGAACAACGCCATCACCAACATCGCGCCAATGTATCCCAGCTCTTCGCAAATCACGGCGTAGATGAAATCGGTGTGCGCTTCTGGCAAATAAAACAGTTTCTGCTTGCTCTCCATCAAGCCCACGCCCGTGAATCCGCCCGAACCGACGGCAATGAGGGATTGCATCAGCTGAAATCCCGCGCCTTGCGGATCAGAATCGGGATGAAGGAACGAACTCATCCGCGCGTTGCGGTAAGTAACGCGGGTGATCAGCAAATAAAGGACCGGCAACGACGTCAGGAATCCCGCGGCGATCCATTTCCAGGACATCCCCGCGGCAAATAGAACGGTGGTGGCCACCAAAACGATATCCACGCCGGTGCCCAGATCGGGTTGCGCCAAAATCAAGCACACGAAGATCAGCACGGGGCCAGCGGCGGGGAGCATGGTCTGGAGCCAAGCTTCTTTACTGAACTCCATGGGCGCTTTATTACGCCGCTTCTGATCGAGGAACCAGGCGAGATAGAGAATCACCGTCAGCTTGGCTAATTCGGATGGCTGAATTCCCACCGGGCCATAGCGAATCCATCGATGCGTTTCGTGCGACTTGTCCGCAAAAAAAGTCCCGACCAGCAGAAGCAAGACCAGGCATACGCTGGTGTAGACCACCGCGGGCTCGCGCAAGCGCCGGTAGTCCATGCGCATCACGGCGAACATACCCAAAAGCCCGAGCAAGAGCCACGCACATTGCCGCACCAGAAAATAATACGAGTGATCGTATTTTTCTTCCGCGGTCACCGCGGACGCGCTGAAGATCATCACCGCCCCCAACAGGCAAAGCACCACGGTCACACCAAATAGCCAGCGATCCATTTCAAGACGTCTTGGCACTTTCGCTCACCCTTTTCGGGGAAGTCGCCCCGGCCGATTGCTTTTCGAGCTGCCCCACCAAATCCTTGAAGACACGTCCGCGGTGCTCATAATTCTGAAATTGATCGAAGCTGGCGCAGGCCGGCGCGAGCAGCACCACGTCGCCGGGCCGCGCGGCATGCCAGGCGGTTTCCACGGCGCGCTCCAGCGTTTCCGCGCGCTCCAGAGCTACGCTTCCTGAAATTTGGTTTTCGATTTTGTCCGCTGCCGCGCCGATGAGCAGCGCGAGAATCGCTTTTTCCCGCAGCGGCTTTTGCAGTGCGGTGTAGTCGCTTCCCTTGTCTCGTCCGCCGAGAATAATCAGGATGCGTCCGGGAAATGCCTCGAGGGCCTTCTCGGTGGCATCCACATTAGTGGCTTTCGAATCGTTGTAGTAGCGCACGCCTCGGATTTCGGCCACGAATTCCAGGCGGTGCTCGACTCCCGCGAACGATCTCACGCCTTTGGCAATCGCCCGAGCGGGGGCACCGGCGAGGCGTGCCGCAGCGGCCGCGGCCAGCACATTCTCGACATTGTGCGCACCGGCGAGGGGAATGTCCTCGAGTTTGAGAAGAATTTCTTCTCGGCCGTCTTCCCGGAAAACGATTTCCTCCCCGCGCACATAGGCGCCCTGGGCGACCCGTTTTTTCCTACTAAACCAGTACAAGCGCGGAAGCGACGGCGCGTACACCGTGGTAGCGGCATCATCCGCGTTTAAAGCCGCGGCATCCTCACCAGTCTGATTCTCGAACAGCCGCGCCTTCGCTCTACCATAGGCTTCCATGGTGTGATGGCGGTCCAGATGGTCGGGCGTCAAATTCAGGAACACGCCTATATTTGGACGGAACGTGTCGATGAGCTCGAGCTGAAAGCTGCTGAGCTCGGCCACTGTCGAAGTGTCGTCCCTCATCTGGTCCACGCATCCGATGAGCGGCGCTCCAATGTTTCCTGCAAGAATCGTGGGCATCCCGGCGGTCTTCAAAATATGTTCGGCGAGCGAAGTGGTCGTGGTTTTGCCGTTCGAACCGGTGATGCCAATCAATCGGCCTCTTACAAACCGGTAGGCCAACTCAATTTCGCTCCAAATCGTGATGCCCTTGGCACGGGCCGCCTCTAAACGCGCTTGGTCGGGTGGCACGCCCGGGCTCGGAACAATCAAGTCTTGTTCGAGAAATGTCTCCTCTCGATGACCACCGAGCTCCAGGGTCACGCCCGCCTGTTTTAGCTTGGCGACGGCTTCGCCGATCTCGCTTTCGCCGCGGGAATCGCTCGCGGTCACGCGCGCCCCGCGCGCCGCGCAAAAAATCGAGGTAGCCACGCCTGTCCGCGCCAACCCAACGACTAGCACGCGCTTGCCTCGCAAATCCATTCCACCTGGCATTGTTCCTTTCCGAGCCATCCCGACGCGCTACCGCAACTTCAATGTCGTCAACGCAAAAAGCGCGAACACCAGCGCGGCAATCCAAAACCGGACAATGACCTTCGACTCGCTCCAGCCCAGCAATTCAAAATGATGATGGATGGGCGCCATGCGGAATATGCGCTTGCCCCGCAGCTGGAAGGAGCCCACCTGCAAGATCACCGAGAGAGCTTCGATAACGAAGATGCCACCAACGAAGAACAAAAGGATTTCTTGCTTGATGATGACCGCCACAGTGCCGAGCGTTCCGCCAAGGGAGAGCGAGCCGACATCCCCCATGAAGATTTCCGCCGGATGCGCGTTGTACCACAGGAAGCCGAGCGACGCGCCCACGAGCGCTCCGCAGAACACCGTCAGTTCTCCAACGCGCGGGATGTATTGAATCTCGAGATAGGCAGCCCAACGCGAGTTGCTGCTGACATAGGTCAGCACCGTGAGCGCGCCAGCCGCGATGACCGTGCAGCCGATAGCCAAGCCGTCGAGACCGTCCGTCAGATTGACCGCATTCGAAGAACCGACAATCACCACACAAACAAAAACCAGGAAAGGAAGAAACGCCAAGGGCCACAAATGCGCCGAATTCATCAAGGAATGGATGACCAGGTCGGGGCGCAGGCGCTTGAGAAACGGAATCATCAACTGCGTCGAATAGGCATAATGCGTAACGAGAACGAGCAGCGAGATACCCACGATCAGGCTGACGAACACCTGAAAATAGATTTTCTTTTTCGCGGTGAGCCCGAGATTTCTTTGCTTCGAAACTTTCGCATAGTCGTCAATGAAGCCGATGATTGCAAAACCGATGAGTGCAAACAGCGAAAGCAAGATAAAAGGATTGGTCAGATCAGCCCACAGCAGCGTGGGGACGGCGGTCGACAAGACGATCAGCACGCCACCCATCGTTGGAGTGCCGGCCTTTTTCTGATGCTCCTGAGGGCCTTCCTCGCGAATGTACTGCCCAATCTGCAGTTCGCGCAACCGCCGAATGAGCCACGGACCAAACACCAGTCCGAGGAACATCGCCGTCAGGCTCGCGTAGACGGTTCGAACCGTGATGTATCTAAAAACGTTTAACGGGCTGAAGTAGCGCTGCAAGACGTGGTAGAGCAGGTAGTAGAGCATTTAGTGCCGTACCTCCTGCCGTGGAATCTCGAGGGGAGCGGCGTGACGCGCGAGCAGCGATTCGACAATGCGTTCCATCTGCACTCCGCGCGAGCCTTTCACCAACAAGACATCGCCGGCCGTGAGGAAGTCCTCCAAAAATGCTGCTGCCTCTTGCGATGACGCAAAGAATTTTGTTTGTTCTCGCGGTATTCCGGCGTCTATGGCGCCTTCCACAATTTCCTTGGCGTCTCCTTCGACTCCAATCACCCAATCGACCTTACCTGTTTTCGCCGTAAAAACTCCTGCTTCGCGATGTAGCACCGGCGACGCCACTCCCAACTCTCGCATTTCACCCGCTGCCAGAATCCGCCGCTGAAAATTTGGCGTGGCCGCCAGCACCGCCACCATGGCCTCGAGCGCCGCTGGGCTCGAGTTGTAGCTGTCGTTGATCAGCGCTGCCCCATTCGAGAAACGCAGCAGTTCGCCGCGCATCGCGGGCACTCGCAGCGTGCGAAAAACACTTTGCGCCTCCGCGGCACCGATATTCCAAACACTGGCGGCGGCAAGCGCAGCAAGTGCGTTGTAAATCGCGTGCCGACCGGGCACGGGAAGCTCCAGCCGCACGCGGCCTTCAGGATTTACATAGTCAAATGCCGAGCCCAGCGCCCCGCGGTCTTCGATCGCCGCGGCAGAAAAAAAAGCTGGTCGATCGATTCCGTACGTCAGCACGCGACCCGGCGCAAACGCACCGAACGCCGTCACGCGCGGGTCGTCCGCGTTCAGCACGGCAGTCGAATCGTGCCCGTTCAGCCCTTCGATCAGTTCACGCTTGGCCAGGGCAATCTCATCCACGGACGCAAAAAACTCCAGATGAGCGGGCGCAACGCGCGTCACCACGCCAACATCGGGGCGCGCAATCGCCGCAAGCCGGGCTAACTCTCCGCGCCGGGACATGCCCATCTCGAGGACCGCAGCTTGGTCGGTCTCTTCCAGACGGAACAGCGTCAGCGGCAGCCCGTACTCATTGTTAAAATTTCCTTCCGATTTCAGGACCCGCAGCTGCGCGCCCAGCAGTGCCGCCAACATCTCTTTGGTTGTGGTCTTGCCCACGGAGCCTGTGACACCGGCAATTTTCCCGCCCCAAGCTTTGCGCACCGCGCGGGCCAGTTCTTTGAGCGCTTCGAAAGTGTCGCCCACGATGATCGAGCGATTTCGAATGTCTTCCCCGTAGCGGTGGGCTTCGAGTTCCGCCACCACCGCCGCGAGGGCTCCCTGCTCCAACGCACTCGCCACGTGATCGTGTCCATCGTGACGCGGTCCGTGGATGGCCACGAACAGTTCTCCTCGACGTAACGTGCGAGAATCAATCGAGACGCCGGCCACCCGGGCCACGGGGTCGAGTCCCGTGCCCGCCCCAACACCCAGAGCGCCAGCCACTTGTGCAATCGTCCACCGCATAAATGCCTCAAGGGGTTTGCTTTACGCAGATACCCCGCGTATCGGTTTGTTTTCACCGTGTTTGAGGGCTCTCCTTTCGCGAGTTAACTCCTGGCTCGCGCGCCCTCGCCACAGTTTCCAGCTAAGGTAGACAAGCGCGCTACGTGCCAAACCCGGAGCCTTTTTTTGGCTCCCCAGTACCGATTTCCGCCCGCGTCTCGCCATACCCTCGTCCGCCTAGGGCGCGCCGCGCGACATCGCGGTCGTCAAATTCCAGCGTGCGGTCCGCAAGAATTTGATAGTTCTCATGGCCCTTCCCGGCGAGCAGAACAATGTCTCCCGCACGCGCTTCGTCCATCGCTGCGCCAATGGCTTTTTCGCGATCCGGTTCGATCAAATATTTTCCGGATGTTTTCTGAAGCCCGACAATGATGTCGCTGATGATTTTCAGCGGGTCCTCGGTTCGCGGATTGTCGCTCGACAAAATCGTCAGGTCGCTCAAGCGCCCGGTCACCTCTCCCATCACCGGCCGTTTGGTCCGGTCTTTTCCGCCGCCGCATCCGAAGAGCGTGATGATTCTTCCCTTGGGATTCAATTCCCGGGCGGTTCGAATCAGATTCTCGAGGGCGTCGTCTGTGTGCGCGTAATCAACAATCACAAAATACGGCTGGCCGAGATCAATGCGCTCGAAGCGCCCGGAAACGCTAGTGAGACTTCGAATCCCGTCTTGGATGATTTCCGTGGAAAGCCCAAGCGCCTGCGCTGCTCCAATCGCCGCAAGTATGTTGTAGACATTGATGCGCCCTACGAGCGAGGAAGCTACCTGCACTTTTCCATGGGGTGTTTGCGCCGTGAAAGCCAGGCCGTTGAATGTCAGTTGAAATTTTTTCGTAGTGATGTCCGCATCGGATTCGAGGCCGTATGTCACGGTTTTCTTGGCCAGCCCGGTCAAGCGCTTCCCATACTCGTCATCCGTGTTAATCACCGCGACGTCCGGCGCACCCGCCCCGGTGCCTTCGAATAACCTCCTTTTCGCGGCGAAATAATCTTCAAATGTCTTGTGATAATCCATGTGCTCGCGCGTCAGATTCGTAAAGACCGCCGCGGCAAAATGGCAACCCCACAGGCGCTCCATGGCCAGCGCGTGTGAACTCGCCTCAAGTACTGCGAAGCGCCCGCGCGCATCGCGAATCTCCGCGAGAAACCCTTGCAGGTCGACCGATTCCGGCGTGGTGTTGGGCGCCGGGTACTCGCCGAGCGGCGTGTGATACGCGATCGTTCCGAAAAGGCCGGTCTTCGCACCAGAAGCTTCGACGATGGAGTCCACCAGCGAACTCGTCGTGGTTTTCCCGTTCGTTCCGGTAACCGCCACAAGTTGCAATGCTTCCGCCGGGTGTCCGAAAAAGTTCGCCGCCGTCACCGCAAGTGCCTTGCGCGCCTCGCGGACGCGAATCCAAGCCACGCTTGACGGAATAAAGGCCGGTATCGTTTCTTCGCTTGCGATCGCCACCGCTCCACGCGAAACCGCGTCCCGCACAAACGCGTTCCCGTCAGACTGCCGACCGTGCAGGGCAAAAAACAGCGCGCGCGGTTTGACCTTGCGGGAGTCCGAAGCAACCTGCCGAATTTCCAGATCCTCGGCAGCCGGAGGAATGCTCGCTTCTGCCCCTTGGAGCAAAGCAGGCAGCTTCACGCTTCGAGGAGAGACGCGCGTCGGCGATGAATCTTGCCCGAGTTCATCGGTGAGGTTCGGTTTGCTGTTGCTGGTGTCTTCTATTTGGCTCAATCCAGTACTCATCCTAATTCCTGATTCCCCCGTGCCGCTTCGATTTCTTCTCGAGCGGTGTCCCGAACTGCACGGTGATTTTTGCGCCCCGCCTAACCTTCGCTCCAGCCGCTGGTGATTGCTCCGTGGCAAGATTGCTGCCAACCAGCACCGGATCCAGTCCCAGCCTCAAAGCAATATCCGTCACGTCGCGCATGGTCTTGCCGCCGAAGTCGGGCACTTCAATGTCGCCGCCCTGATCGACGGCCACCGTCAAAACCTGCTTCTGGGAACCCGCGCGTTCGGGTCCCTTAGCCCCCGCCGTTTGGGATGCCGCCGGCGAGGGGTCGGGCTGTCCGGAAAAATCTACCACCGAGAAGTCCTCTAGCGCGCTCTCATTCTCGCTCTGATGCTTCATATACGCGGTCTCCATAAGCTTTGGATTGAGCGGAACATCGCGCGGCACATCGAGATACGCCAAAACCTGTTCCGCGATGCGCTTGAAGACCGGGGCGGCCACTTGTCCGCCTTCGTGCAACCCCACGGGAGAATCCAGGGAAACCAAAATGGTCACCGCTGGATTGTTGATCGGCGCAAATCCCGTGAAGGAGGCGACGAATTGGGTCGGCGAGTAGCGCCCGGTCGTGGGATCAATCTTTTGCGCCGAACCCGTTTTCCCCGCCGAAGTCCAGCCATCGAGACGAGCCAAAGGCCCTGTCCCGTGCAGGACCACACCTTCCATCAACTGCCGCAGTGTCGCCGCAGTCTCCGGGCGAATGACACGCTTGGGGTCCACCGGCGCGAGCGAGCTCTCCGCGGGCAGCACTTTTTCACCGCGTCGCAATTCGGCGACGATTTGCGGCTTGTAAAGCAATCCCCCGTTAGCAATCGCGGAAACCGCGGTGATGAGTTGTACCGGCGTCACGCCGATTTCCTGGCCCATGGAGATCGAACCCACTGAGATGGGTTTCCAGTCCTCGAGTCTCGCTACCCTTCCTCTGCTTTCGTACGGCAAGTCGACCCCGGTTAGCGTGCCGAAACCAAACGCGCGAATATAGTCGTAAAATCTCGGGCCTCCGAGCCGCAGGGCGATCTTGATGGCCCCCACGTCGCTCGATTTCGCCAGAATATCCGCCACGCTCAGGAGACCAAACGGCTCGTGGTCGCGAATGCGATGGCCGGAGATATAGACGGCGCCGTTCTCACAATCAACTACTTCCTCAGGCCTGGTGATCCCTTGATCAAAAGCCGCTGCCAGCGTAATGAGCTTAAAAGTCGATCCTGGCTCATAGATCGCGCTCACCGCGCGATTCATCCACGTTTCCGCCGGAGCATCGCTTGCTTTGTTGGGATTGAACTTCGGCCAATTCGCCAGCGCCAGAATCTCCCCGGTATTGGGGTTCATCACGATCACCGTGCCTGCGGCTGCGCGTGTCTTAGCCATGGCCGCCGCTAATTCACGTTCGGCGGTGTATTGAATTTTTTCGTCCAGCGTCAAGACGACGCTGGCCCCGCGTTCGCGCTTCGCTTCTCCACCATCGAACCAGCGCTGCCGCGCGTCAGCCATCACTACAATTCGTTCACTCTTGCCGCGGATCTGGCTGTCCAATTCGCGCTCGATGCCCATCAGCCCTTTCTCATCGAGGTCAACAAAACCCAACACGTGCGCCGCAAGGTCGCGCTTGGGGTAGAACCGCTGGTTTTCTTTCTGTAGGTAGATGCCTTTCAGGTTCAATTTATTGATCGCTTCGGCTTTCTCCGGCGGAAGCTTGCGGGAAATCCATACAAACGACCGCGACGATTCGAACCGCGCTACAAGCACCTCCTGCGGCACGCCGACTACTCCCGAGAGCAGCCGCGCTGCGAGATGCTCATCCGCGATCTCGGCGGGCACTCCAAAAGCCGAGTCCACGGGAACGCTCATCGCCAGCGGCTGGCCGTTCCGGTCGTAGATCGCGCCGCGCTCCGGAGTGATTTCGAATGTGCGTTGTTGTTGGCGCAGAGCGCGCGCCAGATAGTCGCTATGCCGAAAGAGTTCGAGGTACGTCAGCCGCCCGAAAACCGCGCCCATCCACAAGAGGGCCACGCCGGCGAGGATGACCAAACGGAGGTGGACGCGGTCTTGTCGCATGGCGAATTCAGGTCGGCAGACGCTCCGCTTGGAAGCTCAAAAGAAAGGAAAATTTATCGTATTGAAAAGCGACGCCAATCGCGGAAATCACGGCGCTCGGTTCGGTCGCACGTACCGCGCAGCGGCCACTTCCGCGCCGTCCGGCGGTTCGTACTCTTCGACGTGCGTCGGCAAGGGTTCCGTCAGTCCAAGTCGTCGGCGGGCGATCACGTCGATACGCATGGGATTGCGCAACCCTGCGATTTCCAGTTTCAGCTCGGAATTGAGCGCCGCGGCTTTCATTTGCTGCCCTTTCAAGCCTTCGAGCTGGAAACTCAAATCGATGCAGCGAAAATGCTGGAAAACATACAGCATGAAAAACGCCGCCACCACGCCACCCAGCGCGACGCTGCGCCACAGATTGCGCATCTTCGCCGGCTCGACGTTGCGCACCAGGCGCGAGTTATCAATCCGCTTGACGGTGTGAAACTCCGCCGTTACCGCTTTCTTCCTCTTCCGCACCATAACTACACTCTTTCTGCACACCTCAGTTTCGCGCTTCGCGAACGCGGGTTTGCCGCCTTCTCTCGATCGGTCGGCTGGATCACGTGCCGGGTCAGCACCTGGAGCGTCCTCTGACGCTCTTGCTCTTGAAACGCGTGCTTCACGATGCGGTCTTCGCCCGAGTGGTAGCTCAACACCACTAAGCGGCCGCCGGAATTCAAAGTAGCGGGGGTCCGTGTTAGAAACTGCCCGAGTTCCTCCATCTCTCGATTCACCGCGATCCGCAGCGCCAGAAACGTTTTTGTTGCGGGATGCAGTCTCTGCCTTCCCCATTGCTTACGGGCCCCTGCTACAACCGTTGCCAGGTGCGCTGTGTCCCTGATGGGTCGCGCTCGTACGATGGCCCTGGCGATCCTTCTGGAATCGTGCTCATCCGCCGCGCGGTAGAGCAAATCGGCCATATCTCTCTCGGGCCAACGATTCACAATCTCTCCTGCCGTTAGTTCGTCTTCGCTGCTCATTCTCATATCCAAGGGACCTGCCTCACGAAAAGAAAACCCCCGCGCAGCCTGGTCCAGTTGCATACTAGAAACTCCCAAGTCGGCCAAGACCCCGTCCACCTTCGGAATCCCCAACTCTTGTGCGGCCTCCAGAATCCTCGAGAACGGCGACTCGACCACCCTCACTCTCGCCCCAAAGATCTTCAGTCGCTCCCGCCCCAGCTCTAAGGCCTGTTCGTCCCGGTCCAGGCTGATCAACCTGCCAGAGGTCAGCCTCTCGGCGATCGCTTCCGAGTGGCCGCCGGCTCCGAGCGTGGCGTCTATGTACGTTCCTTCCGGCTTGATGCCCAGCCATTCCAGCACCTCGTTCAACATCACCGGCGTGTGTGCCGCACTCACTTCTTTCGCGCCCCAGCACTGCCGCCCTGCCCACTCTCTCTAATCCCTTTGTGGCCCGGCTCAAATCCCTAGCGCCGTATCATCCGCATCGGTATACGGCTCGTTCTTCAACTTATCCAGTACTCGGGTGTGATTCATCACTTCCAGATAATTCAGCGCCCCGAAAACGTCCACTTCGCCGATCGTTTGAGCGGCTTCGCGCAGCACCGCCGGCAACAATAGCCTTCCCTGCCCATCTAATTCCGCTACTTGCCCGAAATAGCTCGTCCTCATCAAAAACTTCCGCTTAGCGACATCCGCGCTTGGCTTTTGCGCCAGCTTGTCTTCAATTTCCGACCAAACCTTCATCGGATAAATTCTCGCCGCCTCTCCCGTCGTACTTGTGATATAAAATTGGTTGCCGTATTCCTTGAGCTCGTCCAAAAACACCGAGGGTATTTTGAGACGCCCCTTCTCGTCGACTTTCGCCGGACAGTTTCCCCGCAGCTTCATAGTCCCTATTCAATGTCTCGTTTTGGCTGCCCAGAATGCTTACGTTCACGATTGCCCTCGGGAACGCTTTAAGAGGCCGGGAGAAATCCTACTGCACTCTACTGCCAACCACTCTCTCCCACTTCTGGCCACATCATAGACTGCTTTCCACCGTTGTCAAGAGAAAACGCACCTATCTCTCAAGAAATCTGTGGCTTTCGGCGTTCTCGAGACACCCAATTTCCCTACCACAGCTTGTGGTTTTCCCTAGAGAGCATCTCTACCCTTCGTAGTCCGATTCGCACTGGCCCGAAGTTCTCTTTTTTTTGGCGGCTACTTCCCCACCTGTGAGGGGTTCGTGCTATACTTCGGCTCGGTTTGAGTGGGGCAAATTTCGCGACTCAACAGGAGCCTTTGACCATGGAATGGACCGCACCTCAGCACGAAGAGATCGACCTGAACTGCGAAATTAGTTCGTACGCCAACGCCGAGCTGTAAAACCTTGACCGCGTCTGGCGGTCATCTGCTGGCGTGCCAGAATGCGCGTTAAAGTCCTCGGCTCCGCAGCCGGGGGCGGCTTCCCCCAATGGAATTGCGCATGCGCTCAGTGTATGGGTGTGCGTTCCGGCACCCTGAAGGCCCGCCCGCGAACGCAAACACAAGCCGCCGTCTCGATCGATGGCTCCCGGTGGTTCTTTCTGAACGCATCCCCGGATCTTCGTCAACAGATCCTTTCTTCAGCGGATTTCGTTCCCCCCGCAGGATCACGTAACACGCCAATCAACGCCGTGATGCTGACCAGCGCCGACGTGGATGCGGTCATGGGCCTCCTCCATCTGCGCGAATTCCAACCTCTGCAAATTTTCTCGACGATTGCCGTCCGGCGGATTCTCACCGAAGAAAACAGCCTTTTCCGCGTTCTGACGCGATCCAATCCTCCCGTCAAATGGGAGACGCTGCCGCTTGATCGCCTCATTCCGCTGATCACGGCATCGCCGGCGGACAAAAAAAGCGGCCTCTTCTGCAAAGCCGTACCTCTCAACGGGGCTTTCCCGGATTACGTGAGCGAATCTCTACGTAACAGTCTTTCTCAGGAGGAAGCTGTCATCGGTCTGACTCTCGTCTCCCAAGAAAAAAAACTTTTCTACGCCCCGAACCTGCCCGGAACCGGAGATCATTGGGTGCGCTCGGTGGAAGAGAGTGATCTGGCGATTCTCGACGGAACGTTCTGGAAAGACGACGAACTAAACACCATCCGAAAAGGAAGCAAGTCCGCCAGGCAGATGGGGCATTTGCCCCTGTGGGGCGACCGCGGCCTGCTCCGGCAGCACCTTCGGCCGAGTAAAACTCGCCGCGTCCTCGTGCATCTCAACAACACCAATCCAGTGTTGAATGACGAGAGTCCGGAATCCCGCATCGTCCGCGATGCCGGGTGGGAAATCGCCTATGATGGAATGGAACTTGCCCTATGAGCCAGGCCCAAACCTTGGACGCACGGCTGCTCTCGGAAGTGGACTTCATCGCGGGATTTCACGCCATTGGCGAAGAACGCTATCACCACAAGCATCCTTTTCATGCGCTGATGCACGAGGGCAAACTCACGCGGGGCCAGTTGCAAGCCTGGGCCCTGAACCGCTACTACTACCAAAGCCGTATCCCTATCAAAGACGCCGCCATCCTCGCGCGCAGCGAAGACCCTGCCTTTCGCCTGGTGTGGCGCAAGCGGATCCTGGACCACGATGGCGACGGCGTGAAACCGGGGGGCATCGAAAAGTGGTTGCGGCTTATCGAAGCTACCGGCCTCGCTCGCGAGCAAGCGTTTCCGGGCGATGGCATTCTTCCCGCAACGCGCTACGCCGTCCAGGCCTACGTCGATTTCGTCTCCACGCGCACGCACCTGGAAGCTGTAGCTTCATCGCTCACTGAACTTTTTTCGAAGAAACTCATCACACTGCGGTTGGATCGTCTCCGCCAGCACTATCCGTGGCTCTCCGCGGGCCTCGACTATTTCACCGGCCGCCTCACACAAGCCCCGGAAGACGCTGACTTCGCCCTGGCCTGGGTGGTGAAACACGCCACAACCCGCGAACAACAAAACAAAGCCCACGGCGCCCTGCGCGCCAAGTGCGACATCCTCTGGGCCCAGCTCGATGCCCTATACTACTCCTACGTGAATCCTGGCTGGCCGCCCCCCGGCGCGTTTCGCCCGGCTGCGGAGGCTGGCTCAAAATGAGCATTGATCTAGGAAGCCGCCCGCGCCTGGCTCCAGGCTGCCGCATGGAGGAAAAGACGCACGAACCACGCACCTTGCTGATGCCCGAGCGCGCCTTGCGCCTGAACGGCCCCAGCCTGGAAATTGTCGAGCGCTGCGACGGCAAACACACGGTTCAAGAAATCATCAGCGAATTACAGCAACGCTACTCAAAGGCGGAGCCCGCGAAAGTCGAACAAGACATCCTCGGCTATCTCGCTCTGCTCCAAAAAGAGCGCGCGCTCGACTTCGAGCTCCGAAACACATAATTTGTAGGGGTGGTACACGCTGTGCCCGAACTAGGCTTGATCGTGGGCGGTCAGGCCAATTCTCATGAACCAACCACGGTCCAATCCGCTAGCCCTAATCGCTGAATTGACCCACCGCTGCCCGCTCCACTGCGTCTACTGCTCGAATCCCCTCGAACTCGAAGCCCGCACCACAGAACTCTCCACCCTAGAGTGGTCCCGCGTCTTCCAGGAAGCCGCCTCTCTCGGCGTTCTTCAAGCCGATTTCACCGGTGGCGAACCTCTCACCCGCCCCGACATCCTCGATTTAATCCGTGCCGCCCGCGCCACGGGCCTATACGTAAATCTGATCACCTCCGGTTTGCCTCTTGACGAAGCACGCCTCGAAGGTCTTGTACAGGCGGGGCTAGATCACTTTCAATTGAGCTTCCAAGGCGCGCGTGAAGAAATCGCCAACGAAATCTCCGGCACCCGAGCGCACGCGCAAAAACTCCGCGTCCTAGAATGGCTCAAGCGCCATCGCCTCGCCGTGACCCTCAACTTCGTCATTCACCGCCGCAACATCGAGCAACTTCCGGAAATGCTTTCTCTCGCCGAATCTTCCAGTGCCAGCCGCGTCGAGTTCGCAAATGTCCAATACTATGGTTGGGCTTTCGCCAATCGTGACTCCCTTCTACCCACGCGAGAGCAGCTCACGGAGTCGATCGATTTTTTGAAAAAAGCGCAAGAACGCCTGGCGGGGAAAATCAAGGTCGAATATGTCGTTCCCGATTACTACGCAAGATTTCCAAAACCCTGCATGGGCGGCTGGGCCCGAAAACTGATGCTCATCACGCCCAGCGGCGACGCGCTTCCTTGCCACGCAGCCAAAGTAATTCCCGGCCTGGCGTTCGAAAACGTGAAGAACCGCAACCTCGGCGAAATCTGGGAAGTCTCCGAGGCCTTCGAAAGATTCCGCGGCGAATCCTGGATGCAAGAACCCTGCAAAACCTGCGACCGCCGCGCCTTGGATTTTGGCGGCTGCCGCTGCCAAGCCTTTCTCCTGGCCGCCGACGCTACTGCCACCGATCCGGTCTGCTCACTAGCTCCGCAGCGCCCCCGAGTCGACGCCATCCTCCTGACCATCAACTCCCGAGTGGCGCAGGCTTCCGCCTGCGCCCCGACGACGGCGATTACCGGTGACGCCACCGAACCCCGCCGAACCGACTCATCCGCGGACGCTTCTCATCGGGCCACAACAGAATCCAAACCCGCCTGGCTCTACCGCCCCAATCCGTCCTAGGCGGTCGCCGGCGCCTCCGGCTGCCGCTGCAATGGCATGACTACGCGAAAAATAAAAACCATGCTCCCCAAAAAACACAACGTCCCGAATACCGCCAATGTGTAAGGCGCGCCGATTCGCTTCGCCACTCCCCCCGCAAGCAGCGAACCGATCGGCTGCACGCCCATAAACATCGTCGCATAGACCGCCATAATCCGTCCGCGCAACTGATCCGGCACGCGATTCTGCAGAGTCGTATTGGTCGCCGCCATCTGTACGGTTGCGCAAAACCCAACCACTAAAAGCGCCGCCATCGAAAGCCAAAAAAACCGCGATTGCGAGAAAATCACCAATCCCACCGCACAAGTCGCCGAGGTCGCGGCAATCCACCGCGCCAAACCCTTATAATTGGTCCTGGCCGCAAAATGCAGCGCGCCAAGCACCGCTCCCACTCCCGCTGCGCTCATCAGCAACCCAAACCCTTTCGCATCTCGATGCAGAACCTCGCTGGCAAAAATTGGCAAAAAAACCGAGTATTGCAATCCCAACAAACTCAGCATGCTCAAAAGCAGCAGCGTCGACCGGATCGGCAAATCGCCCATCGCAAACCGAAATCCCTCGAGCAAACTCTGAAACGGCGAACCCGCTTCCGCCTTTTTTTCCAGCCTCACGATGCGCATCGCAAGCAGCGCCCCAATCACTGCCAAAAAGCTCACGCCATTCAGAAAAAAACACCACGCCGGCCCTTTCCAAGCCAGCGCAAACCCCGCAATCGCCGGACCGACGACACGCGCTCCATTAAATATGGAAGAATTCAACGCAATCGCGTTCGGCAGATCCTCCTTGACCACCATCTCAACGAGAAACGCCTGCCGAATCGGCACGTCAAATGCATTTACCACACCCACAAGAAACGCGATGAAGATCAGCTCCCACACCTGAATAGCGTTCGCGAACGTCAAACCCGCCAGCACGAACGCCAATGCCATCGAAACGATCTGCGTCCAGATCACCCCATGATGACGGTTATAGCGGTCGCCAATGTAACCGCCCAGCGCCGCTAAAAATAAGATGGGAACTTGATTCGCAAAACCGAAAACACCAAGAAGTGCCGCCGAACCCGTCAGCTTATAGACGAGCCACAGCTGCGCCGTCGTCTGCATCCACGTGCCGATGAGCGAAGTAAGCTGGCCGGCAATAAACAGTTGAAAGTTTCTGTGCTGCAGTGCGCGAAAGCGCGGCGGCAAGACGGGAATGGCTCCCTCCCCTGGTTTGATGCGCGGAACGTGACCTAGTCACGATGCCGCGAGAGGAGAGCTGTTGTCAACGCGCGTCGAAGAATCGCACCGCGCCCTAAATGCCAGATTGGCTTGGTCGTGGCGCAGCACGCTGCCCCCAGTGACCGCCCTGCGGATTGAAGTTTCTTCTGAAGTCAGAACGATTTTATTTCCCGGCTGTTCCTGTCGGCTGTCAGCGGCGACTTTCCTACTCGCCAGGCGGATCAGGCGCCCCACCCACATGCAAATGACTCAAATCCCGCAGCGTCGCCCTATCCTCGTCGCTCATCCCCTCGGTGAACCTCGGATCATTCAACCGCTGATTTCGCGCCGACTCCGGCATATTCTGCAGCACACGCAACCGCTGCTGTATCGCCTGACGTCGGTCCGGAGGCATCTGCCGCCATGTCGGCAACACATCATTCTTGATGTGTTCTCTCTGCTCGGGAGTCATGCGCGCCCAGACTTGTTCTTTCGCAGTCTGATCCGCGCGCTGCTGCGGATTCATGCGATCCCACTGGCTGAACTGCTGCCGAATCCTGTTTTGCTGTTCGGGCGGCATCCTTTGGAAGGCCGGGCTGTTTTGGAAGAACCTCTCCCGCTGCGACGGAGGCAACTGCCGCATCCTCTGAATCCACGGCCCCGGCGCGGTCGCTCCCAGTTGTTGCCGCGGTGTAAAGTTCCTTCCTGCCGCCGCATTGTTCGCACCCGCTCCCGGATTATTTGGCCGGTTAGCGGAAGGCGGCTGGCCCGTCGGGCGTCCCGGATACACAGGCGGCCGGTTCGGATTCCCCTTTGGCTGGTTTTGCTGCTTCGGTTTCTCTTGCTGCCTGAATTGTGGGTGCTCCTGTCGTGGCGGTGGCGGAGCAGGGTGGTTCTTCTGCGCGGCGCAGGGCAGCAACACAACCCCGCACAGGGCCACACCCAGAATCCACCGAACGAATTGGAGTCGCGTTCTCATGGCACGTTACGTGGCACTTACATCGTCTGATTCGGTTGACCCGTCTGGTTCGTTTGGTCCTCTGGTTGCACAGGCTGTGGCAAGTCCTTCAACGGATCAAAATTCGAAATCACATCCTGATCGTCGAGCACCTGCATCTCTTGCATCATCTGCGCGTCCGCTTCTTTCGGATTCTCAAATGGCTGCGTTTTCGACTCATAGCCAATCCACACCGTCGCCAGTAACAGCAGCGACGCCGCAAACGCCACGCGCGGCGATGGCGCAAACCACGCCCACCAGCCCTGCTTGGCCGGCTCCGCCGCGACCCGCGCGCGCACGCGCACATCAAAAGCCGCCGACGGCTCAATCTGCGGCACTTCATCCAGCAACGAGGTCACTGCACGAAACTCACTCACGCGCAACTGGCACGCCCCGCACGCCGAGAGATGCTTCTCCACCTCCAAACGTTCGCTCTCTTTCAAGCGCCCGTCCACATACGCCAAAATCCTGTTTTCCATTCGCCTGCAGCTCATAACTACCTTCCTTCTCTACCCAGGGTCTACTTCTTTCCTTGCCGCAAGGGCTCGCGGTAACGGTCTCGAGACTGGCGCCTCTACTTCCCTTGCCTCGCCACGAGGGGGGCTAGTTCCACTCGCAACGTTTCGTACGCCCGAAAGAGCAGCGATTTTAGAGCGCTCTCCGAACATTCCAGAATTTTTGCAATATCCCCATAATCCAGCTCTTGATATTTATGCAAAAGCACCGCCGCGCGCTGCTTCTCCGGAAGTTTATCTATCGCATGCCGGATCATCTTCTTCCTCGCCTCTTCCACCAGGTACTGCTCGATGTTCGGATGCTTCTCGGCAACGTCCAGCGGCTTCTCATCGCCATCTTCCGCGTCCATGGTGACCGGCGCATCCAGTGAGACTTCCATCCGCTGGTAACGGTTGTCCCGCACCGAGTTTAAAGCCAAATTCGTCGCAATCCGAAAAAGCCATGTCGTGAATTTGGCGCTTGGGACGTAGTCCTTGCGCGCCCGATAAACTCGCAAAAACACTTCTTGCGCCAAGTCTTCCGCCTCCTCCCGCGCACGCACCATGCGGTAGAGAAAGTTGACAAGAGGGGTCCTGTAGCGCTGGAGGAGAAGTTCGAACGACTGCTCGTCGCCCGCCTTCACGTCCAGCATTAGTTGGACGTCCGACCTGGCCATAGCCGCCACATTCTATCGAACCCCAGCGGGCTCTCAAAGTTGCAAATGTTTATCTGGCGTTAAGGCGAAGATAGGGCGAATCTAGACGTGGAATAAACGCTGCATTATCAATACCGTGGCCACGCCGACAAACACCAGCGCAGCCATCCTCCAATTCGGCTCGCGGTTCACTTCCGGCAGCAAATCGGTCGCTGCGACATAAACCGTCACTCCGCCAGAGAGCGGCAGGGCGTACTTCAATTGACTCTGCAGCACGCTGGTCAACAAAACTCCCAAAAGCGTCGCCGCTCCTAATAACCCCGCCGCAAGTATTGCGTTGCGCCGCCCCTGCCCGCTGGCCAGCACTAGGGAAGCGACCGTGAACCCCTCCGGCAGCTTATGCAGAAACACCGCCACAAAAATCATCGCCCCGAGCCACACGGAAACCAGAAACCCCGCAGCAATCGCCACGCCATCAAAAAACGTATGAATGGTCAAACCCAGCAAAACGGTAGTTCGCGCGTGATGATGACTAACTTCTTCGCTATGCGTTTCTTCTCCGAAGTGAAAATGAGGCGCTATGGTGTGCTCAAAAAGATGCACCAGGAAGTAGCCCAGCAGCACAAACTGCAGAGCCTGCTCGCCACCCAAACGAATCGACTCGGGAATCACATCGACAAACGCCACGGCCAGCATGTAACCAGCCCCAATCGCCAGAAAATACTGCAAATACTGCCGCGGCCAATCTCGCCGCACAACAAAATACCCGCCAACCAAATTCCCGGCCGCGGCGACCAACCCAAGCCCGGCCGCGAGCGTGGTCCGAAATGCCAAGTCGTGTGCCATGTTACCTAGCACAGGCTTCAGCCTATGCTGACGTTCACCCCATCTCGAGCGGCGTCCGTCAACTTCTGCCCTCCCCGTACGTACATCTTCTTTGCAACCTCTCGGCGCTCGGTGCTCTCTGCATAAATTCTTTTGCTCTTTCCTTCACCTATCCGCTATGCCGGAACAAAATCACATCCCCTTCCTGCACGATGTACTCTTTCCCCTCCAGCCTCACCTGTGCCTTCTCTCGCGCCGCCGCTATACTCCCTGCGGCAAGCAAATCGCTCCACTTCACCACTTCCGCCCGAATAAATCCCTTCTCGATATCGCTGTGAATCGCTCCTGCGGCCTTTTGCGCCGTCGACCCCTTGCGAATCGTCCAGGACCGCACTTCCGGCTCCCCCGCCGTAAAAAACTGGATCAATCCCATCAAGTCATATGTCGCGCGAATCAAACGGTTCAACCCCGGCTCTTGCAATCCATAGGAGGCCAGCAGCTCGGCGGCTTCTTTCTCATCCATCTCCGCGAGCTCCGCTTCAAGACGTCCGCAAATCGCCACCACCGCCGAATTGGGCCGCCCCTCTAGCGCGCTCAATTTGTGCCGCTGCACCGCGGTATCCAGTTTGTCCGCTTCGTCGTCCCCTAAATTCAGCACATACAGCACCGGCCGCGCCGACAAAAACAAAAATCCCCCAATCGGCTTCCGCTCCTCCGAGGTCAACTCCAATTCACGCAAAGGCTTCTCCGACTCCAGATGCGCCTTGCACTTCTCCAAAACGCTCTTCTCGGCCAACAAAACGGGATCACTCTTCTTCTTCAGATCCTTCTCCAACCGCTCCAATCTCCGCAAAACCTGGTCGTGATCCGAAAGAATTAATTCCAACTCGAGGTTGGTCGCATCCCGTACAGGATCGATGCTGCCCTCCGAATGCGGCACCGAAGGATCGTCAAACACGCGAATCACGTGCGCAATCGTATCCACCTCGCGCAAAGGAGCCAGCGCGTCCCGGTTCCGCTCCTTCTGCATTCCGCCAAGGTCCACGTACTGCACGGTCGCATAGGTAACCTTCTTCGGGTTATAGAGCTTCGCCAACTCGAGCAACCGCGGCTCCGGCACCTTGGCCACGCCAACATGCGTAGCCGACCCTCCGCCCTTCCCCTCGACGTTAGCCTTCGTCAAGATTCGAAACAGCGTGGTCTTCCCGACCTGTGGTAGTCCAATAATTCCTGTCTGCATAAACTCCCAATCCTAGCACACCCACTCGCCGCGCTTGGTTTAAACACCGGCTCGATCGCTAACTCAGCTTCGGCCTGTTGAAAAATCAGATGAAACGCCTGGTCGCTGGCAGCAGTCTCATGTTCCAGCGTCTAACGGGCAATTTCTAGGAACGAAAACATCACTTTCACTGGATAATGGACAACTTGCGCGAGGGCAACCGCCTCCCATTCCGACGATGAACATAAGCGTGCTGGATCTCTCCGCCTATCTCGGTCTAAGCGCTGTAGCCGCCATCACGGTCAACATGCTTCTCGGCGTCATGATGGCCTTCCGCTACAGCCCAGTTCGCAATTGGCCGCATCGCCGCTTCAACTATTTTCGCCTTCACAACTGGACCGGCTACATCGCCCTAATCGCCACAATCCTCCATCCCCTCGCGTTGCTCCTCAACAAGTCTCCAAAGTTTCGCGTCCTCGACCTCCTCTATCCCGTCCACTCCCCGCAGCAACCACTCGAAAACACCATCGGCGCCATCGCGCTCTACATCGTCGCGCTCATGGTGATCACTTCCTACTTCCGTATCCAACTTGGCCGCCGCACGTGGAAAGCCTTTCACTTCTCCGTCTATCTCGGCGCCGTCGCGCTCTTCTGGCACTCCCTGTTCACCGACCCCGATCTAAAAGGCGCCCCCATCGATTGGCTAGACGGCGGCAAACTCTTTGTCGAAGCCTGCGCCCTGATCATTCTTGTGACCATCATCCTCCGCGCACGGCACTCCAGAAAAAAAACGCTTCACATCAGACAGTCCTTGCAGCAGACCGCTAACTCCTCCTAGGTCTCAGCAGTGGCTCAGGTTCCTTGCGGGTTAGCCACCCGCATGAGAGAAACATGCCAGCCGCTTTGTCTTCGCTAGCAGCCTTGTTAATCTATCTTCCCGCTAGCAGATTGGAGCCCATGTGACCGCCGCACTGCCTACTCCGCCTTTTGACCTAGCCGAAGCAATGAAGTCCCTAGCCGAACGCGACGAAAAACTAAAATTCCTAATCGGCGAAACACAATCCTTCCAAATGGACCCTGACCACCTCCAGAGCCCCTACGAAGCCCTCCTTGAAGCCATCACTTACCAATCCATCTCCGGCAAGGCCGCCGCCACTATCCTCGCCCGCATCAAGGCCCTCGGCTCCGGAGGCCGCGCCCCCACCCCGCAAGAGATGCTCAAGCTCCGCAAACAAGCCCTCCGCAAAGCCGGCCTCTCTGGTGCAAAAGTCCTGGCCATGAAAGACCTCGCCAAAAAAACAATCGAAGGCGTAGTCCCCACGCTCGAAGACGCACAAAAGCTCACCGACGAAGAACTCGTCGAGCGCCTAACCTCCGTCCGCGGCATCGGAGCCTGGACCGTCGAAATGTTTTTGATTTTCCGCCTAGGCCGCCCCGACGTTCTCCCCATCCACGACCTCGGTGTAAAAAAAGGCTGGTCTATCACCTACGGCAAAAAGCATATGCCCAAACCCAAAGAACTCCTGGCCTTCGGCGAACGCTGGCGCCCCTATCGCACCGTCGCAAGCTGGTACATGTGGCGCGCCTGCCACCGCGCCGGCAACGCCGCCATGCGCAAAATCCGCCCCGCCAAAGTCCACAAGCGCAAGTCAAATCCCAAGTCGCCTCGCAAGCATGAATCAGCAAAGTCCTCCAAGAAGCGGCCCTAGCATTGCCAGAATCCTCACTTATGAAAAACAGGCGGAGGGGAGGGTAGATCCGGGCCAGCTGGCAAACTCATCGGCCAGCGGTGAACTCTCTGACCATAAAATACATAGCAGTAATCCCGGCCAGCAGAACGCCACTCTCGAGCGAAACCGAAATGCTGTGCAACCGGCTGAACTCAGCCAATAACGGACTCTCCGCCGCCGTCGCCTGAATCGAGCCCATGTGCACCCGCAACACAGCCATCTTCGCGCTAACCGTGTATTGCGAGATCGCCGTCAGCGCGATCATCAGCACAACGCAAACCGCCGCCGGTGTCACCCAGCCAGCAAAGCTTCGGGTTCGGATCATCCGAACAAGCAAGAAGGTAACGCCCAGCGCAATACCTCCAAGATGCATGCGCGTCAACGAAAACCCCACCACCGCGCCAGCCTGATCGCGGTTCGGCGCCAGCACGCGAAACGCTCCCGGCGCCACGACAAAGCTAAGAAACACGTCGCTCCCGAGCCATACGCTTAGAGCCAGGAACTCAACCGTGCGAAGGATGGAAGTCATCGTGACCATGGCGGCCGGCAGCGCAATCGCCGGATTCCGCAGCCTCTACTCTAGCGCACCCGTTCAACTTGCGCGTACTAGACACGTAGGTCACCGTGTTGGTTGTCTTGCCTCAGCTGGAACTGGAGAAGGCGTTCTTCCGTTAAGATAACGGAGAGGACGTATGAGAAAAGGGCGAAAGCACTACACCGGAGAAGAGAAGGTTGCCATCCTG
>Ga0210398_10001392_pt1 | contig 25037 bp, 20 predicted proteins | sample IncBWC4OmetaG_FD_161047 | JGI IMG/M metagenome (GOLD analysis project Ga0210398, IMG submission 161047) | Forest soil microbial communities from Barre Woods Harvard Forest LTER site, Petersham, Massachusetts, United States - Inc-BW-C-4-O | ecosystem: Environmental > Terrestrial > Soil >... | reverse complement strand
AATCTGCACGGTCTCAGCATAGTCACCGGTGAGGCGTAGTAATGTTTTCTCGAGCTCCTTCAAACGAGGGATAATCAGTTCGTTAACTGCAGCCCGAAGCTGTAAGGATAGCGCTGTCGCCACTACATCGTATGAAGTTGCTCCAAAATGCACGTAGGGTTGCGCCTCGGCAGACAGTTCGGCCTTGATGCAATTCACTAAGGCTTTAACGTCATGTTTGGTCGTCTTTTCCGCGTTGGCTACGGCTTCGGCAGTAACTTTTGCGCTTGCCGCCTCAATTTCACTGGCGATATCAGGAGAGCAGATACCAAACTCGGCAAGGGCATGGGCAAGCGCCGCTTCCACATAGGCCTGATAGGCAATCCGACTCCGTTCCGACAAATAGCTGGCAATTTCAGCGTCATAATACCGGCCGTCAAGCGGATCGAGCGAATTATAGTTAGGATTTGGGTCTGCTGTCGGTAGGTTGAATGGTCTCATGTACTTGTAACCTCCAGATAATCTTTTACGTGCTCTTCGATGCGCTCCAGTGTATTCGTCGTGTCAGCCTTCTTAAATTTTTCGCCCGTTATTTTCTCATAGAGTTCAATATAGCGCTTGGAAACTTGCTCGATAAAAGCATCGCTCAATTTCGGCACCGTTTCACCTGGCTGGCCGCTAAAGCCGTGTTCAATAAGCCACTCTCGCACAAATTCCTTGGAAAGTTGGCGCGGTCGTTTCGTTTTATCGCCGCCAGTGTAGGCGTTATAGCTATCAGCGTAAAAATAACGAGAGGAATCGGGGGTATGGATTTCATCAATAAGTATGAGCTTATCGCCCAAACGACCGAATTCATATTTAGTATCGGCCAGCACCAAACCACGGTCGCGAGCCATATCTTGGCCACGTTCAAATAGGGCAAGAATATACTGCTTTAACAAGTCCCATTCATCAGTTGATACCAGGCGCCGGGTGATAATATCAATCTCACTGATATCTTGATCGTGTCCGGCGGCGGCTTTGGTAGTTGGCGTTATGATTGGTTCAGGAAATTTATCATATTCCTCCAAGCCTTCCGGCAAAGTTACCCCGCACAAAGTGCGTTTACCGGCGGCATATTCACGCCAGGCGTGGCCAACCAGATAACCACGAACGATCAGTTCAACTTTTACCGGTTCAGCTTTGAGACCGACACTAACATTGGGATCGGGCGCGGCCATCAGCCAGTTTGGCACTAAGTCGGCAGTAGCATCCAAGAGTTGGGCTGCCAGCTGATTCAATACCTGACCTTTGTACGGTATAGCTCGGGGCAATACAACATCAAAAGCCGAGATTCTATCAGTTGCTATCATGACCACCAGGTTGTCACCGATATCGTACACGTCCCGGACTTTGCCAGTATACAGCGCAGTTTGACCAGGGAAATTGAAGTTGGTCCTCTGCAGTGTCTGTATATCCATTACCTCTATTATACGGTATGATTATTTTATGAGCCAATCAGGGATAGTCGGCATTGTCGGCGGAGGACAATTAGGCCGGATGTTGACGGAGGCAGCTACTGCTTTAGGATTCAAGGTAGTGGTCATTGACCCTGGGGCAAATTGTCCGGCAAAACAAGTGGGTGCCGAGCAGATTGTAGCTGACTTACACGACAAAGCAGCCCTACACCTGCTCGCCAAAAAGGCCGATATTATCACCGTGGAAATTGAGCATGTCGATAGTGATTTGCTCGGAGAAATTGCCGACCTAGGTATACCGGTAGAACCGTCACCGTCCACCATTAAAATGATCCAGGATAAGTTTCTACAGAAACAGTTTTTACAGGAGGCCGGTTTGCCGGTTGCCGATTTTGTGAAAATTAGCGATTCCGGCTCGGCGGAAAAAGCCTTAAAAGACTTTGGCGGCAAAATGCTCATTAAGACCCGGCAGGGCGCCTATGACGGTCGCGGTAATATGGTCATTAAAAGCCCGGAAGATATCCCGAAAGCATTCGCATTATTCGGCAACAAGCCTCTATACGCTGAGGAATTTATACCGTTTCAAAAAGAACTCGCCGTTATGGTTGTGCGCAGTACCAGCGGAGAAACAGCCACGTACCCCGTGGTGGAGACTATCCAGGAACGCAACATTTGTATTGAGGTACTGGCACCAGCGGCTATTGAATCAGCTCAGGCCAGAGCAGCCGAACGTGTGGCGCTTTCTGTCGCTGATCATTTGCAGGGTGCCGGCGTATTTGGTATAGAATTATTCTTAACTGACGAGGGTCAGATTTTGATTAATGAAATCGCTCCCCGCGTACACAACTCCGGCCACTATACTATTGAAGCCTGCGCCACGTCACAATTTACCCAGCATATTCGAGCGATTACTGGTATGCCGCTCGGCTCAACTGAGCTCATCGTACCGGCAGCAGTGATGGTGAATATTCTTGGTGAACGTAATGGCATAACGACGGTAACCGGTCTTGAAGAAGTCCATGCGGTGCCCGATACTGCCGTGCATTTATACGGAAAGTCGCCGACAAAAATCGATCGTAAGATGGGACATATTACCACCACTGGTGACACCTTGCAGGAAGCTCAGGAACGAGCGGAGCGCGCCAGAGCGCTAATAGGTATATAATGGCACTATGAGTAGCCCTCTTGTCGGCATTATCATGGGTTCAGATTCAGACCTAGACGTCATGAGCGTGGCCGCCAAAACGCTGGAGGACTTCGGCGTACCGCATGAGATGCGCGTCGTTTCAGCACACCGGACTCCCAAGCTGATGGCAGAATATGCGGGGGGCGCTGCGGAGCGAGGACTCAAAGTTATCATAGCTGGCGCCGGTGGTTCCGCTCATTTACCCGGTATGACCGCTTCGGAGACCACGCTGCCTGTTATTGCTATCCCTGTAAAAAGAGAAGGGGGTGGCCATGAAGCATTCTGGTCTAACATTAAAATGCCTCCTGGTATTCCACTCGCCACCATGCCAGAAAATGGCGCCAAGAATGGTGCCTTGCTGGCGATTCGTATACTGGCCTTAGCTGACTCCGAACTCGCTCAAAAATATACTGACTTTACCAAAAGTCAGTACGAGGCGGTGATTGTAGCTGATAATCAGCTACAGAACGAAGGCTGGCAAACAATCCTTCAATGATAAAGGCCGTTATTTTTGATCTTGATGGTGTTATAGTCGACTCCGAACCATTAAATAAACAGTGTCAGCGCGAATTTATTATCAAGCTTGGGATTAAGGATCCGCAGCCACTAGCCGTTAACTTGCAAGGTCTTAATACAAAAGCGTACTGGACAGCGATAAAAGCAGGCTATGGACTAACTTTACCTGTTGATGAGCTAGCCCGATTATGGCGACCAATATATTTGTCATTCTTAGAGTCGTTGCCGACTATTCCAGTAATCCCCGGCATTCCCGAGCTTGTTAATTATTTGGTAACCCATAACTATGCAGTAGCTATAGCATCGTCAGCTAATCCCGCGCGTATCAAATTAATTTTAGAGAAGATTCAGATGGAGGGTGTTTTTCCGGTTATTGTTGATGGCGATTCGTATGAAAATTCCAAGCCAGCACCTGATTGTTTTTTACTGGCAGCCAAACAATTGGGTATAGTCCCGCAAGACTGCATCGTTATTGAAGATTCTACAAATGGCGTGCAGGCTGCCAAAGCTGCGCATATACGCTGCGTCGGTTTCGGTGGTTCATATCATAATACTGACGACCTTTCAGTCGCAGATATAGTGATCACCGACATGAAAAGTATTGTGCCTGCCTTAGAAGCAGGTAGTCTGTTTCCGGAATAGCTTACTCCTTGGTCTTATTGAGGACGCTTACCAATATCGCTACGGTACTGCATGCCTTCAAAGCTAATGAGCTTTACCGCCGCATAGGCCTTTTCCAGTGCAGCATCTAATGTTTCTGCTGTAGCCGTAACATTCAGTACCCGGCCGCCAGCCGTTATAACCTGACCGTACTTTAGGGCAGTACCAGCATGAAATATAACCACATCGTCTACTGATGCGGCAGTCTCAAGTCCTTGGATGGGCAGTCCTTTTTGATAGTCACCTGGATAACCACCTGATGCCAATACCACAGTAACGGCAAAGCCAGGCTTCCATTTCACCATGTTTGGATCAAGCGTGCCGAGAGCACAGGCCCGCAATATTGCGTACAGATCACCATCAAGCAGCCGCATATAGACTTCCGCTTCGGGATCACCAAAGCGAGCATTGAATTCAAGTAATTTAATATCATTGCCATCAATCATGAGGCCAGGGTATAGACAGCCTCTAAACTCAGCCTGGTGGGCGGCAAGTCCGCGAAGGGCCGGCTCGACTGCATGTTCTTTTACAAACGTAACGGCATCTTCGCTAATCCAAGGCACCGGAGCATAGGCACCCATACCGCCAGTATTCGGTCCTTTGTCGCCATCATAGATTTGCTTATGGTCTTGAGAAGGGGGGAACATAACACTTCTTGTCCCGTCACAGAGTGCATGTATGGATACTTCTTGGCCATGGAGAAAATCTTCAACTACAACCGTATCACCGGCCGTTCCAAATACTTTGTTAACCATAATGTCATCAATGGTTTTATTAATTTCGGGGACATTCTGAGCGATGATAACGCCTTTGCCCCCAGCTAAGCCGTCTGCCTTAATGACCACCGGAAAGGACCGGCCCTTAGCATACTTACTGGCCTCCTCAGGATCAGAAAAGTTTTTATACTGGGCGGTAGGGATATTTTGTTCCGCCATCAAGTCTTTGGAGAAAGCTTTACTCGTCTCAATTCTTACAGCCGCTTTATCGGGCCCAAAAACAACCAGCCCGGATTCTTTCAGGGTATCGACGACACCGGCTTCGGAGGTCGCCTCCTGGCCAATGACTGTTAAGTCAATCTTCTCTTTGAGCGCAAAGGCCAATAAGTGCAGGTCATCATCAAAAGCGATTGGCACATTCTCGATTTTACCTCGACTGCCCCCGTTGCCCGGTGCGACATAGACTTTCTCGACTGAGGGTGATTGTGCTAGCTTCCAAGCTAAAGCCTGTTCACGTCCGCCGCCACCGACTACTAAGACCTTTGCCATTATCTAAGCTCCTTGCTGCTCTTGATTATATGCCATCCGGGCATTAATAAAGTCCTCTATGTCATGTGGCAAATATTTCTTTTCCGCTTCTTGGACGCGAGCAAACAAAGTCTCGGCGGTATCTTCCGGCTCAACCGGTACTTTATGCTCAGCAATAATTGGACCGTCATCGTACTCTTGAGCAACAACATGGAACGTCTGACCGCCATAGGGCAAGTGATGTTCAAGCACGTACTTTTGGATATTTTCGCCATAGTAAGCTTTGGTATCTGGCAAGAGACCAGGATGCGTATTGACCATTTTGGCTTGAAAAATACTGGTGTATTCTGGCAGCCAGCCAAACGCTTCAACCAGGTGAGGTCCGATGCGCTTCATGTAGCCCATTAAAGCAACGAGATCATAGTTACCAGATAGTAAGGCTGTCAGAATTGCTAACTCTTCTCCTTGTGTCTGGTCACCGCGGCCGACGTGCTCTGTATATGCCGCGGGGTGTGTTTTATGGTTAATGAGCAGGCAATCAATGCTGAGCTTAAACTCGGCATTCAGGTCATTAATACGTTGAAAAATACCGGCATCTTTACGGCTGCAAATCACCAGTCCAACATCCACATTGATCTGACCCGTCTGGCCGGCTCGAATAAAAGCTTCTGTCGTGGTACCTCCACCCGAAGCTAGGATAGCAATGCGTGGTCTCATGTGACGCGAGTATTGGCCAATTCAACGGGTGTGTAGTCAGCTTGTGGTAACTTTTCTCCCGGCTTGAGCGTTACGATTTCTTCTGCACGCTTACCAATAGAGATTGGGTACTCACCGTTGAAACAGGAGTTATTAAAATTGTCAGCTGGTAGCCCAGTGGCAGCGATCATACCCTCGAATGATAAGAAGTTGAGTGAGGTAGCGCCAACGGAACTACACATTTCAGGAACCGTCATATAGGCCGCCAATAGCTCAGTTTGTTTCGGCGTATTAATGCCGTAAAAGTCCGGATAACGCACCGGCGGGCAAGATATCAGCAAGTGTACTTCTTTAGCTCCAGCCTCAAAGATCATAGAGACCAAATGCCGCATGGTTGTACCCCGGACAATTGAGTCATCAATTAAAACAACCCGCTTGTCTTGGAGAAGGTCGACAACCGGGTTGAGTTTCATTTTGAGATCACGTTCACGAAGCTGGGTAGTAGGGCGAATAAAAGTGCGATGGATATACCGATTCTTAATAAGTGCCATCTCAAAAGGTACACCGCTCGCCTGAGCATAGCCGATTGCGGCTGGGATGGCGGAGTCGGGAACTGGTACCACCACGTCAGCCTTAATGGGAAATTCCTTGGCCATCTTCCGGCCAAGTTCCTGCCGTACTATATCAACGCGTTTACCAATTAACAAACTATCGGGGCGAGAGAAATAGACCATCTCAAAAATATCAAGTTTTAGATTCTTCTTTACGACTTGCTCGGATTTGAGTTCATGATCATCAATAACCACCATTTCTCCAGGCTCAACATCACGCAGGAATTTTGCTCCCACGGTATCAAAGGCACAGGTTTCACTGGCGACCACATAACCGTCTTCAATCGTACCGATAGACAATGGGCGTATGCCACATTCGTCGCGAAAGGCGACTAAACGTGTCTCATCCATGACCACAATAGAAAAGGCCCCTGTAAACAGGGGCCAAGCTTTTTTGATGGCGGCCACCATGTCGAGACCGTCATCCATGTAACATGTAATAGCTGCCACCATCATGCCGGAATCGTTCATGATACCTAAGTCAACCTTGCGTTCCTTTAGAAAAGCTTCAAGTTTTGAAGTATCGGGCAGGTTGCCGTTATGGGCGAGCGCAATCTTATACTTTCGATCAACTAATGGCTGGTTATAACAATCGTCGGCACCTCCAGAAGTAGAGTAACGATTATGGCCGATAGCCAGATGACCAGGCAGTTGTTCCAGATCTTCTTCGCGGTACACGGTAGCTACGAGACCTTGTGCTGAGTGTCGATGTAAGTTTTTACCGTCACTACTGACGATGCCCGAGCTTTCTTGACCACGATGCTGCAACGCCCAAAGCCCATAAAATGTCATACGGGCCGCTTCTAGGCCCGTATGATTATCGAAATTGCGACCGATAATACCAAACACCCCGCACTTTTCCTTAAGCTGATCGCTGTCTGTCGAGATTGGCATATCTAGTTAGTATCCCCTTTATAATGAGCCCTTAAGAAGTTAAAAAGGCGCATTTTTGGTTATCAACTTTTGGAACGGAGAAAACCGGTATGCGCTGGTAGTAACTTACTTATCCTTATAATAACCTATCCTCGCAAGCTAGGCAAGCAGATACTAGAGACAATCTGTCCATTAAAAATATATATATTTTTACACTATGGTTACGGTGAACTGTTGTATCGCCGACAAACAACCTGGTAGCACCACCCCTATGCCTCTGGTATAATAGATAAGTAAGGGGAAGCGCGTGGCCAAACAATTATCCTATCATAAGTCTGTTAACTATTCTCAAGCCGACCCGCTGAAAGTGCTGGCTCAAAAAGAAGGCCTAACCACCGTTAAAAACATGCCGTTTAGTTTCACCGAAACTGAAGGCACTCGGGGTGAGTCTGCCTATGTTTTCCGAATGGAGGATACCTGGGGGGCTTTTGTACAAGAAGGTCTCGGAACCAAAAGCCTTATTGCGCAAAAAGTCTATCAACAAACCGGTAAATCACATTTTGCCGCTATTGCCCAAGATACGGTCGCCTGCATTATTAATGACCTCGTCAGTGTCGGTGCTACTCCAGTAGTATTGAACGCCTATTGGTCATCAAGTTCATACCAATGGTTAACTGATAAAGAAGTTGCGGAAGATTTCATCAGAGGCTGGCGAGCTGCTTGTGATGCTGCGCGAGTAGTGTGGGGTGGCGGGGAGACGCAATCCCTTCCTGGAATTGTGGCCGAAAACGCTCTGGAATTTGCTGGTTCAGCATTTGGCGTCATCAAATCTGAAAAGCATCTTATTCAGGGCAAAAATCTTCAGGCCGGTGACGCCATTGTATTAATTGAATCAAGCGGTGTGCATGCTAACGGCATAAGCCTCATCCGGGAGATAGCCAGCCAATTACCGGAAGGCTACAAAACACCCATGGCTGATGGCACATCCCTCGGGGAAGCCGCGCTGAAACCTACACATCTTTACGCACAGCTTCTGCTCGCTCTGCAAGCTGCTGATATTGATGTACATTACGCCTCAAATATTACGGGGCACGGGTGGCGCAAACTTATGCGTGCTACTGAAGAATTCAGCTACGTTATTACGGACCTCCCAAGAGTACCTGAAATTTTTAGGTTCATCGCTGAACGTGCCAAAAATGATGACAGAGAAATGTATGGCAATTACAATATGGGTGCTGGCTATGCCGTATACGTACCAGCTAATCAAGTATATGAAGTCACGAAAACTGCTCAACGCTATGGTTTCGAAACCTGGATTGCCGGCAGCGTTGAAGCCGGGCCCAAGCAAGTAGTCATTCAGCCCCTCGATATAACATTTAGTGGTGACAGCCTGGAGGTTCGCTAGTGCAGCTCTACCAGGGAATTTCGGCGCTGTCGGATTTCCGCAAGAGCAAACTGCTAAGCCGACTGCACGCCGCTAACAGCAACATTCAGAATATAACGGCTGAATATGTGCACTTTGCTGATATCACTCGCGAGTTATCCGCCGACGAAGATGCTCGTTTGCAAAAATTAACCAGCTACGACACTGCCTTTGAGGGCGAACGCCAAGGGAGCTTATATCTCGTCATTCCGCGGGCCGGTACTATTTCACCCTGGTCATCCAAAGCTACCGATATTGTGCACAACTCTGGGCTGCAACATGTATCTCGTATTGAACGGGGTATTGCTTACTATATTGAGGGAGCACCTGCCGAAGATGATCATATAGCGCACATGCTACATGACCGTATGACTGAGATGGTGCTTTCTAAACTAGAGGATGCCTCGCTCCTATTTGAGACTACTAAGCCCGGCAAGCTTGATACCGTTGCTATGTTGGAAGGTGGCAAGGCCGCACTTGCTACTGCCAATAAAGAGCTCGGCCTGGCGTTAGCTGACGATGAAATTGACTACTTATACGACGCGTATCGCAAACTGGAGCGGAACCCGACTGATGTTGAGCTGATGATGTTTGCGCAGGTCAACAGTGAGCATTGTCGTCATAAAATTTTTAATGCTGATTGGGTAGTCGATGGAGAAAAACAACCCAAAAGTTTATTCAAAATGATTAAAAATACTTACGAAAAAGGTGGCCAAGATGTACTATCCGCCTATCACGATAACGCCGCTGTAATAAAGGGCCCGACAGTCGGTCGTTTCTTCAGTAATCCAGACGGAGTATACGCCTACCATAGCGAACCAGTACATAGCGTTATTAAAGTAGAAACACATAACCACCCAACAGCTATCGCCCCTATACCGGGGGCAGCTACGGGTATAGGTGGAGAAATCCGCGATGAAGCAGCAACTGGCCGTGGCGCTAAGTCAAAAATGGGCCTGTCCGGTTTCAGCGTCTCCAACCTCGAAATACCAGATGCCAAGCGGCCTTGGGAACAATCATACGGGAAGCCTGATCGCATTGCTTCGCCACTCGATATTATGCTAGAAGCACCGATTGGTGGTGCGGGGTTTGCCAATGAATTCGGTCGGCCTAATCTAGCTGGCTACTTTCGTACCTATCAGCAAGCCACAAATAATGAAGTGTGGGGCTATCACAAACCAATTATGATTGCTGGCGGCCTTGGTAACATTCGGAATGAGCATGTCCAAAAACAAACATTGCCCGTTGGCTCACTAATCATTCAGCTCGGTGGACCGGCCATGCTCATCGGTTTGGGCGGCGGCGCCGCTTCCAGCATGCAGACCGGTGCAAGTAATGAAAGTTTAGATTTTGCCTCGGTACAACGGGGTAACGGCGAAATTGAACGACGTGCCCAAGAAGTTATTGACCATTGCTGGAGCCTCGGTACAGACAACCCACTCATTACTATTCATGATGTAGGCGCCGGAGGCTTATCTAATGCCTTACCAGAACTCATTCATGATTCCGGTCGCGGCGGTATTATCGAGCTGCGTGATATTCCGAGCGCTGAACCTGGTCTTTCTCCTTTAGAGATTTGGTGCAATGAAGCCCAAGAGCGTTATGTGCTCGGTATTGCGCCTGAGTACCTCAAAAAGTTTCAAGCAATATGTGAGCGGGAGCGCTGTCCTTTTGCCGTAGTCGGCACTATTACTGCCAAACAAGAACTAGTAGTCAACGATAAGCTTTTCAAGAACCGACCTATTGATCTACCGCTTGATGTCTTATTCGGTAAGCCCCCAAAAATGGTTCGTGAATTCAACAGTTCAAACAGTGAGCAAGCAGCCCTTGATCTCAACAATATTAGCTTAGATGACGCCATAGAACGTGTCTTAAAGTTACCAAGTGTGGGTAGTAAAAAGTTCTTGATCACCATTGGTGACCGCACGGTCGGCGGACTGGTTACTCGTGATCAGATGGTCGGTCCATGGCAAGTGCCAGTTAGTGACGTGGCCGTCAGCGCTGTTAGTTTTGACAGCGAGCATGGTGAAGCCATGACCATGGGTGAACGCACACCACTGGCACTTATTAATGCTCCAGCAGCTGCCCGTATGGCTATTGGTGAAGCAATTACCAATATTGCTGCTGCAGACATTGATAAGCTCGCAGACATAAAGTTATCGGCCAACTGGATGGCTGCTGCCGGCTATAACCACGAGGACGAAAAACTCTATGAGAGCGTTGCAGCTGTCGGTGAAGATTTTTGTCCAGCCCTTGGGCTTACCATCCCCGTCGGTAAAGACTCCTTGAGTATGCGAACAAGGTGGCGAGCAGACAATAAAGAGAAAAGCGTCGCTTCGCCAGTGTCGCTCATTATTACCGGCTTTGCGCCAGTGAAGAACGTCGAAAAAACACTTACTCCGCAGCTCGATTTGAGTGATGATACTAGCCTCATCTTGATTGATCTTGACGCTAACGCTACCGCACAATTAGGCGGATCAGCACTGGCCCAGGTCTACAACCAGCTTGGGAACAAAAGTCCTGATGCCGATGCAGCCACCTTAAAGCAATTTTTCTCAGACTTCACTTCGTTAAAACGTAGTGGTAAAGTTCTCGCCTATCATGATCGCTCCGACGGTGGTTTACTGGCTACGGTTCTTGAAATGGCTTTCGCTAGCCGCTGTGGGCTCGAGCTTAATCTTGCCCGTCTCAGTGGCACAACACTGGAAAAACTGTTCAGCGAAGGGCTTGGCGTTGTTATTCAGGTCAAAACAACAGAAGTCCAGTCCGTCACTGAGCTCTTTGGCAAGCGAGCACACGTCATTGGTAGCCCCACAAAAAACCAAGAGATTCATATAGCAGACGGTTCAGTAGTCTATCAAAATAGCCGTTCGCAACTGGAGCGCTGGTGGAGTGACACGAGCTATCAGATTCAAAAGCTACGCGACAATCCACAGTCTGCCGATGAGGAATTCGCAGCAATTACAGATAATAAGGATCCCGGGCTTAATGTAAAAGTCGCTTTTACACCTGCGACAAAAACCTACGGAGCAAAACCAAAGGTTGCCATCTTCCGCGAACAGGGTGTTAACGGTCACATAGAAATGGCTGCTGCCTTCGACAATGCTGGTTTTAGTAGTGTCGATGTGCACTTAAGCGACATCATGAGCGGTAAATATACGCTCGACGAGTTTGTAGGTCTCGCTGCCTGCGGCGGCTTTAGTTACGGTGATGTACTCGGTGCAGGGGAGGGTTGGGCTAAATCTATCCTCTTTAATGACCAGTTGCGCACACAATTTAGTAAATTTTTTGTTCGCACTGACACCTTTTCACTTGGTGTATGTAATGGCTGTCAGGCTTTGGCTGCACTTAAGTCCCTAATTCCTGGAGCTGACGCGTGGCCAACTTTCCTCAAAAACACCTCGGAGCAATATGAGGGCCGGGAAGTGCTCGTTAAAATAAATGAATCGCCATCTATTTTGTTCCAGGATATGGCTGGCAGCCAGCTGCCTATTCCAGTAGCTCACGGCGAGGGTAGGGCAGTATTTGCAAATAGTACCGATCAACAAGCAGCTCTTGATACTGGATTAGTCGTTGCACAATATGTCGACAACTACGGTAAAGTTACCGAAACCTATCCGGCTAATCCAAACGGTTCAGCGCAAGGCATTACTTCCTTAACAACCCCAGACGGTCGGGCAACCATTATCATGCCTCACCCTGAGCGAGTCTTCATGAGTCGTCTGCTGTCTTGGCACCCCGCTGATTGGGAAGCTGATTCACCGTGGCTTCGTATATTTCAAAATGCCCGTGCTTGGGTTGAGAATAATCACTCTTAAGATTCAAGAAACTGTAAGCACTGAGCGTGCTTATCAGAGTCAATCTTACCCTCATCTTTCATAATGTCGACAAGCTCTCGCACAGTCATGAAAGCATGAAGATTGTAACCCTTAGCTTTGAGACTTTCGCCACCACCCTTACCGTAATCAAGTAACACCACGGCATCCTTGACGACAAGACCATGGTCCTCTATAGCCGGTATAGCTTCGAGCAGAGAAGTAGCACGAGTTACCAAGTCTTCAATCATGACAACCGTCTCGCCTTTGTTATATTCTCCTTCAAGACTTTTCTTTAACCCGTAACCCTTCTGTAGACCCTCTTTACGCATAAAAATCCATGGCTGCTCAAGTTCTAAACTAATAGCGCCAGCAATTGGCAGGGCAGCATATGCCACACCAGCCAAACGATCATAGGTGAGTGACTGTAATTGTTCAGCATACAGCTTCGCAACCTTCTTCAAGACTTTTGGATAACTAACAAAAAGGCGCAGATCAAGATACATGGGGCTGACAATGCCGCTTTTAAAAGTAAACTCACCGAATTTTAAAGCACCTATGGAGTGAAGCTCGAGCGCCAGTTCAACTTTTTGATCTTCGCTACTCATGTCCTGCCTCCTCTAAAATTATTGATCTCATCACGCAATTCAGTTGCGTGTCGTGCAGCGGCTTCGGCAAAATCTTGACCATTTGAAGCATAGAGCACAGCTCGCGATGTACTCACAATTATTCCATTTCCGTCCGTACTCATACCTGCTTTAACCATCGCTCCAATATCAGCACCTTGCGCTCCCACGCCGGGTACTAAGAAAACCATTTCATCGCCAACTAGGCTACGAATATCTGCTAACTCTTGAGGATAGGTAGCGCCGACTACAAGCAGACAATTGCCATTACTATTCCACTCATTTTTAACGTTTTCGGCCACCTGTAAGTAGAGTTTACGGTTGTTATTGATTTCTAGATCTTGAAACTCACCAGAGCCACTGTTAGATGCCTTGCACCATACTATGATTCCTTTATCTTTCCTATCTAAGAAAGATTGCAGACCTTCGCGACCTGGCCACGGCTGCACAGTTACTGCATCGGCGCCAAGATAATCAAAGGCAAACGCTGCATATTGCTTATTGGTATTACCAATATCCCCTCGCTTAAAATCCAAGATGATTGGTATGTCCGGATACGTCTCTTTGATGTACGCACACGTGAGGTGTAATTCCTGAATACCCGTAGCTCCATGAGCTTCATAAAACGCCGAATTTGGTTTGTACGCACAGACTAGTCCGGCTGTTGCATCAATAATAGCTTTATTGAAAGTGAAGTAAGGCGTATCGCTATCGCGCAAATGAGCAGGCAATTGAGACATGTCCGGGTCAAGGCCAATACAGAGTAAGGAGTTGTTTTTGCTCCAGCTAGCCTTCAGTTTATTTATAAAGTCCATATACCTGCCGCTTATTTTCCTCTATTATATAGAGGTATACTGGAAGGAGCAAAATATGCCTACACAGCCCGCAACATTCTTCGATCCTGCCAAGACATTTGACGACAATTTTGACCATGGCCCGTTCCTTGCAGCACCTCTGGAAACCTATAAAAACAGTGGCGAGCCCTCATATAGTTTCTTAGGACATAAACTTTATTCACCTTTTGGTATAGGAGCTGGTTCGCTCCCAACTTCTAAGCATGTTCGTGGCGCATTCCAGCGGGGTTTTGACGTTGTATGCTATAAAACCCAGCGTAGTGTGCCATTCCAACCCAATCAATTTCCAAATGTCGTGTATATAGATGTCGAGGGCGATCTGACACTCGACAAAGCCGCCAAGCCATTGACTGGCCACTTGGAATCTGACAAGCCTATCGAGAAGATGACCATCACTAACTCCTTTGGGAATCCATCCCGGGGTCCAGATTTTTGGGCAGAAGATATGAAACAAGCCGTAGCCGCTCAAGGCAAAGGCCAATTATTGATCAGCAGCGTAGTTGGCACAATTCAAGACGGCTTTACGCAGGAAGACTACTATGACGATTTTGCAAAAACAGCTGCCTTAGCCATTGCCGCAGGTGCGCCAGTTATAGAAGTGAATCTTTCTTGTCCGAATGTCGCCAGCGAAGGCGTACTATGCTACACCCATGATGCGGTAATCGAGGTTTGCCGCAGAACAAAAGAAGCAATCGGCAAGGTGCCATTAGTAGCCAAGATAGGGTACTTTTCGCCTGAACAGCAAGAGTTATTGGAGCAAATAGTGGTTGATACCAAAGATTATGTAGCAGCTTTCTCAGCCATTAATACTATCCAAGCTCCAGTTGTCGACGAGCAGGGAAATCAACTACTGCCAGGAGAAGGTCGTCTAAGGGCTGGTATCTGCGGCGCAAGTATCAAATGGGCTGGGCTGGACATGGTCAAGCGCTTAGATGCTCTCCGTAAAAAGCATAGTCTAACCTATGAAATTATAGGGGTTGGCGGGGTTATGACGCCTGCAGATTTTCAAGATTACCGCAGTGCCGGAGCAGACGTAGTTCAGTCAGTCACCGCCGCCATGTGGAATGACAAGCTTGCCGCTGAAATTAAAGCTTCCTTATAGCACTACTTACATACGAGCATCAATTTGTTCGAGGAGATCTTGAACGAATACTTCCATAAAGATACCGGGCCTGGTTGAAGGTAAGTAAACAAAGTGTTTTTTAATAACAAAGCTGAGCCTAATATAATAATCGATGAGACGCTTTTGCGTGGCTATCGTATCGCATCTAAGAAACTCTTTATGCTGCTGCACGGCTTTATGTGCTGCGAAGGAGAGGAATTGTAAACCCACATTACGAACATGAGTTCCAGGATGTTTCATGAGTTTATGTACATATAAAGCAGTACCGTCCGTACCGGGTTTACCCCAAAAAGTATCACTGTCAGTAATAGTCATTGTAGCCACTATTTTTTGATCAACTTTCATTACAAAACAGTTGCCCGCTTTAACATGCTCGTGTAGTTCACTCAGTGCCAGTTCTTTCAGCTTCCAGGCTGGCTCACCAGACCTAGCCCGTGAATATTCATTCGCCTCATCCATGATGCGTGTTAGTTCTTTAAAGTCAGTGGTTTTGGCAGTAATTATTTGCGTAGCATGGTCCTGAGAGTCTAGCTGTGTCATAACAACTAACTATGTATTGAGACCGAGCACCTTAAGGCCGTTGATAGTAGCAATTTCAGCCAGAATATCCAGGTCACGAATATAGCATGCCTCTAGTAACACTCGCATTTCTGACCACATATCTCCGTCACCAAAAGGCATATATATATCGTGTATGTTATCAGTGCCAAGGCCCACAATTAGTCCAGCATCTACCATCTCTTCAACAGGAGTAATAATGTTATGAAGGGGAGCAAGTTCCTCGCTGCGATGGCTGGCGATATAGGCAAGAGGGCAGCATATTACCATAACACCAGCTTCACGCATCTGAGCATAGAGTTTTTGGCGATAGTCTTTAGGCTGAGCCGCAATAGATATGCCATGAACAGCTACAACTTTACCTTGATAGTTATGTTCGACAGTCTTTTGAACCAACAGTTCCGTGTCCCGCTGCTTTGGCAAACCGTATTGATCAATATGAACATGCATCATTTTATTGCCGTTTTTCTTGGCTGTTTCAAAAAGCACATCCAAATGTTCAGCTTCATGGCCCTCATCTTTTTCCGGCAAACCGCCGATAATATCGACGAACTGTGCACCGACATCAAACCATTTGCGGGCTTCGGGGTCTAATACGCCTTTAACCACTTGGTTGATGAAGCGTATTTGTATATCGTTTTTAAAATTATCGCGCACCTTTTGGGCGGCCTCAATAGCCTTGTCTTTAATAACTGAGTCGACATCAATGAAAGAACCAAGCGCCTGCACGCCTTGTGCGCACATCGTTTCAACCGCACGAGCCATGTTACTGTAGATGTCGTCGATACTTGCTTTGGCTTTAAATTCATCGGGTAGAGCCCACTTCTGCTGCAACGAAGAATTGGAAAGCTCAAAATTGTCTTCGGTTATAATATATGCCCGGTCAATATGCGAATGGGCATTCACCCAACCGCCGCGGTCTCTAATCTTAGCTAAAAGTGGTTCTTTGGGATCGAAAAAATTCTTAGTCATCTACTAAATTACTCTAACACGTTTATGAGGCAGTGGATGCCGCCGCCCGCTTTTTTAAATTCACTGATATCAACTTCATGGATAGTCAGACCAAGCTGCTGCAAGCGCTCATGAAAGCTGATCGGTGTGCCTGCTGCAATAATAATATCGCGGCCGCTCACGAATGAATTCGCTGCATAGGAACGGGCTTCTTGGCCAGACAATTCGTACAGATTTGGGACGAGACGCTTCAGTAAATTGTGTGACTTAAGTGAGAAAGCCGGCGGGTAATAAAAAGCGGTGGTGTCGTCAATTGGCAGAAACGCCATGTCTAAATGGTAAAAGTAGGGATCAACCAGCCGGAGCGGTATCACGTCAACTGCCAGCTTAGCGGCAAGTTCTTCACAACTTGAAACACTTGCTCGAAAACCGATACCAACAAATAGCATCGTACTAAAAAATAGTGTGTCAGCTCCCTCGAACGGAAAAATATTAGACAGGGCACGCAAACGAAAACCGTGTTCTCGAAACCATTCTCGGTAATAGATACGCTCTTTCTGCCGCTGAGAATAACGAAAGTTGGCAAGTAATACTGCTCCGTCGTGTACCAGCCCTTGATCACTTGCAAAGACCATATCGGGCACATCTAGTTCTTGCTCAATAATATCAACTTTAATTTTGAGCGACTCTAGTATCTTCCTAAGTTGATCCCATTCTTTTTTGGCACGGGCGGCATCTACAGCATATGGCTGCATGTGAGGATTAATGACGTAATCAACGGTAAAATGCGTCGGTCGGCACGTTAGCACCCGCTTAATAACTTTGGGGGACACTATGGATTGAGGCTGTGGTTTGGTCGTTTGGTTTTTTCTAGAAACAGCCATGAATTTTAGAAGTCTTATATCCTCGTTTTTTGCAATTTGGAAACCATGTCTTGTACTACTGAAACCGAAGTAATGAGTGGCGTATTTGATTGAACGGCTTTTTCGCGAATGATCTGCCCGTCAGTCTTTTCTTTGGTCTTAACACTCGATGCATCGTTGGAAGTAGGTATGTTGATGATCAGGTCAAAACGGCGAGCTTCAAGTAAATCGATAAGATTTGGCTTGAGTTCCGGATTACTAATCTTGTTTACCAGCATCGGCTGGATACCATTATTCTTTAAGAACTTATAGGTCTTATAGGTTGCGTACAATCGGTAGCCCATTGCGTCGAGAGCCCTCATTTGTGGCAGAAGCTTCAGCTTCTGGTTGCGGCCGCCGACTGCCAGCAGGGCAGTTCGTTGACGGCGCTGCGCTAACTTCATCTGCAAGGTATAGTGTTCAATAAAACCGGCTGAAGAGTTCTGATTAAAGAGCTCGTTTGCATCCATGAAGGTAGCCAATTTTTCGTCAAAGATAGAATTCGGCGTCTTTATGGCAACTGTTTCGACGCTGCCTTTGTATAACTTTACGGTTACAATACCGGTGATCTTCTCGTTAACCTTGTCTATATAGGCATTCAGGTCTTCCATGAGTGGCTCATACCATAATGCGCCGTAACATAGGTACGCCCATTTCTGATCAACAATTGTCTTAAATTCATTTTCTAATCGAGTTGAGGTATAGCGTTCTAAGGACTTATGCGCCGTAACAATTGTTTCGGCTGCTGGCTCCTCATATATACCCCGAACCTTGAGTCCAATAATACGGTCCTCCAGCAAGTGCACGATGCCAACTGCATGCTTGGCAGCTCGCTTATTGAGCACCTGAATAATCTCAACAAGAGACATCTGCTTATCATCAACAGCTACTGGTATGCCTTTTTCGAATTCAATAGTGATGTACTCTGGTTCATTCTTAGCTTTCTCGGGCGTTGAACATACTTGAAGAATCTTATCGAGTGGCGGGATAAGTTCAGGATTCTCGATCTCACCACCTTCACCGGTTACACCCCACATATTGTCATCATAAGAGTAGGGCTTTTCCTTGGTCTGTTTAATCGGAATATTATGTTTCTTACAGTATTCGATTTGCTCATCGCGGCCCATACCCCATTCGCGAACAGGTGCTATGACTTTAATATCAGGGTTGAGCGCGAGAGCAGATCCTTCGATACGTACCTGATCATTTCCTTTACCAGTAGCTCCGTGGGCAATAGCATCTGCACCTTCTTGTGCAGCAATTTTAACGGCCCATTTAGCGAGTAAGGGTCTGCCGAGCGGGCAAGAGAGGTAGTAGCGTCCTTGGTACGCTGCGTTGGCTTTAATGCCTTGCGCAATATACTCTTCTGCAAACTCTTCTTTAGCATCAATAACGAAAGCTTTAACCGCACCAAGATTCAGGGCTTTTTGGCGGATTTCCTCAAGGTCGTCAGTCTGTTGACCAATATCGATAGTCAGAGCGATAACTTCAGCTTTGTATTCTTCTTGAATCCATTTGACCATGGTTGAGGTATCGAGACCGCCAGAGTAGAGCAAAACAACTTTTTTGACTTCGCCTTTAATGCCTTCATGCGAAGCCACTTTGATATATTGATTATTTTTACTCTTTAGTGCCATATTTACCTCAAAATATTAGGTTTACTTAGCTGAAATGATGAATTTTTAGGAAATTATCACCTCAATTAACAAAAAGTGTACCTTGGACACTCTGTAATGTCAAGCAACTCTTTTGCAATAATTCCTATTGCATGACCACCCTGTAGGCGTGCTACACTGGTGTTATATGAACAGAGTTGGCACTAACCATCGTATGCACTTAGTTAGTGGTAGAGCTCATCCCGAATTGGCTGCTGAGATTGCCGAATATTTAGATATTAAAGTCAGCAAAGTCACTCTTGAAAATTTTGCAAACGGGGAAATACGGGTTCGTTTTAACGAATCGATTCGTGGCGACGATGTTTTCATTATCCAGACGCATGGCATGCGAGTCCATGAAGCCATTTTTGAACAGTTACTTATGATTGACGCCGCTAAGCGCGCTTCGGCTCGCAGTATTACTGCCGTTTGTCCATTACTGAGTTACGCCCGGGCAGATCGCAAGGCTTCTGGTCGCGAACCAATTGCTGCTCGTCTTATTGTCGACTTATTAAAGGTAGCGGGAGCAGATCGCATTATGAGTGTCGATTTACACTCCGGGCAGACGCAGGGCTTCTTTGATGGGCCTTTTGACCACCTTATTGCCATGCCGCTATTTAAAGAGTACGTTTCCAAGCACATTGGTCATGACGTCGTTTTTGTAGCACCGGATGCCGGTCGCGTGAAGTTAACCGAGCGCTACAGCAGCACCATGGGGGCACAAATGGCTATTATCCACAAAAGTCGCTCTACAGTTAAGCGCAACAAGGTTGAAGCCCGACACTTGATCGGTGATGTCAAGAACCGCATCTGTGTCATTATTGACGATATGATTGATACGGCGGGGACCTTCACCGCCGCCGCCGACATGCTCAAGGAGCATGGCGCTAAGGCAGTGTACGGTCTGGCGACCCATGGTATTCTCTCGGCAGATGCCTGTGAACGGATTGAAGCATCGGCGTTTAAAAAAGTGGTAGTGACTAATACAGTCCCTGTTGAGACACATGGCCTCACTAAAAAGGTTGAGGTCCTATCTATTGCAGAACTCGTAGCTGATGCTATCTATGCTGTGGCCAACAGTATTTCAGTATCGGCAATTTTCCAGGAAGAAAACCAGATCTAAAACTTGCTTATTTAGCGCTTGGCCAGTATGCTCTAGCTTGGATGTCATTAGATGTAGTAGTTGGATTACAGCGAGGCGATGAGGGTAAAGGTCGCTTTGTTGATTTAGTTGCCGGCGAATACGCTATTATTGCGCGGGGAAATGGCGGCAGCAATGCTGGCCATACCTTAATGCCTGATACCCTGGAGCCCCTCGCACTGCATCAAGTACCCTCTGGAATCTCGCGGCCCGGCACATTAAACATTATTGGTAATGGCGTATATGTTGATCCTCGCCGATTAGTAGCTGAGCTTATCGATGTACGAGCAGCCGGATTTGAGGTAACACCGAAAAACCTACTCATTAGTGATGGGGCTCATCTTGTACTACCGCACCACATTGGCCTTGATGGCTTGCGTGAAAACAGTCTCAAAGCTCAGGGCAGTACCCGATCCGGGATTGCTTATGTCGCCGCCGATAAGTACCTCCGGGAAGGCGTTCGCATGGAGAATGCTTGGCTACCCAAAGTTTTGAAAGAGCGGGCTATTGATGGTTTACAAGCGCTCAATGAGCAACTACCGAAAAATAAACGGCAAACGAACGAAGAAATCCGTGCCATAGTCGAGGAATGGCTAAAAACCATTGAAACTTTGAAGCCGCACCTGGCTGACACCGTTGAGATTATTAACAACAAGCTCCAAGACGGTGAAGCGGTTCTGGCCGAGGGGGCCCAGGCATTTTGGTTGGACGTTAACCACGGTATGTATCCGTCAGTTACTTCTTCCTCCACTACCGTAGCCGGCCTGCTAGACGGCCTCGGAGTATCTGCGAAGCATCTTGGTAAAGTCACCGGCGTTGCCAAATCAGTGAAATCGCACGTTGGCAGCGGTCCCTTTGTAACGGAAATTACCGACACCGATTTAGCGGCCAATGTACGCGGCACGTTCGGTCTTGCTGACAGTGAATACGGTGCTACTACCCAGCGCCCGCGTCGCATCGGCTACCCGGACCTGGTTGAACTGCGTAACGCTATTCGTATTAATGGTATTGATGAGTTAGCTCTATCTAAACTTGATCATGTCCCACGCTATGGCAATACCGTCAATGTGGCTACCAGCTATACATATAAAGGACAGGAACGGCTGACCGCTCCGACATCAGCACACGCTTTGGCGGAATGTACTCCAAACTATAAAAGTTGTGAGACATGGCGCAGTGATATTTCTGAAATGCATGAATTTAGCGAACTGCCAGCTCAGGCTGTAGCCTTTGTAGACCTATTTGAAGAAGAGCTAAAAATTCCGGTGACAAAAATCGGCGTGGGACCAGGGCGCAGTCAAGTTATCCAGCGCCCAGGAAAACGACAATGAGTGACTCGCAGCCAAATGTTCATGAACCACAACTCGAACCGGCTATAATCGTTATCTTTGGTATCACGGGTGATTTATCGCAACGCTATCTACTGCCATCACTCTATCACTTAATAAAAGACGGGTTGCTCCCCGAAAAAACTGAGATTGTCGGCATCTCGCGGAAAAATATTACGGCCGAGGAGCTACTAAAAAACGCCCATTTGTGCGGTGAGGACAAAGAGGATGTCTGTGATCCTGAGGCGTTAAAAGTTATGCATAAACATACCACCATGTTTCAGATGGATCTAACAAGTAGTGCCGATTATAAAACTTTGCACCAGAAGCTAGATGCCATTGAAGACAAAAATGGCGTTTGTATGAACCGTTTATACTACTTATCAATTCCGCCGCAAGTGTACATGCCGGTTATTCGCTTACTCGGCGAAGAAGGCCTGAACACCAGCTGCCAGCATGGACGGGCTATGACCCGATTACTCGTTGAAAAGCCATTCGGATTTAATCTACAGTCCGCACAAGATTTAATTCATGAAACTTCTGAGGTTTTTGGGGAAGAGCAAGTATTCCGTATTGATCATTACCTTGCTAAAGAAACAGTTCAGAATATTTTAACTTTCCGTTTTCAAAATCCAATTTTTGAAGCCCTGTGGAGCCAGCAATATATTGCCAGCATTAGCATTAGTGCCCATGAGGAGATCGGTATAGAAGGACGGGCAGCCTTTTATGAACCCCTCGGTGCTCTCCGGGATTTTATACAGAGTCATCTATTACAAGTCCTAGGTATCGTTACTATGGACAAACCCGCGCTATTCGATAGCGAACATATTCATATAGCGAAGCAGGACGTCATGCAGCACATCGAACCCGTACCGGCCGATAAAGTTGATGAGCGAGTGTTGCATGGTCAGTATGAAGGGTACCGGGATGAGGTTAAAAACCCAGAATCTGTAACCGAGACGTATGCGGCAGTCACGGTCTACATAGACAGTCCGCGTTGGAAGGGAGTGCCGATTCGTCTATCGACCGGCAAGGCACTCAGTGAAAGGAAAACTGAAGTTCGTATTAGTTTTCATGGGTCTGAGACAGAGGCAAATAACCACTTAGTTTTCCGCATTCAACCCAATGAAGGCATTGAGCTTGATCTACTAACCAAAAAACCTGGTTTCACCGAAGAACTTGAAACAACCGCCATGGATTTTTCGTATAATCATGATTTTGCTAATCACGGACATCCCGACGCCTATGAACGAGTACTGGTTGATGCAGTACGAGGTGATCACACACTCTTTGCCACGAGTGAAGAAGTGCTGGCTGGTTGGCGGGTATTGCAACCAGTACTTAATGAGTGGGCCAAAGATTCCAAGGATCTCATTATCTACAAGGTTGGAACGGTAGACCTTGAGGCTCCTTCTCAGGTATAATTTGCTACACTAGAAACTGCATATGATTACCTATTTCCAAGCAATTATCATGGGCCTTGTACAAGGTTTTACTGAGCTTTTTCCTATCTCCAGCCTTGGTCATTCAGTACTCGTTGCCTGGGTATTAAATTGGCATACCATTCTCGCGTCAGAGACTCGAAGCGAATCCTTTTTTCTATCATTCCTGGTCATTATGCATGTGGCGACCGCCTTGGCCTTATTAATTTTCTATCGACAAACATGGTGGCGCATTATCCGTGGTTTTTTTGTTTCAGTCCGCGAACGCAAGATTGCATCTTCAGACGGCCGCTTAGCCTGGTTGCTGCTTGTCGCTACCATTCCAGCTGGGCTGGTTGGTTTAATTTTTCAAAACGTTCTGCGTACTCAGTTTGCCAAGCCGCTCTCAGCGATTGTCTTCTTATTTATCAACGGCTGTATCTTGCTGCTCGGTGATCGCTACCAGAAAAAGACAGCAATGAAGCAGGTCAGCGCCAAAACAGTACACGACTCAACGAAACAAGTCAGTCAAACCCTTACCATACAACGCTCTATTATTATTGGCGTCGCCCAAATCGGAGCATTAATCGCCGGCATCAGCCGCTCGGGTATTACCATGGTAAGCGGTTTATATAGCGGCCTCGATAATGAAGATGCTGCGCGCTTTGCGTTCCTACTGGCGACACCCATTATCTTCGGAGCCGGCTTGGTTGAATTACCCAGTTTCTTCAGCAAACTTGATGCTGCGGTGCGCGGTCAGATGTTAGCCGGTGGTTTAGCCGCCGGCATAGCCGCCTATATAGCAGTGCGCTATTTGGATACATACTTTCGGGATAAAACGCTCAGACCCTTTGGTTTATACTGTGTGAGCGCTAGTATTTTGATGGTGGCTCTCGGTTTGTTCCGAGGTCACTTTTAAGCAAGGCAGGTACTATGCTCATCAATTTTCTTATCGTGATAGTGGCAGCGGCGGCAGTCTATCGATCATGGCATAGCGGTTTTGTACGGCAGTTTCTAACGAGCGGCGGATTTTTTGGCGGTCTATTGCTTGGAAGGTGGCTCGAGTCATATACCATCACCTTCGTGCATACTCCCACATCTCGTGGTGTCATGACAATTATTACTATTCTGGGTATAGCGCTTTGCTGTTTAGTCATCGGCGAGTACATCGGTATTAGCCTGAAGTACCACTTACTGGGCAAACGCCTTAACAAGCTTGATAACGGTTTGGGCGCCGTGCTGACCGTTTGCTCAATTTTAGTCAGCGTCTGGTTACTATCGGCCGTAGCCAACAGTTTGCCAGGCAGTCAACTCGGTATGGCGCTTAACAAATCACAAATTGTTAATGCTATTAACCGAGTATTACCCTCGGCGCCAAACGTCATAGCTGACATCGGAAAACTGATTGATCCAAATGGCTTTCCGGATGTCTTTGTTGGTGGCGAGCCGATTCCTCAAGGCGCGGTTAACTTGCCCTCACTCGGCTCACTACAAACCGCTGTCAATGCCGATAAAACCTCAGTGGTTCGTATTCAAGGCCATGGTTGCGGCGGCATAGTCTCTGGCTCTGGGTTTGTGGTTGGCAGTAATTTAGTAGCAACGAATGCCCATGTAGTTGCTGGCATTACGCACCCAGTTGTACAGGATATTAATGGGTCGCATAATGCTCGAGTAATCTGGTTCGATCCAAACTTAGACTTTGCCGTTCTGCAGGTATCCGGTCTCGCCGGCAAGCCACTGACTTTAAGTTCGACTATGGTGAGCCGCGGTACCCCAGGAGCTGTACTCGGTTATCCAGGCGGCGGGGAATTCAACGCTGGCCCGGCGGCCGTCTTAGACGAGTTTGAAGCAAGCGGCCACAATATTTACGATACCGGACTAACGCTTCGATCCGTTTACGAATTACAGGCTACGGTCATACCAGGCAATTCTGGCGGTCCGTTAGTAGCTGCAAACGGTAGCGTTATTGGCATTGTCTTTGCTGAATCTACCACCTATAACCATGTTGGTTACGCGCT
>Ga0210398_10001390_pt1 | contig 25099 bp, 17 predicted proteins | sample IncBWC4OmetaG_FD_161047 | JGI IMG/M metagenome (GOLD analysis project Ga0210398, IMG submission 161047) | Forest soil microbial communities from Barre Woods Harvard Forest LTER site, Petersham, Massachusetts, United States - Inc-BW-C-4-O | ecosystem: Environmental > Terrestrial > Soil >... | reverse complement strand
GCCCTACTCGTACCGCAACGCGACCAGGGGATCAACCTTGGCTGCGCCTCGCGCTGGCACATAACACGCGAAATACGGGCGGGTGCGCACCCGCACGCAAGGGGAGGCGGGATTTCTCTGCGTTCAGACTGGGCGGCGGAGAGAGTGGGATTCGGACCATACCCCGCTGAATGGCTTCCATAAGTTGCAGAAACTAAATTGCCGAGAATGCCAAATTTACCACCCTCGCCGCGCAGCTCTCGTTAGAAGATGAATTTCGCACCCAGCTGAGCAATCCGCGCGGGCTGAGCGCTGACGACCCGACCGAAAGTGCCGGAAGGGCCTTGATCGGCGATATTGCCGTCCACGGATTGAGGTCCGAAAAACTGGGCGTGATTAAAGGCGTTGAACGCCTCGAACCGAAATTGAAGAGATTTTGCTTCCTTGAGACGCACGTTCTTGAGAAGAGCCAGGTCGTAATTGTCGATTCCTGGTCCGGAGAAGAACCGGCGCCTGGCGGTGCCCGGAGTGCCCAAGGTGTTCTCGCTGAATTGTGAACTGTCGAAATATGGCCCACGACGGGGATTGTGATTCAGGTCGAGAGGACCTCCTGCATAGTCGGGTTCATCGACGCCGTAGTTATTGATGCCATTCGGTTCGGACCCGATCAGCGAATTGTCTCCGTAGTTGATGAGGGTCACAGGAAGTCCCGTGCTGAAGTGAGTAATGCCGGACAGTTCCCAGCCTTGGGTCCATCGGTTCGAGGCGTGGAAGAGACTTTCAAACGGAAGTTGGTAGCTGTAACTAACAACAAAGTTATGCCTTACATCAAAGGAGGACAGGCCCCTGCTGAGCGCGGGATTGAACGGATTGACCTCCTCCGCTACGTTTGAAGACTGGTCTTGCGATTTGCTATAAGTGTACCCGGCTAGTACATTCAGACGCTTGCTGTTGTGGCGCAAGGTGACTTGCAGGGAATTGTAGTTGGAATTGCCAATGGTGGTCTGGTTGGCGTTGCTCCCAAAATTCGATCCCAGTGGTCCCCGGGTGCCTTGGAATATCTGACCGGCAAAAGGCGAACTGGCGGAAGTGATGTATTGACTATCTTCCCCGAACGGACCACAAGGGGTCTGGCGGGGCACCAGGTTGGCGGGATTGCTTAAGGCCAAGCACAACGCCGGGTTGCCGGGGTTCGCCTCCTCGATCACCAGGAGGCGATGTCCCTGATTGCCGATATAGTTAGCACTGAGCACGGTGTTGGTTCCAAAGCCGCGCTCGAGCGAGAGCATGTATTCCTCGGTATAAGGAATGCGATTGGTGGTGGAATAGTTGGGCAAGCCGGTTATGGGCTCGAACTGGGCCCAGTTGATATTGGGATCAGGATGACTCGCACTTGAGTTCAACGGTGCGAGTGTAACCGGGAAATATTGCCCGAGGTTTTGGCCATTCGACGCCGTGGTAAACGGAGTCGAAAATAGCGGCGGCGCTGGACTGGTGTAGGTTGTACCGTATGGCGCATTGGCGGCCATCACGCCGATCGTGAGAGCTTCAATTGCGGTGTAGAACATCCCATAGCTCGCCCGTATGCTGGTCTTGCCAGGGCCGCCCAGTATCTTCGAGAACAGGCCGTCGCCGGAAGCGCTGGGCGAATAAGCCAAGCCGATGCGTGGAGCGAAGTCGCGATCTCCAGGAGCTGCCAAGGTGCGCGGCACTCCGGGGTCGGTGGGATAGAGAATGCCAGCCGGGGCTCCCGGAAAGACCACCGACTGCTTGCCCGCCTCAAAGGTCGCGATCTGGTTGTATTTCTCATACCACGGCTCGATGCGGTCCCAGCGGAGACCATAATTCAGCGTGAGGTTGTGCCTCACCCGCCAGCTATCCTGCCCATAGATGCCGACATATTTGTTTCGGCCGTAAAAAGGCTGAAGTTGACTTTGGTTGTATTGGCTCGGACTCCCCAGCAGGAAATCCGCGAAGTCCGAACCGGTTTCGGTTCCAAAAAACAGGAAGCTGCCGTTGAACTGCGCGATGGCGTTGACATTGACTTGATCGTAGTGAAACTCGCCACCCAGTTTGAGCGTGTGGGTTCCGATCACCTTGGAAAAATTGTCGAGCCACTGGAACGTGTTGCCAATTTGCTTCAGTTCGTTAGTATTGGTTCCAATCGTATAGTTATTGAAACCGACGCTTTCTACGCCTACGGTGCTCGGAGAAAGGGGCACAATTCCGGGAGTATTCACACCTACCTGAAATCCCTGCGACTCGAGACTGACGCCAACGCCTCCGACGGGCTTGCCGAGGTCATTGGAGTCCCGCAAATAGCTGAAGTGAAATTCATTCACAGCAGAGGGGCTGAGTGTTTTTGTGGCCCCGAGATCGAGCAATTGTGCTCGGCCCGTATACAGCGCATTGAAACCCGGCACGTTCGCTCCGCCTTGGGCGACCGGGTAAGGATTGTTCTGCGACCAGTCATCGAGAAAGTAATACGCGGACAGCAGTCCCCAACGCGTGCTGGCGTCGAGGCGGTAAGCACCTTTGTCGTCCCGCAAGGTTTGGTTGAAGGCGGAGGTGGAAAATGTATCGTTTGGATTGTTGGCTGCGGGAATATATTGCAACAGGCTAGTTGCCGGCGCCGACCAGGCACTTTGCGGGACCACGGCGTTGGGAAGAACACAGGTTGCACTCGTACATCCGGGCGTGTAGTAATTCTCCCCTGCGGAAACTGGATGGCCCAGCTTCTGAGAAAGCAGGCCCGCCCAATACGATCCGCTTACCGTGGTAGGGACCGCGTTTCCCTTCGCATCGGTGGTGGTGAAAGAGCTTGCCAGATCCGACAGATTCCCCGTTCGATCCGCGATTGAAGGGACAGGAATCTGACCGGTATCAAACCCCTGCGTCGACCGCGTCCCCTGGTAATCGCCGAAGAAGAACATCTTTGTCTTCCGGATCGGGCCCCCAACCGTCCCGCCAAATTGGTTTTGATCGAATGCCCCTCGGGCGGGAGAAAAATAGTTGCGGGCATCGAGGTTGGTGTTGCGCAGGAACTCGAAGGCGCTGCCATGAAATTCGTTGGTGCCCGATTTTGTCACCACGTTGATCTGGCCGCCGCTGAACTCGCCATATTCCGCGTCGAAGTTGCTCGTGATGATCCGGAATTCGGCAATGGAATCGAGGTTGGGAATAATCGCCGCCCCCATGTTCACGTCCTCCTCCACATCGCTGCCATTGACGATGAAGCTGTTGGCAAACTCCCGCTGGCCGTTGATCGAGGTCGTGCCTGGATTCAAATCTCCGGAGGGAGAAAGCGCGCTGGCACCCACGTCCTGGACGGTGTCGGAGGTGATGGAACTGGCTGGCACAACGCCCGGCTGGAGGGAAAGCAAATCCGTATAGCTGCGCAAACTGAGAGGAACTGCCGTCATCCGCGCACCGGTGATGACTTCGCCAACCTGCGTGCTTGTGGTTTCCACCCGAGTCTGGTTCTCCGTGACGGTAACTGCATCGGACGCCTCGCCCACATTGAGGACCGCATCGACGGTCAACGCACTGTTCGCATCAATGGCGACGCCAGTTCGCTGGTAGGGTTTGAATCCATCCTTCTTAATCGCGATGTTGTAGTGCCCAACGGTTAGTTGAGGAAAGGAATAAAAACCGCTTCCGTTGGTCGTGAGCGTCGTCTGAACTCCGGTATTTATGTTAGTTGCACTTACGATAGCGTTCGGAACCACCGCGCCGCTGGCGTCCTTCACGGTGCCAGACACACTCCCCCCCGATCCGGCCCATGCGGAAAGAACAAGCGACGGAAGCAGAGCCGCCGACCCGAGAAACAAAATGAGGGTCTTGATTGGCGTTTTCCTGGTACGGCGTTCGTGGGAAAAAAGACCAGCCGATAGATGGGTATCGCACTTGCGGGAGCGGATACCAGGCATACAGTTTTTCTCCTGAAATACCCAGAGGCTGCTATCCGTATAATGGCTACAGTCGTCAGCCTATCGGGTTGTCGATTTCGGTCCCCGCGACCCTTCGCGAAAAGGTTTTATCGTGGGGACCGTCTTTGCGCTTGTCAAACTATTAACCAGGCTAGTTGCAACCCAATCGCACCTAGATGGCTGAAAAGACTTACATTTAGTTCGCAGCCTTCCGACATTTCTTGCAAAATCCGCCCACTTCCAGCCGAATGACCCGGATTTCGAAGCCACTCTGTTTCGCCATCTCGTCTTTGAGCTTTTCAAATGACGAACTCGTGTATTCCATGATGGCGCCACAGCGGAAACACGCCATGTGGCAATGATCGCGGTTCGTCTTCACCTCGTAATAATGTTTCTCCCCTTCGATGTGCATGAGATCCAGCTCGTCGATCAATCCGCGATTCTTGAGCATGGCGATCGTTCGATACACGGTGGAACGATCGACGGTCGAATCTTGCTTCCTGGCCAGTTCCAGCAGCGTGGCCGCGTCCAGGTGGCGAGGCGAATCCTGAATAATGCCCACAATCAGCCGTCTTTGCTGGGTAATGCGCACCCCGCGAGCTTCCAGTTCTCTCATGAGCGAAGATCGGGTCACTGTGGTGTCAGTGCCGGATCTTCCTAATCGCGACTCAGTCGCAACAACTGCGTTAGCAAACATATAGGTGTCCCCATCCTGAAGCTTTCAAGACCTGCTGGTTGCAACTTCCGCGTGTTTCATCTCGCCGACGGACTACTTCTTGACGTGCACGGACTACTTTTCTTGTCGTGCAGCGAAAGTTCTAGTTGCGACTCAGTAGCAACTACGAGAATCCATTAAACTTCATTGACGCTCTTGTGTCAAGGTCGGTTTCCTGAAAGCTCGGGATTTGCACTGAACGGCGAAAACAGGATATCGAACGGCAATGAGTTCCCTCGCGGGTCGCTTGTTTTGAGTCTGGTTGGCGCGGAGTTCTAGTGCCACGCACCGAGATCCTCGCTGATGATCGTGCCGCATCGAATCGCCAGCCGTGACGGGAAGCACTCCAGCCCTCCCGAACCAAGGCGGGCGACCTCCAGTGTCCCTTCCACGATGTAGCACGCCTCTTGATCCACCTGCTGGTGCGGCGGAACCCCTGCACCAGGCGGAATAACCTCTCCAGCATGCAGTACCGCCCATTAGTTTCCGCTGGCGTCAAAATCCGCTCCATGTAGCCTGCAAGGATTTCCATCCTCCGGCGTACTCCGCGACTGCTCCTCTGGATGGTTTTCCGTGTGTTGCATGCCTCGCTTGCGTCCATCGCGCTTTCTCCTTGGGCAGCCGCCGGGATGCAGGCCTGCGTCATCACGCCGGCGACAAGGCATGCACCTGTGAATTCAGGTGGGCAAAAGGGGATTCTGCTCCGTCTCATTGACAGGATTTGAGCAGAGGTGGCGAAGAGTTCGTCACTGTCGTAAGATTCGGCACTAATGACTGATGCCACCCCGATCGTTGGCCGCACGATTTCGCACTACCGCGTCTTGGCAAAGCTCGGCGGTGGGGGCATGGGTGTGGTCTACGAAGCGGAAGACCTAACTCTGGGTCGGCACGTTGCACTAAAGTTCCTTGCCGAGGACTTGGCACAAGACGCGCAGGCTCTGGAACGCCTTCGACGCGAAGCGCGCGCTGCGTCCGCTCTGAACCATTCGAACATCTGTACGATCTACGAAATTGCCGAAGATAGCGGACGTCCATTCATCGTTATGGAGCTTTTGGAAGGACGGACGCTCAAGCAGATCTTAGACGGCGAATCGCTTGCCATCGAACGGATATTGGATCTGGCCGTGGAACTCGCGGATGCGCTGGACGCGGCGCACGAGAAGAGCATCATTCACCGTGACATTAAACCGGCAAACATTCTTGTGACAAAGCGAGGCCGAGCGAAAATTCTCGATTTCGGTCTCGCGAAGCTCACCTCTGTCGCCGGCGGCATGTCGGCTATCCCAACAGTGACTGCCGATGCCCTGCTGACTAGCCCTGGCAGTGCAGTGGGCACGGTCGCGTACATGTCGCCGGAGCAGGCGCGCGGCGAAGAGTTGGACGCACGGACGGACTTGTTCTCGTTCGGGGCGGTGCTCTATGAGATGGCGACAGGGCGGATGGCTTTCCCTGGCAACACCGCCGCTGTCGTTCATGACGCGATCCTGAATCGAATGCCGATTCCCATATTGACGCTGAAGCCTGACCTGCCTCCGGAGCTACAAGGAATCGTGGACAAGGCGCTACAGAAGGATCGGCATCTACGCTACCGGAATGCAAGCGAAATTCGCGTTGACCTGCAACAACTGAAACCCGGTTCGCATTCAGACCGCCTGCCGGCAACAATAAAGGCTGGGACCAGCGCTCGATCCGCAACGCTCCGGACGATTATCCTATCCGCCCTCATGATTGTGGTGCTCCTGGCTTGCCGCTATTTTTATATGCACCGCGTGCCAAAGCTGACGATGGAGGATAGCGTCGTGCTGGCTGACTTTACCAATACAACGGGAGACCCTATTTTCGACGACACCTTGAAGCAGGCGATTTCCGTGCAACTGGCACAGTCGCCGTTCCTCAACATTCTTTCGAATGCGAGGATTCGCTCCACTCTGAGACTGATGGCAAAACCACCCGGTACCAAGTTAACGCCGGAGGTCGCGGGTGATCTCTGTCAGCGCGCGAGCGGTAAGGCCTACATCTCGGGTTCGATTGCCAACCTGGGCACACAGTATGTGATCGGCCTCAATGCGATCAATTGCAAGACCGGCGATCCGCTCGCGCAGGAACAGGTAACGGCCGAGAACAAAGAACATGTCCTTAAAGCCCTGGACGAAGCCGCGACGAAGCTTCGCGAGAAGCTCGGCGAGTCCCTCAGTACCGTGGAGAAGTTCGACGCCCCTCTGGATCAGGCCACGACGCCTTCTCTCGAAGCCTTGAAGGCACTCTCCGTTGGAATCAAGACTCTGCAGGAGAAAGGCAGTGCGGCAGCGATTCCATCTTTCAATCATGCCGTCGAACTCGACCCAAACTTCGCTGCCGCTTATGGGGCACTGGGAATCTCCTATTCGAATCTCAGAGAGCCCGGTTTGGCCAATGAGAATCTGCAAAAGGCTTACAATTTGCGCGACAAGGTCAGCGAGCGGGAGAAACTCCGCATCTCGGCCTCCTACTACCTTCTCGTCACAGGCGAACTAGAGAAAGCGATTCAGACCTACGAACTGTGGGCCCAGACTTACCCTCGCAACAGCGAACCGTTCGGCAACTTAGGAGTCGACTACACATACCTTGGAGAATATGAAAAAGGCATTGCCTCAAGCCTTGAGGATCTGCGCTTGAATCCGGGCAGCGCGGCAGCCTTCACCAATCTCGTGGGTCTCTATTCTGCGGTGAATCAACTCGACAATGCTAAAACAAAATTTCAGGATGCCATCGCGCACAAAATTGACAACCCGTTTCTGCACGGGAATCGCTACGGTGCAGCTTTCCTTGAAAACGACGCAGCCGAAATGCAGCGACAAGTCGCCGCATCTGATGGCAAACCAGGAGAGGACGTGCTCCTTTCATTTGCCTCAGATACCGAGGCATTCTACGGGCGGCTGGCAAATGCCCGCAGTCTCTCTCAACGCGCGATAGACTCCGCTCACAGAAATGACTCAAAAGAAACAGCAGCGGCGTGGAGGATGAATGCAGCCCTTCGAGAAGCGGAGTTTAACGACGCCGTGCGAGCTCGCCACGAAATCGGCGCCGCCCTGGCAGAAGCTCCCAGCCGAGATGTGAGCGTCCTCGCAGCTCTGGCATTCGCACGCATCGGAGATATCGACCGGGCAGACCGCATGGCCCATGATTTAGCCGAGCGGTTTCCGCTCAATACCGCGATAAATCGTTATTGGCTCCCCACAATCTATGCTTCGATAGAAATCAAGCGTGGCAAACCGACCAAAGCTCTCGAAGATCTCCAGACGACAATACCCTATGAACTGGGGAGTCCGCTTCCCCAGTTTGAAGTCGGCGGATCCCTCTATCCGGTCTATGTTCGTGGCGAAGTCTACCTTTTGCTCCAAGAGGGAAAGGAAGCCGCAGCGGAGTTCCAAAAATTCCTCGACCACCGCGGCGTCGCTCTGAACTCCCCGCTGGGTGCACTGGCACGCCTTCAACTCGGCCGCGCTTATGCACTGCAAGGCGACGCCGGTCGATCTAGGGCGGCCTACCAAGATTTCGTCACACTATGGAGTGGCGCCGATCCAGACATTCCGGTTCTCATTCTTGCGAAGTCAGAGTACGAAAGGTTGAAGTGACCGCAGGGGTAGAAGGCGAGAGAATTCAAAGCATGCCAATGAACGCTCTCCGACGCTCATTGCAGCCAACCTTGGTGCGGATAGAAAAGATTGATCGCGCTGTCTCGTAAGACCGGCGCACAATCGCTTTTAGTATTGTTTCGCGCCCATGCGGGCGCGAACCCATCAAAGAGCAGAGCCTACGCCGGGTGAACTGCAACCCGCTGACCTTGAAGATGGGCTGATAGCTAGGTCAATTCGATATTGCAATTCCGTAGCGCATCATGAAGCGTGTCACAGTAGGTCTTGCTTTCGGCGGCTTTCCGGATGTCAAAGAGACGCTCATCCCAGGAAGGGATCTGCACGCCTCTGCAGCCCACCTCAGCTGCCCACGTCGCGATCGAATCCAAGGTATTGAACGGCGCCGCATCCCCTGCAAATTGGGCCAGAAAGATCGCTGGCCCCTTGATTATCCTCATTGGGGCACCTCCTTGATTTGATTTTGATAAAAACTGCAATCATCTAGCGCGTCGCGCCGGCTGCGATTTCTCACTTGGGCAAAGCAAATGCAATGTACACTCCGCCGGAAGGCGACCTAGGATCTTTGCCGCCGCCAGCGGCAATCACAACATATTGGCGGCCGTTCACTTCGTAAGTCGCCGGCGTGGCGTTGCCTGCATACGGCAGGGTGGTTTCCCACAACAGTTCACCAGTGGATTTGTCAAATGCTCGGAATTTCTTATCGAAATTTGTGGCACCGATGAATACCAGGCCGCCGGCGGTAACGATTGGGCCGCCGTAATTTTCTGTGCCGGTATTTTTCATCCCCTTTGCTGCAAGTTCCGTATATTCACCGAGCGGAATCTTCCAAACATATTCTCCAGTGTTGAGATTGATTGCGTTCAGCGTGCCCCAGGGTGGAGTCACAGCGGGGTAGCCATCGGGATCCAGGAACTTGTGGTAGCCGGTGAAGTAGTAATTCATGCCGGGTGGCGGTGGCCCCAGGCTATGCACCTCCTTGTCTTCTCCAGTCACGAGAAAGTCGGCGAGCGCATCCAGGTCTTGCCCCTCAAGATTGGGAAAGCCGGGCATTCGCCCTCTCCCTTGGTGGATCACACCGGCGATCTGCACAGAGGAGAGCCGGTCACCCACACCGATGAGAGACGGAAATGTGGGCGGAGACCCTTGCCGATTGTCCTGATGGCAAGTCGCACACTGCGTGCTGTAGATTTCACGGACGCTCGCCTTTTTGCCGGTGTTTTCGGCGAGGGCTCCTGTCCAAGCGATGTCGTTGGCATTCACATATAAAATTCCGGTTTCCAGGTCTGCCGCAGGACCTCCCCACTCCGCACCGCCATCGAAACCCGGAAACACAACTGTCGGGCGGGCTACGCTCAGAGGCACGAATTGCTGCTCGCTGCGAAACGTCTGAAAATGTTCGATCGCCCAATGCTGCGCTTCGGGTGTGCGCGTGGTTAACATCTGTTGAGTAAGGTACTGGCGAGAGAATGGCTCCGGCTTGGTGGGGAGGGGCTGCTCCGCCGCCGCTACCTCGCCGGGTACGTCGCTGGCAGGATATTTGTGGAATTCGACGGGAAACAAGGGTGTTCCATTCGTGCGATCGAAAACATAGACAAATCCTTGCTTCGTAGTCTGGGCAAGAGCCTCCACAGGCTTGCCATCGTGTTTAAGGGTCAGCAGAACCGGAGGGGACGGTAGGTCACGATCCCACAAATCGTGGCGGACCTCTTGAAAATGCCAAATACGCGCGCCGGTTTCTGCATCAAGAGCAAGCAGAGTGTCAGCAAAGAGATTGTCGCCGAGCCGGTTCGCTCCGTAGAAGTCCATCGCTGCGGATCCAGTGGGAACATACACAATCCCGCGTTGCGCATCGAGTGCCATGCCCGCCCAGTTGTTGGCGCCACCAGCATAGGTCCAGGCATCTTTTGGCCAGGTTTCATATCCGAACTCTCCCGGGTGAGGGATAGTGTGAAACGACCAGCGCAACTCGCCAGTTCGTACGTCGTATGCGCGAACATCTCCGGGAGGCGCAGGCAGAGTCTCCGGTTCGCGGCCTCCGACAATGATTAGGTCTTTATAGACGATACCCGGGCTTGTCAGGTAAATCGCCTGCGCCGCCACAGGCGTGCGGCCCAGGCCGGCGCGTAGGTCAATCCGGCCACCTTGCCCGAACGTCAAAATCAGTTTGCCAGTGTTGGCGTCAAGCGCGTATAGAAAGTTCATGACTCCGGCCAGAATTCGCCGCTCGCGCCCATTGCTCCAATAAGCGAGGCCGCGATCGGGCTGCGTTCCCTTAATCCCGGAGTCGAAGCGCCACAATAGCTTTCCGGTGGCGGCATCGAGCGCAAATATCTTCTGCGTGGGCGTGATACCAACAAGACTCCGCCCACAATCAGCGGATTCGTTTGCAGGCCACTGGTTTCTTCAGTATCGAAACTCCAAGCCACTGCGAGTTGCTTCACGTTGCTTCGATTGATTTGCGATAGAGGGGAATAATGGGCCGCGTCATCCCCGCCGCAGTAAGCCGGCCAGTCCTTCTGGCCGGGCGTGACCGCTTGTCCTGTCTGGGCAGCGCTCACAATTGTCACAGCCGACAACAGAGCGATCAGATAAAGAGTCATGGTTCTCATTCGACTGCAGCGTTACCAACGGCGGCCGCCACAAGAAATTAAGGATCAACAGACCCGCATGGACGGCTTCGGAAAACCTTGAAAAAGTTGGCAAAATCGAACCGCATCTAACGGCGAAGGACACAAAAAGGACACAGCGCAGCTCACAGTTGGTTTGGGGTTCGCAGTTCCTGCTTGGCGCGATAGTGCCCGTCTCGGCACTGTTCGTCCTCCTGGATTGCGTCCGAAATGTCTGACGTTTTCATGGTCTCCTCCCTCCGCCTGGGATCGTCGGCTCGGATTGCGAAACGTCGTCGGGCCGCCCTGTGTCACGTTACTTGAGCCCCACACCGTCAGTCGAGGCCTTTCTCAATCCAGCTGTGCACACCCGCTTATTCGACCGATTTCGGTTTGAGACTGCTCCGAGCGGCGATCGGTATCGGCGGCGTTTGTCGAGCTCGAACTGTCGTGCGGGCAGGATGTGCCATCAAAGCGAAAAACGGCTAACCGACGCGCGCAGCGAGATATCGATCCTGCCTTCGCGGAGTTCCCATGAAAGCACTGGGGGCCGGTCGTAAGTTACTGAAACTACACAACACGGATGGCTACCTGAAGCGGTTTCAGTAAGGTACGGGAAGGGTTCGTGGATCATAAATGGAGCAAGAAATGTCCTGGCGATTCCCGAGGCAGGTGCATTGACAGACGAGATCGTCGTCTCAAACCTCCGGAAGAAAATCATCAGAAGCAAATAAATCGCTTTCGCCTTAAGACGAGGCCACACTCAGCGATTTCACGAACTGAGATTGAGGGATACCGCGAAGCGCCGATGTTCTAGTGATCGTTACCGTATTGACCGAAGAGAAACTACTGAACAACCAAAGATGAATTAAATGGATACTTCAGCTGGATGGTTGGCGAACTGATTACCCATGCCCGCTACGACGGCCATTGAACCGGTCTCATAGACCCTCGGGAAGGCTATCGTCGCTGTTCGCTTCCGGACAGAGATATCCTTAAACGGACAGAATGATCCACGTTGTACACGCAGTGGCGTTCGATTGTCGCTTACAATCAACGAGTTACCTCTCAATGAGATTTGGTCAGTGGTTTGCTCCTACAGGCTCGCCTGATCTCTTGTTGCCGCTGCATTGCTTTCGAGCGCCGCCAACCGTCATTGCAAGTTCCATCCGGCTCGCCGTGCCGCCAAGGTTGAGGCCATGATGGCGTTGCGCTACGAGGGAGACCTGGAGGCTAATTATGGAGACTCTGTTTCAGGATCTGCGGTATGGCTGGCGAATGCTGGTGAAGAGTCCCGGCTTCACCGCGGTCGCAGTGGCGACTCTGGCGCTGGGCATCGGTGCGAACACGGCGCTGTTCTCGGTGATCAATGGGGTTTTGCTCAGCCCGCTGCCGTTTCCGCAACCCGATCGGTTGGTGACGTTGCATGAGAACAAACCGAACTTCGAGGGTGGGTCCGTCTCCTATCCTAACTTTCGCGATTGGCGAAGAGAGAACCACACCTTTTCTTCGCTTGCCCTGGCTCGAACCTACGCCTTCAGCCTGACCGGCACCGGCGAGGCGGAGCAGGTGAGCGGAGAGTTTATCTCTTCAGATTTCTTCTCGGTGCTGGCCATGAAGCCGGTAATGGGACGCACGTTCGCCGAGGATGAGGAACGAGTCGGCGCCGGCCCGGTAGCGCTTATCAGCGCAGGATTGTGGCAACGCAAGTTCAGCTCAGCGCCAGATATTTTGGGGAAGAACATCACGCTGGACGGAAGAGATTACACCATCGTGGGAGTGATTCCCGCGGGCTTTCATCTATCTATTCCGGGATTCGTCGACAGCCAAATCTATGCGCCTATCGGCCAGTGGGGTAATCCGATACTGCTGGAACGCGGGGCCGGACTGGGATTTCATGGCATCGGGCGGCTGAAGCCCGGCGTCACCATCGAACAAGCGCGGGCCGACATGGAGGGAATCACACGGAATCTCGCGGAAGCTTTTCCGGATGCGGATAAAGGCATTACTGCCAGGCTGACGCCGCTTAAGGAGCAGATGATTGGTGATGTCCGGCCGCTGCTGCTGGTGCTTCTGGCTGCGGTTGGCTTTGTGCTGCTGATTGCGTGCGTCAACGTAGCTAATCTGTTGTTGGCTCGCGCCAGCAAGCGGAAGCGCGAATTTGCAGTGCGCGCGGCGCTGGGCGCAAGCCGGGGGCGAGTCGTCCGCCAGTTGCTTACGGAGAGCACGCTGCTTGCACTGGCCGGCGGAGGCCTGGGTTTGCTGTTGGCGGCATGGGGCACACGGGCAGCGATTGCAGTTCTGCCCGCAGCTCTGCCCCGCGCCGAGCAGGTGGGACTTGACGCGCGCGTGCTGCTGTTTACCGCCGGCCTTTCGTTGCTGGCGGGCGTTCTTTTTGGCCTTACGCCGGCGCTCAAGACATCGCAGCCGGATCTGCAGGAAACGCTCAAGCAAGGCGGCCGGGGAGGAGGCGGAGCCCGCCATCGCATGCAGAGTGTGTTCGTGGTCTCCGAGATGTCGCTCGCTCTGGTGTTGCTGATCGGCGCGGGCTTGACCATCCGCAGTCTGGCAAAGCTGTGGAGCGTCGATCCGGGTTTCAATTCGCACAATGTACTTACGTTTGGACTTTCGCTTCCGCCGTCGATGGCGCATGCAAAAGCGGACGCGATCCGCGCGGCGTTTCGCGAATTCGATGACAAGCTCGCCGCTGTCGCTGGCATCGAGGCGGTCTCCCAGACCTGGGGCGCGGTTCCCTTGAGCGGCGACGACGAACAACTTTTCTGGCTTGAAGGGCAGCCCAAGCCCGCGAACAAAAACGACATGAACTGGGCCATCGACTACATCGTCGAACCTGGCTACCTGAAGGCCATGGGCATTCCGCTGCTGCGCGGCCGCTTCTTCACGGCGCAAGACAACCAGCACGCACCGCTGGTAGTGGTGGTCGATGAGGTGTTCGCGCGGAAATATTTCCCCGGACAGGATCCGATTGGCAGGCGCATCCACATTGACCGGTTCGACCGGCTGGCGGAGATCGTGGGCCTAGTGGGGCACGTGAAGCAGTGGGGCCTGGACGCGGATGATCAGCAATCGCTTCGATCCGGCCTTTATATCCCGTGCATGCAGATGCCGGACGATTTTGTGGCGATGTCTCCGACGGCCTCGACGGTAGTGGTGCGATCGGAAGGAAACTCGGCCGGGCTGCTCGATTCCATCCGGCAGATGAACACGCAGATCAGCAGCCAGCAGATCATCTTTGGCGCGCAAACGATGGACTCAATGATTTCCGATTCCATGGCGTCGCGGCGGTTCTCAATGATCCTGCTGGTGGCGTTTGCGGTGCTGGCCCTGTTGCTGGCGAGCGTGGGAATTTATGGCGTGGTTGCTTATATTGCCGGCCAACGCACCAACGAGATCGGCATTCGCCTGGCGCTGGGAGCGCACCGGCGGGACATTTTGCTGCTGATTTTGGGACGTGGCGGAAAGCTTGCCGGGCTGGGAGTTGCGATTGGATTGGCTGCGGCCCTGGGCCTCACGCGGCTGATGGCCAGTCTGCTGTACGGAGTCGGCCCTACCGATCCAGCTACGTTCGGCGGAGTCGCGGTGCTGCTGACTGTGGTGGGGCTCGCGGCGTGCTACATCCCGGCGCGCCGTGCCGCCAAGGTTGATCCCATGGTGGCGTTGCGCTACGAGTAGGCCGCCTCATAATTGCCTGAACAAGATTTGTAGACAACCGAGACGCACCATACCGAAGAAGTTCTCGACGTGGTATTCCCAACGGATCACAAACCGACGAAAGTGATGGAGCCAAGCGAAAAGTCGTTCCACCCGCCAACGTCTGCTGTAGCGGCGCAAAGGGCGACCATCCTGAGTCGGCGTCCGGCGCTGTCCGCGATGGGGTGCGATCATCTCGACGCCGTAACGCTCGGCCAAGTCACGATCCAGACGGCCACTGTCGTAGCCTTCGTCGCCGATCAATCGCGGTGGGAAGGTGTCGAGGAAGCTGTGTCCGAGGATGCCTTCGACGAGTTGGCTTTCGTGCGGCGAAGCGCTTTCGATACTAACGGCGACGGGAAGACTGTGATCATCGGCGGGAGTGATGATTTTCGTTCCCTTGCCGCCTTTGGTGGGGCGACCGCGAGGCCCCCTTTTTTGCCCCGGTGAAGGCGGCATCGATGAAGGCCTCCTCCAGTTGCAGTTTCCCTCGGGCCTGCAGCTTCTTCGCCAAAGTACGCAAGATGCGTTCCAACTTGCCCTCCCGCACCTACTGCTGGAAATGACGATGGCAAGTCTTGGTAAGGCGGATACTTCTTGGGCGGTTCGCGCCACTGTGCCCCCGCCCCAAGGCTCACAAAACACCGTTGGAGACTGCTCGTGTGTCTTGCCACGGACGACCTCGACTATCGGAGCGTCGCTTCGGCCGCAAGATCGGTTCGCTCAGCTGCCGCTAGGCATCACTGAGTTCCCATCGTCCTCGGATACCCTCTTTCTGCGTTTTTTTCTACACGCAGAAAATTGCTAAGCAGCTTCAACCACCATTTATGAGACAAGTTTTAGTCTCCAATTCAGGAGGTTAACAATTCACTAAGTGTTTTCTTAGGCCGCCATCCCTGGCTGTTCTTACGAAAGGACGTCGGGTCCGTATCTATGAGTCCAACGAGCACCTCCGCCACGATCCTGCCACCCACTGGCCCAAGACGATGACCGCCCGTACAAGCGTCGGCTTCGCGGAGAATGTAATACCAGAGGGGAGTCTCAGCATGCCAGCCCGTGGAAGTGATGCCAACCTGTTCCGCGGTAAGTGGCGTGACTCCGATGTGACGGGCTACGGCCTCGCCAGACGGTAGGCCTACACCTTGTCCGCGCTGCAGATCACGGACAGCAAGTGAATGGTAATCTTCGATCTCGCACTCACCGGTAACGGCAACTGGCAACTGAATGAGCGTGCCCACAAGCTTCCCATCCATTTTCTTGGACCGCTGCGCCGGTGGCGCACCGGGTGCGTCGAAGAACAGTGTCCAGTCGATCGCGAGCTCACGCGGTATGGCGCGGAATCCCAGGAGATCAGGAAAAAGTGGAACGGGGCCGGTCTTCGAGTTCAATCGGTAGCGGTGGCGGATCTGGGAGTGGCCGTACCGATAGGCCGCGTCGGCAAACTCTAGCGGTATAAATCCACTGTGCCCAGGGCGAAACCAGTGCGGGCCTTCTCGAAGCACCTGATCTGCAAGCGTCTGCCCGACGAGCGTCGGCAGAAACTCGTTGAGGATGAGCCACTGATAGTGCCATCGTAACTGCCGGGCTGCTTCGTCGAACACGCGGTCGTTCACTGTTCCGGCGAGGCGCGCTTCATCGACAAATGCGTTGTGAGCCTTGAGCATCGCGAGATGCAGTTGCGCCACCAGCATGTGCGAATCGTTGCGCGGGTCGCCGATAATCGCGATGCCCTCTGCGTTTCGTTGCAGGTCTGCTCCGTCCAGCCCCAGGAGGAACTTCGCTGGATCGTCGCGCTGGTAGAGGAATGGATCGCCCGTCGGTCCGTCGCCGTAGAGGCTTTCAAGATTGAGCTGCGGGCTGCGCGCATTGTGCAACCCCGCGGTATTGGTATGGCTTTGCAAAATGGATCGGTCAGCCGTAATGTTGTGAGCCACAAACTGGCCAAAGATGGGCCAACCGGCGGCGGTTTCGCCCAGGGAATCAGGGGTGTCTTCGACATCTCCACAATCGCAGATACCACCTGCACGACCAAGCGCATGCAGGAATTGCTCATCGGCCTCAAACGATGGCAGCTCGGGAAACATCCGACCGTAAGCTGTGGGTCCTAGAGGTGCATCGATTGCCACTTTTGCTCGCGTCGGCGACAGGCAGTGGTTTCGAACCGAGGTGGCGGGCTGATTCATGAATTCATCCATTCTAACGTCGCCTTGCCTGATAGGCACGATCGATAACGCTTCGCCCCCCTCTTCGCGTCAGAAGAGGGCTCGGGTCCGGGCCGATCGGGCAGACCCATCGCCTCGCCGGGGTCGGGGGCCTCACGATCCCGGCGTGGCTATCGAAGGTACGTTCACCGCTCGCCCTCGTTAGCGAGTTGGGCTCCATTCAATAGAGTGCGCTGTGCCGAGATGACCCGGCGGCTGACACCGAGTTGCCGACTACCCACTCGGTAGACGTCTTCATATTGCGCTCAGGTGAGTTCTTGGGCGAGTCCGATGAGAAGCCCTTCAGGCCCGCGGATGTAGCAGAGCCTATACGCGTCTTTATACTGGACTACTTCGCCTACGAGTTGCGCGCCGCGCTTGCGGAGCTTTTCAAGCGTCTCGTCGATGTCGTCCACGGCGAACATGACGCGGAGGTAGCCTAGAGCGTTCACCGGGGCGTTGCGGTGATCCGCGACGGCAGGCGGCCTGAGGAAGCGGGAGAGCTCGAGCCGGCCGTGGCCGTCCGGCGTGCGCATCATGGCAATCTCGACGCGCTGATCGCCCAGTCCAGTGACACGTCCGGCCCATTCTCCTTCGATCATGGCCCGCCCTTCGAGCTCGAGGCCAAGCTCGCGAAAGAAATCAATCGTCGCTCCGAGGTCATCGACGACGATTCCTACGTTGTCCATTCGTTTGAGCGCCATGTGTCCAATCTACGACGTGCCGTCTGGTCTGACAACGCACCCTTTCTGCGACGCGGAAGCACGAGCGGTGCGGAGCCTGAGAGATTGATCCCGAATAGCTCTTACTCGGGGCGGATCACAGCTAAACCCGAAGTTGGGAAGCCGGCTATTCATGTGAGCGCGAACAAACCATCGCTATCTCACAAGGTGCTGCGCGTGGTGCATGTGGTGCATAAGGGCGCAACTGAGATGACCCAGGACGAATGAAACTACGGCGACGGTGATCGTCTTGACTGTGGAACTCATGGCTCCATGATGCCACAGATGGGAATGACCCACTACCGAACTGTTCTCCTGCCGATCCAGGCGCACTTTTCTGAGCTCATTGCGGCCAATACGGTGAACGGCCGGCTCCTGGTTTTGCCGGCTGAGTTGGACGAAGGGGTGTTGTTTTACCGGGTGGATCTGGTGCGAAAATACGGGTATCGAGCACCGCCGAAGACATGGGAAGAGCTCGAAGTCATGGCGAGGCGGATTCAGTCGGGCGAGCGCGCAACCGGAACAAAGATTTCTGGGGCTTCGCCGACAAGGAGCACCTTCCGAGAGTCTGACCTCTAACGCTTTAGAAGGGCAGGTGTCGGAGGGTGGCGGGACCATACTCGACAAGACCGGCAAGGTCACGGTAAGCAACCCGCACAGCATTCGTTCATGGGAGAGAGCCGCGCGTTGGATAGGGTCCATTTCACCCCCCGGTGTCGTCTTCGTATAAAAAATGGGGTGCAAGCAACATGTGGCAAAGCGGGAAAAGCCGCGTTCATGCGCGGCTGGGCAATTGGGTATATGGCGGATCCATCCCCAGACTCTCCAATAAGAGATCGCCTCGACAAAGCTCCTCTTCCGAGTGGCGCCGCCGGGACCGGCGGAAACCTTAAGAAGTCTCGGGATTTCGCGACACTCGCTTCATCCACGTGAGGCAGCAATGTTGGTTCGCTTTCTGTGCAGCCGCGAGGAGCAGGTCAAAAGATGCCGGAATACGACTGATGCGCCAAGCATACCTCAACTCTATGATGAGCCGAACCTCTTGGCGAACAATCCACAGTTTCCGCATGTTCTAGAAATGTTTCGGAAGGGATAGTCTTGCGTTCGACCAGAGCGGCGGGAAAGATGTATCCGGATTTGTCGCGCGCCTACTGGGAAGCGGTACACGCGGTTCTCACCCGAAAAAAATCTGCGAAACAACCGGCAGACGAGTTGCAAGTCGAATTACAGCAAATGCTGGAAATACCCGCTGTTCCCGCAAATGCGGAATTCGATAAAACGGCTTCGCAAAGGTAGAGAGGTCACGGCTCATCGCCGCACGAGAATGTCAACATGGAAGCGAATGCGGCTAAGGTGATCGAAGCAACCCGTGGTACCATTCGAAGTCTGTTTCGCGGAACCGAGCTGAGCATTCGCTTACGTCTGATCGCGTCGTCCGTATTGATCGTTTTGTTAATGGTCGGTGCGGATGCAGTAGGAGAATGGCAATACTGGCAAATAGAGGCTGTAGCGCAGCGCGTACGTTGGACCGATCGGATATCTGACGCCGTTGTCCTTCACTTCGATATATTACTTCAGGGATAGGATGGCTGCACTGCACTAAACAAGTGACGTACTCGAAGAAACGCTGCCGCAACTGCGTCGGCGAACTCTCGGAAAGGCCGGATTATTGCTGCACACCATGCAGGTCAAGCGCACACCCAAAACTTACGACATTTGCATCATCGGCTCCGGAGCCTCAGGAGGCACTGCTGCAAAAGTGCTCACCGAAGGCGGTCTAAGTGTCGTTCTGCTCGAGGCAGGACCGCCCGTCCTTCCCCAGCGCGATTACAAGGAGCACGTGTGGCCCTACGACTTGCCGCATCGCGGAGCCGGTGTCGGGGGGCGGGCGCGTCACGGATTCGACAACGAATTCCTGGCGCCGAACGGCGCGTGGGAGATTGAAGGGGAGCCCTATGTTTCGGCGCCCGGTTCGAACTTCCGCTGGTTTCGCTCCCGCATCGTTGGCGGACGCACCAACCACTGGGGTCGCATTGCTCTCCGCATGGCGCCGGTGGACTTCAAGGTCCATTCGCATGACGGCATGGGCGACGACTGGCCCTTATCCTACGAAGACGTTGCACCGTACTACGATAAGGTCGAGTCTTACATTGGAGTCTTTGGGACAAAGGAAAATATTCCTAGCGCGCCTGACGGCATCTTCCTGCCCCCTCCCAGGCCGCGCTGCACCGAGACCATCATCAAGACGACCTGTGACAAGCTGAACATTCTTTGCATTCCGAGCCGGCAGGCCATCCTCACCCAGCCGCACAACGGGCGCCCGGCCTGCCACTACTGCGCGCAATGCGGTCGTGGATGTATCACCGCCTCCAATTTCAGTTCAAGCCAGGTCATGATTCCGGCCGCGGAAAAAACCGGACGCTTCAGACTTATTACTGGCGCCATGGCGCGGGAACTCGTGGTCGGTAAAGACGGCAAGATCGCCGCCGTTTCCTACATCGACAAAGCGACGCGCGAAGAAAAGCGGGTTCATGCGCGGGCCATTGTGGTCGCGGCCAGCGCCTGCGAGTCCGCGCGGCTTCTGTTGAACTCGAAGTCCACTCTTTTTCCTGACGGCCTCGCGAATGCTTCCGGCGTTGTCGGTCGCAACCTAATGGACACAGTCGGTAGCGAAGGCGGCGGATATTTCCCGCAACTCGAAAAAATGCCCGCGCACAATCACGACGGAGTGGGCGGGATGCATATGTATCTGCCGTGGTGGAAGTTCGATCGCAAGAATGATTTTCTGCGTGGCTACCACACCGAATTCGGGGGCGGTCGCGAGATGCCCGCCGTCAGCCAATATGACCATCTCTGCGATGATTTCGAAGGATACGGAATCTCGCTGAAACGGGAGTGCAAGAAGAAGTATGGCACCTATATCGGATTCGCCGGCCGCGGCGAAATGATCCCCAATGAAAATTGTTATTGCGAAATCGACCCGAACATTGTCGACCAGTGGGGAATTCCCGTTCTCCGTTTCCATTGGAAGTGGAGCGACAATGAGATCAAGATAGCGAAGGACATGCAAGAGACGTACCGAGCCATCGTAGAAGCTGCCGGCGGAACGTATCTCACCACCACCGATGAAGATGGTCCGCGCCCTTACGGCATTTCTGACGGCGGCGTTATCATCCACGAGGTCGGAACGGTGCGCATGGGCGAGCATCCGGGAACTTCCGTGTTGAACGGATATTGCCAGGCTCATGACGTGAAGAATCTGTTCGTCACCGATGGGGCGAGCTTCGTCACCAACGCCGACAAGAATCCGACACTGACGATCATGGCACTAACTTGGCGCGCCTCGGACTACCTGCTCGATCAGGCGAAGAAAGGAAATCTGTAACCAGGACCGCGATGTCTATTTCACGACGCGACATTCTCAAATCGCTGTCAATCACGGCCATGACAGGCTCGGTTTTGCGGGTGATCCCGCTCGAAGCGGCGGAATACGCCCACCGCATGCTGAAGGCTGAGAAAGCGGCCGGCGAAGCACATACTCCAAAGTTTTTCTCCGCCCACGCCTACAAGACTTTGCGGAGCCTCTGTAACATGATTATCCCGTCCGATAGCGAATCGAAAGGAGCTGTCGAAGCGGGCGCCCCGGGATTCATCGACCTGCTGACCAGCGAGAACCACGATTATCAGGTCACCCTGGGTGGAGGTCTGATGTGGCTCGACAACACCTGCATCGATCGCTATGAGAAGACCTATCTCGATTGTGCTCCCGAGCAACAGAAAGAAATCCTTGACCAGATTGCTTACCGCAAGAATGTCAAAGACAACCCCAGCCTGGGGCCAGGCGTTGAGTTTTTCGGTCTTCTACGCAAGCTCACGGCCGACGGTTTCTTCACCAGCGAAATCGGCATCAGCTATCTGGGCTACATCGGCAATACCTATCTTCAGGAGTTTCCTGGCTGCCCGCCCGTGTCGGAAACTTAACCCGACTTGGCCCGACCGACACATATTCTGCGAGCGCCGGAGGTGGCGGGAATTTGCGGTATGTGGAGATTCGCACCGACTGTTCCTGATGCCGTGTCATAGCTGACTATCTAGGCTCACCCGGGCCTTGCAAAACTGCACGTCACTCATCCCAAAGGCTAAAAGAGGTCTTGAGAGTGGGTTCGTGATTCCGGGCACGCGTCCGGCGGTCACTCGGAGCGCAGCGCTTGCATCACATCGACGCGTGCAGCGCGTGCAGCGGGCAGCACCGACGCGATAACCGCGACGCTCATCAGGACGAAGGCAGAGACAAACACCGGCAATGCGCCCGGCATCTTCACTTCCAGAAAATATCTTCCCGCCACACGCGCCAGCGCGAACCCGAATGCTCCGCCTGCAAAGACGCCAGCCGCAGCCATGGCGGCACCCTCTGCCAGAACACCTCTGAGAAGATTTTGCGGCCGCGACCCCAGGGCCAGGCGGATGCCAAACTCCCGCGTGCGCGCGCTGACTGAAAACGCCAGCACGCCGGCGACTCCAACCACCGCGATCGCCAACGCGACAGCGGCGAACACGCCGAACACAAGCGAGTTCAATCGGTCCGGCGTGAGCACTTCAGCGCGCACATCTGCGAGAGTGGCAGCATGCTCGACAGGCTGATCGGCGGACATCTCGCGAATAACGCGCGTGACTGACGGAACCAGTGCATAAGGATTTGCACTCGTGTGAATGAAAAGGCGTCCACCAAAGATTGGGCCTTCGTCAAAAGGACTGTACACGGTGACCGTGGGTTCGGGAACGACATGTCCATCGTCAATATCCGCCGTGACGCCAATGATGCGACGCGGCGCCATCATGCGCGCCTTTTCTGCTTCGCTCCCGGAAGCGAATTGCAATACAGGATCGGTCCAATAGATATGCCGATTGACGGCATCCTGATTGGGAAACATGCGCTGTGCGAGCGTCTGGCTGACGATAACGACAGGCTCTGCATTACTATTCTGATTATCGAGCGCGTTGAAATCGCGGCCGGCAATCATGGGAACACCCAGCGCCGCAAAAAACACGGGAGAGATGCTACGCCACTGCGCCCGGGGATCTTCGACGTTGGCGGCATGGGTATGACCATCCCCTGAGAATTGAAAGCCATAGCCGGTATCGCGCCACGGAACCACATTGCCGAATGCTGTTTCGCTCACGCCCGGCAAAGCATCAATGCGGCGCATCGATTCTTTGTAGAAATCGACGACCTGCTGCGACGTCTTACCGAAAGACATAGCTGGAACGTCGATGGCCAGGACGTGCTGCGTGTCCAAACCCGTCTGCGTTTTTTGCAATGCGATCAGCGTCGCGATCAAGGCACTTGCACCGGCCAGCAGCACGAATGACGCGGCGATCTGCGTCACTGCGAAAATTCGCTGGCGGCGGCTCGTGCTGCCAGTGACCCGTACGCTTCCGCTGGATGGGCTCAGTCCACTGGGCGTGCCGGAAGAGGGCAGGCGCGGGACAAATGCAAGAATCACCGCGGCGACAATCGCCAGCGCCGCACCGACCCAAAGCAAGCTCGAATCGACTCTGAAATCGAGAGCGCGGACGGAAAAGCGCGAGGCATAGCGAGCCAGGACGGCCACCATCGGCTGCGCGCTCAATACACCGAGTGCGGCGCCAGCCCCGCAAAGCAGAAGACTTTCGGCCAACAGCATGCGGCGCAACGAGCCTTTGCTTGCGCCCAGCGCCACGCGCACCGCCAGCTCACCTTCGCGGCGAACCGCCCGTGCCAGAATCAGATTGGCAACATTGGAACACGCGATGATGAAGACCAGCCCCGACGCGGCGAGCAGCACGAGCAGTACGGTCCGGGCGCCCGACGTGATCTCGTCACGAAGCAATTTCACCCCGATCTGAAAGTCCGCCTCCTGCGCATAGGCTTCGGGATGGTCCTTCTCCATCGCGGAGTAGGCGGAACGCAACTCAGCACAAGCCTGATCGAGAGTAACTCCGGGAGCGAGACGGCCGAAAAGCTCAGTCATGCGATGGATGCGGCCGGTGATCATGGTCGCGGAAAGATGATGCGGGCTCGTGACCACGTTGGCGATGATTTCGGTATCTTGGGGATAGGGGACGCAGGGCTCGAGGACGCCAATGACCGTGGCAGAGCGATCCCCGAGGCTGCCGAGGCGAACTGTTTTGCCTAGGACCGAAGGATCCTTGTGAAAAGCTGTCGCCCAGAAACGGTTGGTGAGAACGACGACGCCGGCAGCTTTGGGACCGTCGTCTTCAGGCCCAATAAGGCGACCGAGCACGGGACGAAGGCCCATCACCTCGAAATAGTTGCCGCCGACGACGCCACCTCGGATGGAACGAGGCTCACCGAGGCCGATCATGGTGAAGTCCATGGTTGAGAAGTCGCCGAAGGCGCTAACGGTTTTCACACTCGAACGCAAGTCCTGGATCTCGGGTACAGAAAACGTAGAGTTTTCATTTCCGATGCCGGGAGCGCTTTGCCGGACGTAGATCAGCCGGTCCTCGCCGCGATTGACAAGGGGCTTGAGCAGGACCCCGCGCACCAGCGTGAAAATGGCAGCGTTCGCACCGATGCCGAGAGACAGGGTGAGAACCACGGCGATCGCCAGCCCTGGGGTGCGAATTAACGAGTTAAATGCAACTCTCAGATCGCGAACGAATGACATTTTCTTAGCCTCCCTGCCGAGCATCAGCATCACGCCTGCCAGAACTAAACGTATTGATCATTCTTTCCCTCGTGGCGCGGCCTCATCGCGAGGTATCCTTTCGCCGTCGCCGCTCGCTTGCCTTTATGATTTCGCTCCGATCCGCAACCGGCCGTATCTCAATCGGTCCAAGTCACGCTTCAATTTGCACTCGATGAGGGCTAAGCCCTGCAGGCAAGAGCCGAGCCAAGGTCGCTTGCCCGGAAAGGCGGCCATCCGGCAAGTGACGAGAAGCAGGTTTCAACTAAGCCTCCGCCACCGCCCTTAGCGGGGGTCTCCGAGATAGCCTGCCTTTGTTTTACGCTCAGTTGCTCGCGCATGACGATCATCAAAGCTTCAGCTTCTTATTTCGCCTGCGTCAGCCCCGCAACAACTGCAGCAAGTTTATCGAGTATCTGGTTCCAGCCCTCCAATTGACCGCTATTTTTCGCGCTCTCCATGGGTTCATTTCCAATGAAGGTGAGTTTCGTCTGGCCGTTTCCTAGATCCTCAAAGATGGTCACGTCGTACGCACCCTCTACGGCCTCATGTTCTATTCCTAGCTGCGCAGGATCAATCTTGTTTCCCTTCGAGTCCGAAAAGTACATCAAGGAAACGATCTTCTCGTGCGGAACAATCTCGTGGTATTCAACCGCATTCCAGAACTCCTGCCCATCCGGTGCCTTCATGCAGCAGAGAAATTTTCCTCCCACGCGAAAATCCATCTTGCAAACCGGCGAAGTAAAACCCTTCGGCCCCCACCACTGCATCACGTACTTCGGGTCTGTCCACGCCTTCCACACCAACTCGCGTGGGGCATCAAAAATTCTTGTAACGACCATCCGCTCAATTTCGCTAACCGTGTTTTCTGTCATCTCTGACCTCCTCTTTCTTCATTTGATTTACAACTAC
>Ga0210398_10001389_pt1 | contig 25100 bp, 30 predicted proteins | sample IncBWC4OmetaG_FD_161047 | JGI IMG/M metagenome (GOLD analysis project Ga0210398, IMG submission 161047) | Forest soil microbial communities from Barre Woods Harvard Forest LTER site, Petersham, Massachusetts, United States - Inc-BW-C-4-O | ecosystem: Environmental > Terrestrial > Soil >... | reverse complement strand
CGCGAGCCGATCGACGCCCTCGATTTGCGGCGCCGATGCGGCGCCCTTCAGCACGATCCGCACGATTGCGGACTTGGCCGCGTCAGCTTTTTTCTTGTCATTCGCACGCGCCTCTCGATCAGGACGAGGGAAAAGACCGGGGCGCGGCTCCTTGACAGGCTGCCGGATCGCAAGCACCGCCTCGCCAGGCGTGATGAACAGCGTGTAACCCTGCCCGCGGGAGAGAAACTTCACCTGCGGATCGGTCTGGCCGTCGTTGCGTTCGAAGCGCATCGGCAACTGCGCGAAATTGATGCGCGGCGGATGATTATGCGCGGCTGGCACGGCCGCCTTCGCCGCGGCGTTCGGGGCCGGTAGCTTTGCCGCCGTGACGGCGCGCGGTGCGCTCAAAACCGAAATCGCCATCACCGCAAAGGCGACCGCGTTCACGATCGCGATCGCGTACATACGGACTTTCCCGCAAGATGTTTTCATGCTTCCCCCTCGTGACGCCCTTATGTGGGCGCGCTAAGAAACCCACGAATTCTTCCAAAAATAAAAATGGGCAACCCAGAGCTCGCAGAATCGGAGTCCGCGCTAATTATGGTCGCCGCTTCGAAACGGCGAAGTTAGCGGGCGCTAGTCTAAGGCGCGCTGGCGAAACGACTCCTGACGGCGATTCAACGGTCAGATGGAATTTGTGCTTTCGGGTGGGGAACGAGGAGCTTGGATTGCGAGGAAAATGAAATCAGAGCTTTGACGATAAGTTCTGCAGATCGCTGAGAAAGGCTCTATCGGCGGACCACGCCGCCCTTGCATCACCATGTCCGGTTCTGACGGCGACCAATCCGCTTTTTCGCGGTGAACGTGGAAACAACCGATGCGGATTGCGCCGTGGTCGAACGGCGCCGCATGCGGCGCGCGACGTCGTCTGACACGCCGGCTAACAGACACTGGCATCAAGATGCTGCCGTTTGCGGTGTAGGTCGCGAACAGGGGACCGCGTTTCGGATCTCGCGATTCGCCGGCCACCCTGAGGGTAGTCGATTCGGGAGTCGTGCGAACGTTCGGCTTGAGCACCAAGGCAGACAAGAGTGCGAGCACGATCAACAATGACGTGATCGACTTCGGTAAGGCGCACTTCGCTGAAGTATTCGGCCGCCGGATTGCGCGCCGCGCAGAGTCCATTGCCTACTGCCCCCCCAACACGTGGTATCGGAACGCGCGCAGATTAACCATTTTTGCGCGCGGTTATTCCAAGGATGGCGAGGGTACACGCTACGGCAAGCATTCTCGTGACCTTCCGAATCCGGCTATTGCCGTCGCTCTCTTCATATTTTTTCCTGATACCGTTGCCGTCGCTAAATCCTTGTTTCATAATGGTCTTCTGCCCGCTCGGCGTTCGGCCTCCTATTCGGTCCCACCAGAGCCATTTCTTTGCGCTTTCTGATTTGCCCCCTGCCACCGAGCAGATCTTGCAGTTGTTTTGGAGCGCGTCCATTGGGCCATCCTCGAGGAGGACCTATTCAGATTGACGACAAGCAAGCCACGAGTTTTCCCGTTCCATCTGATCGTCGTTTCATACCTGCCTCCTCTAAGCGTTTTATTGCATCGAATCAAATTGTTTACGGCTGCCGCATCACCCAAATGGGTGAAATGTGAGGCAGATAGGCAGGGGTTAACTGAATGTTGCTTTTGAATGAGTAGCGCTGCTTGCATTAGCGGCGCTAACTGATCAAAATTCTGAATTGCTGACACTTCACAGAGAAAAGGTGGGCTTTCTTGACAGTCAGTCGGATTTCAGCCGCGAACAGCGGGATAGTAGTCGCCCGGCTGTCTCTCGCCTGCGTCTGCTTCGACTGACGGGACCATCGATTAAAAGGAAATGAGCAGCACGCGACCGAAGATCGGCGAGCTTATCGCTCAAGTCTACGATGCGGCCCAAGACGAAAGTCTGTGGCCTTCAGTCGTCTCTGGGATTGCGAATGTTTTCAGCGCAACCAGCGCCGTCGTATCCAGTGGTTATCCAGAGATTCTCGCCGGCACTGAAAACTGGGATGCACAAACGCTCGATAACTACGCAAAGTATTATTATCGCGACGACCCCTGGCTCGCTCCGTCACTCCAACTAGGCGTGGGCAAGCTGTTTACCAGCGCAGACCTGGTATCTGATTCGGAGTTCGAGCGGACCGAGTTTTACAATGACTTCCTGCGGCCGCACAGCGACGGATTTTACATAATAGGTTGCTTCTTCCCCGTGTCGCCCGGTCAAATCGGAATGGCAACGGTTCATCGGCCTCGTGATCGAGGCCATTACGAGGAGGCAGAGCGGCAACGCGGCATCGAATTTATTCCCCATCTGATTCGGGCGATGCAGGTTCGGCACAAGCTAACTCAGGCGGACGTTCAACGTCAGATCGGGCTCGAGGGACTTGAGCGTAGTCAAATCGCGGCGATCGTGGTGACTGGCAATGGCATCATCCTTCACGCAAATAACCAGGCGGAGACGATGCTGCGGAGGGGCGATGCGATCCGTTCAATTTCGGGTCAGTTGGCCGCCGCTACTAAATCAGCAACCGAACGACTCACGATGCTGATTCGCGGGGCAATCGATACCGCGGCAGGGCGCAGCGGCTCTGCCGGGGGAAGCGTTGCGATTCCACGCTCGAATCGGCCGCCGGTGACGGTTTTGGTTGCACCTTTCCGGCCTGCACAGCGCGGAGCCGGTGCGCCGGTACCAGCGGCACTTCTATTTTTGCGGGATCCGGAGTGGACCTCGGGCTTGGCAGCGCGGCCGCTCCAGGAACTTTTCGGCTTGACCGCGGCGGAGTCAACTATCGCCAGCCATCTTATACGCGGACGCTCGCTCGCCGACATCGCGGCGCGACACAATCTGAGTCTCAACACAGTCAGGACTCATCTCAAGAACATATTCGCAAAGACTGGTACAAACAGGCAGACCGAACTCGTGGCTTTCATCGTGCGAACCGTCGCTACTATGAAGTCAGCCTAACTGAATAGCTGGAAAATGAAGCGTGAAAAAAGCCCAAGCCGCCGCGTTTCTGCCCAACGGCAACGTCCTTATCTCCGGCGGCGAAGACGGCAGTGGTAACACACTCGACACTGCCGAGATCTACAATCCCTGAACCCAGACCTTCACGCTGACCACCGATCCGTCGCTGGGCGACACCACTATGAACGTCGCGCGCAAACTCCTGGTATTAGCCGGCTTATCGCGATGATGAACACCGCCGGAGCGATCGACTCGCTCTGGCGGTTTACTTTACCTTTTCAAGGTACGAGCCTTTCGGTGTGCGGCTGATAGCCGCCGAGCGCGCTGAACTTGCCATCCGCGGCGCCTTAAATCGAGTAGGTGAAGCAACGAATATTCAGCGACTTGGGCTCAACTTGGGCTGTCGCCACGGAGAGCGCAGGAGCAGATTCCGTTGCCGGTCTCGACCGCCTACCTCACTCTCCGTCGCGAAGCCTGCCTCCTAAAAGTTACAATGTGGCTAATAGATGGCCATTAAGTAGTAACCGCTTGTGTAATGGACTTGCCTTAAAGTCACTATTCTACTAAGCAAAGCTATCCGCCAATTGGTATTTTCTTTCAGGCGAGGGGGGTCGAAAGAATGTCGAGACGCACCGGCAGAAGGGCTGTATGGCTCTTTTTGGCCCTCGCTTCGTTAACGGTGTGTCTAGCTCCGTTGATCGCTCTCGCGCAGCAAGTAGTCGGCACCGTCACCAAACTTAGTGGTTCCGCGCAGATACAGCGCGCCGGCGCGACCATAGCTGTCGTCCAGGGTATGGCAATCGATCTTCACGACCAGCTTTCAACCTCGGTAAATTCAAGCGCGACTGTCAGGCTCGCGAGTGGAATCACCCTGACGCTTGCCGCGCATACTAACCTCACTTTCAACCAGAATGTGACGACCGGCGGTACCGGACGGACGCAGCTCAACCTATTGGAAGGGGGATTGCGATCACTGGTACCGCCGCTGCTGCGGAACGAGGCCTTCGAAATTCACACGCCCAATGCCATCACGGCCGTGCGAGGGACTGACTTCGATACTACCTATATCGAGGGCGTCGCGCGCCCCGGCTACGAAGGATGCCAGCGCTACACCGACGTCAGGGTGCGCGAAGGGGTAGTGGCGGTGAGCAATCAGGCCAATCCGACGCTGGAGGTCAAAATCGAGGCCGGTTACGAGACGACCGTACCGTGCGAGTTGGCGCCGCTCAACGCCGGACCGCTGGGAATCGCCGGTGCGGCGGGACCGGGAGAGGCGGGCGGCAGAAGCGAAGGCGGTAGCGGCGGAGGTGGAGGTGGAATTTCCGCCGCTGCCGGCGGTGCGGCAGCCGCCGCGGTCGGCTTCTCGGCGCCGCCACCTGGGAGCGGCAGTTCGGCTCCACCTCCTCCCCCTCCGCCGCCTTCGGGTCTCAGCCCGGTAACAGGACCCTAGGATGGCGAGCCAAGCCAAGACGCGGCGGACTTTCAGGGTTGTAGGACTCATGGTTCTGGTTTGCGCTCTGGGTTGGACGGGCAACGCCCGGGCGCAGCTACTTCAAAATCTGTATCCCGGCTTTTTCGAACCGGCCAATCCTCAGGTGCTGGATGCGGTCTTGTTTGGCGGTGGCTTCGGCAGCCAAGACTACGGCGCCGTGCAGGAGGGCTTGCAGCTGCAACAGACGATTACGCCGTACTTCGGCGTCGTTGGACGGATCACAGGCTATCAATTGTGGGTCGGCGGCGACTTCAACAACCCGCTCGCACCCTCGACCAATACGCATGAGCCGCGGCTGAACTTCGCCCGTCTGCAGGGAGGCGCGCAATTCGCACTCTATCCGGGGACAACACTCACCTTGCTCGGTGGTGGTGATGTCGGCGACAGTCACGCGGTTACGATCGAGGGCGACTACTCGAGCTGGCTCTTCACCCATACCCATCATCCGCTGAACTTCTCGTTCAGCGCCAACCATAACTATGAGAACCACGTAACCGACGCGGAGATCGATTTGCGGATGGTGGCGTTTTCGACCGCGAACTATCTCGGCACCTTTGGCGGCGGCGGTGCGGTTTACCAAGGCGGACAAATCACCAGCGCCGGCGGACAGGGCGGTCCCGACCTGGGCATTTACTTTCGCAAATGGGGCTTAGGCATCGACGTGCAGGGCGGCTATGGAACCGCCGGCGGCTTCGGCCAGCTCAGCTTCATCAAGCAGTTCGATTTCGTCGAGTCGGGAGGCTTCTAGGCACCCTCAATGGTGGGTCAAATTCAAGTGACACCGCGTAATTCTCATCCGATGTTCAGAAGCGCAGATCAGACTGGGTTAGGGAATCGATGAAACCATTTTTTGGGAAAGTACGGATCGGCGCGGCCGTATTTTTGGGTGCTATTGCGTTGGCTATCCTGACCTTCGTAAGTCGGAAGATGCCGTCCGCCCAAGCCATGTCCCAACTTTCGGGGACGGTGCAAGGCGGGCTCAGCCCAGTCTCTGGCGCGGCGGTGACGCTCTATGCGGCGGGAACGGCTTACGGCTCGAATGCCACCAGCCTGGGAAGCACAACCACTAACGCCAGTGGCGATTTCACGGTGGGATTTACTTCGCCCGCCACGCCCATAGTCCTTTACCTGGTCGTGCTCGGAGGGAACGCCGGATCCGGCAGCAACACGGCTATCGGGTTGATGGGAGTGCTAGGGATGTCTAACGCCCTGCCGGCGTCGGTCACAATCAACGAAATCACGACAGCGGCGGCCGAGTCGGGGCTGGCGCAATTCACCGACTCGACGGGGCAGATCATCGGTGGCCCAACAAGCAACGCAACCGGCCTTGCCAACCAGGTGCAGGGGTATCTGGCCGACATCTCGACCGGCACGCCGGCGATTCCAAGCACGGTCCCATTGAACTGCTCCGGCGGTTCACAGCCGGTCAACTGCGACGGCTTGGAGCGGCTGGACACGATTTCCAACATTCTGGCGGCGTGCGTGGAAAGTTCGGGACCGTCGTCGAGCGCGTGCAGCACGCTGCTGAGCAACACAGGTAGCAGCACCACCACGCTTCAGGCGGCGCATGTAATGGCGACCAACCCTGTCGCGAATGTTGGTACGCTGTTTGCCCTTCAGGGCGGTTCTCCGCCGTTTACTCCCGATCTGAGCGCTGCGCCTGACGGGTGGGAGATCGCGCTCAATTTCGATCCTGCCAACGTATTTAACGGACCGAATTTCGCCGCAATCGACGGCGCCGGGAACGTCTGGGTGCCGAACTTGGACGGCAACAGCGTGACCGAGCTGACGCCCACCGGCGGCTTGATGGGCAATTTCGCTCCCAGCGGCGCCAACTTTGACTCTCCCGAGTATGTGGCTATCGACGCCTCCGGCAACGCTTGGGTGCCGAATATCGCCAGCGTGACAGTACTGACCTCCAGCGGCGGCTTGTTCGGCAACTTCAACAATTCAAACACTAGCGGTGCCAACTTCAATAATCCCATAAGTGTGGCAATCGACGCCGACGGCAATGCCTGGGTGCCGAACCTTAGCGGGAACAGCGTCACCGTATTGACCTCCAGCGGTGGGTTGGTCGGCAACTTCAGCAACTCGAACACCGGCGGAGCCAACTTCAACCAACCGGGAGACGTGGCAATCGACGCAGCGAGCAACGCCTGGGTGCCGAACGTTGGCGGCAACAGCGTGACCGAGTTGACGTCTAGCGGCGACTTGGTCGGCAACCTCACTCCCGGCGGCGCACAGTTCGACCAACCGGGAGACGTGGCGATCGACGCCGTCGGCAACGTCTGGGTGACGGATGATGTCGCCAGTTTGAGCGAGTTGCCGGCCAGCTGCACCACCTCAAGCTGCATAGCCCGTACCTTCAACAACTCAAACACCAGCGGCGCCAACTTCAACGAACCGGAGGGCATAGCAATCGACGGCGCCGGCAACGTCTGGACATCGAACGCCGGCGGCAACAGCGTGACTGAGTTGACCTCGAGCGGCGGGTTGATCGGCAACTTCGCTCCCATCGGCGCCAATTTTAACAGCCCCGAAGGGGTGCCAATCGACGCTTCAGGCAATGTTTGGGTGCCAAACTTTGGCGGGAACAGCCTGGCCGAACTCATCGGCGTGGCGCGCCCGGTGCTGACACCGCTGGTGGCCTGCCTCAATCAAACGCCGCCGCACGCCGTCTGTCTGCCCGGGGGCTCAGCTCCCACTGCAACTGCGACGGCGACGTCGACTGCAACGGCAACTGCAACTCCGACTGCCACATCGACTCCAACTGCCACTGCCACGGCGACGACTACGTCGACAGCGACCGCTACGGCAACCGTAACTTCGACGGCCACGGCCACTCAAACCGCAACTTCAACTGCGACTGGGTCAGCTACGCCCACGGGGACCTCGACTGCCACGGCGACCCCGACCGCGACGCCGACGCCAAATGTGATCACGGTCAACAGTAGCACCGACCCGGCAAGCACCTCCGGCAACGGGTTCTGCACCTTGCGCGAGGCGCTCAACAACGCCAACGCCAAGTCCGATACATCAGGCGGGGACTGCGCGGCGGGTACCGGCAACGACACGATTCGTTTCAGCATCTGCGGCACGATCACGCTAGTGCAGGGCACGCTTCCGGCAATTGCGAACAGTTTGCCCGGCAGTCTGACGATTGATGGGAGCGGGCAAACCATCACGGTTAACGGGGCCAATCTTTACGGTGTTTTAGTAGTGAACTCGGGTGCCACTCTTAGTTTAATTAGCCTGACGATCGTCAATGGCAACGCTGGTTACGGTGGGGGCGTATCGAACAGCGGAACTCTAACCGTCGCCAACAGCAAGTTCTCAGGAAATGCCTCCTCCAATTCTATCTCCAATGTAGGCGCCGGCGGCATAAACAACGTTACTACAAGCAGCACTCTGACCGTCTCTAACAGCACCTTCTCTGGCAATAATGGTTTGTGGGGCGGCGCTATAGAGAACTACGGCCAGGCCGATATCACTGACAGCACGTTCAACAGCAACACCGCAGCTAACGGTGGCGGCGCCATCAACAACGACGGGACTTTGACGATCGCCAACAGCACCTTCCTCGGCAACACCGTGACGGGTGACGATCCGAACTTCTTTGGCGGCGGCGCCGTCAGACACTCCGAGCTATCCAACACTCTGACGGTTACGAACTGCACTTTCTCGGGCAACACGGCTCCAAGCGGTGGCGGTGGCGCTATCGACAACTATGTTGGCCACCCTTTTACGATCACCAACTCCATCCTGGCCAACAGCCCGAGCGGCGGCGATTGCACAGGCACGACTACCAACGGCGGCTACAATATCGCAGATGATGCAACCTGCGTCTTTGGGAGCAGCACAGCCGTCAACGGCGATACGATCGGCGATAACGTCACTGATGCTAATCTGAATCTCGACACCACTGACGGACTGGCGAATAACGGCGGTCCGACCGAGACCATTGCACTTGATTCGCCCAGTTTTGCGATCGAGGCGATCCCGATTGGCGATTGTCCGGCCACCGACCAGCGCCGCGCGCCGCGACCCGCGCTCGACAGTGCCTGTGACATCGGCGCGTTTGAGTTCGGCGGCGTGGTTCCCGCCACCCCCACACCGACAGCATGCGCAGCATCGACACCGACCGCGACTGCCACGGCAACCGCAACGTCCACTTCAACGCCGACGGCAACTGGGACCGCGTCCGGGTCCGCTACTCCCACAGCGACCGCAACGCCGAGCCCCACCTTAACAGCCACGCCGACTTCAACAGACTCGGCTACGAGGACTCCAACCGCAACGGTCACCGCGACTCGGACCGCGACTTCAACTGCGACTCCTACAACGACTGCGACCGCGTCTGCAACGCCGACTCTGAGCGCAACGGCAACAGCGACCCGCACCGCGACACCAACTCCAACCGCAACGTCTATAGGTCCACTGAATTTCTCGCCCAAAAGCATCACGTTCAAGAGTCAGAAGTTCGGCACTACGAGCAAACCAAAAATGCTTGAGTTGTCGAACCCGAAGTCGAATAACGGCGAGGTGGTGATCAATGGGATCAGCTTTGGTACCTCAGAATTTGCTGTTGCTGCCGGCAGCAGCACTTGCGGTTCGAGCATCCGTGTTGGCAGAAAGTGCAAGATTGGGGTGGTGTTCAAACCGGAAGCCAATGGGCCACAGCCTGATACTCTCACGATCTCGGACAACGCTTCGAATTCGCCTCAGCAAGTAACACTTAGTGGGATTGGGAAGGACGCTCCGCTTGCGACGCCCACAGCAACCACGACATCAACGCTGACGGCAACTCCAACAGCGACCGCTACTGCCACCGGGGGAACGCCTACGGTTACAGCGACCGCGACGCGTACCGCAACCGCCACCGCGACACTCACGGCTACAGCTACCGCCACCTCTACCGGGGCGGCAACGCCGACCGCTACCATAACAGCTACGGTGACTAGGACACCTAAGCCGAAGCGAACCCCCACTCCAACGCCAAGCCCCACCCCGGTTCCCGAAGATTTGATTTATCCATCGTCGGTCAATTTCGGCGAAGTGACAGTAGGACACGACAAGTCGATGACATTCACTCTGACCAATTCGGCCCAGAGCGGGCCGCCGATCAGCTTTGTAACCCCGGCATTTTCTGTTCCGCCGACCCATCCGCAGGTATTCGGATTTAGAACAGGCGCCACGAACTGCCGCAAGCAATTGTCGCCGCAGAAAGCGTGCCAGCTGACGGTGCAATTTATTCCAGCTATGCAGGGTCCCGTGTCGGCGATGCTAACAGTCTCTGACGACGCGGCAAATGCGAACCAGATGATTATGCTAAGCGGGTCCGGCAAATAAGCGCTGGCCCGTCCTTCAACGGTCAGCGCGACGACCGGAAACCCAATTGACGTAGTCGGATTTCCGATCAAACTCTCGACGATTTTGGTGCCGTAGTGATCGCCACGACCCCAAAACAGCATCGGCGAATCGAGGACCCGCCATGACGTTCTGCGGGCTGGCGATTGCGCTGCCAGCTTTTCGACAAGATTCCTTCGATTTCGAAATTCGCAACCCCGAATTTATCCGCGAAATATTGTGAGTTCGCAGATCGATGCAGCGGATGATCACTTCACAGAGTGCTGAATTGCCTGGCGGAATCAAGGGCAATTAGGTTACTTGGACTCGACTTGGGCTGTTCATCACGAATGCATAAGCGGATTTCCGTGTTAAGCCATCTCTAGCCGATGGCGCCCGACCACACGCGCCATCAGAGTTTCCAAACGCGAAGGAGAATCTGGACTGCCAAGCCGCGATTTGAACACATGCTGTCGACATGACAGGCCGGATGAAGAAGCTTTGTTGAGGGCGTCTCCCTGTTGCGGTGTGTCTTCGCCGCACGCGAATCGCTCTGCGTCGAAGTATCAGAGCTTCGGCAAATCGTTCATCGTGATGAGCGTTAACTATCAGTGCTCACGCCGACGAAAGACGGGTGCCGCAGCCGATCGTCGAGCGTCCACTCCAGGAAGTCGTGATTCCGGGTTTCGCGGACCGTGGCGAGCATCGGCTCGATCGCCGACTCGCGAGCGGGGGACTGGCGATGTGGCGGCAGACTCACGTTTTGACGCTGGAGTGCCTTCCCCGCTAGCTCTCAGTTCCATACGCCGGCCCCAGCGCTTATTTGGCTTTAGTCGTGGACGCTGCTAAATGTTGAGCCGTGACGGAACCTCGCCAAAGACCCTCAACTTCAATGCTTCTAACGGTCGATCAGTTGGCCGAGCGTTTGGATGTCGATCTGAGCAAAGTTTACGAATTGCTCCCCAGCTATCATCTCCCATTCGTGAAGGTTGGCGGAGACATTCGCTTTGACAGACATGAAATCTACAGATGGATCGCTCGCCGAAAAGAATCGGCATGATCCCCGATTTTAAGGGCCATCATTTTATCGAGGATACCAAACCGGGCGAACCGCCAGGGCTGCATCACTGCGAGCGCTGCGGGCTGAAAGCTTCGCTCAGGCCGGACGGCTCAGTATTTTTCGACATTGAGCGCCACGGCGTATTTCTTAAAACCAGTACCGTCTCCCCGTTCAACTCGTCGCGCGTACCTGGCTGTAAAACTTGGTCGGTTCATTCCGCGAACTAGGGCAGGCACCCGGGGCCTGCTAATCGCTGTTCCGTGCTTCTGCGTTCTGGTAAATCGAGCGCATGAAGCCGCGCCATGCAGCCGCGCTCGCGCTTGTATTCTGCGCATGCAGCACTGCACCTAGCCGATCTATCCCCGCGGGTTGGATTGGCCAGCCTGAATCTAGTCTGGTCGCATATTACGGCAGGCCGGAAGAGACTTCTGCGCTTCCAGATGGCGGCAAGATTGACGTCTTCGTGATGATGCACGTTGAGCAGAACTACGAACCAACAGTAACCTGCCGGGATACCTTCACTCTCGACGCGGCACGAAAAGTCTCAGACGCAATTCGTCGTTGTACGCGAGAGTAAATCTGCTATCCCGCGAGATCCCGCTGCATCCCGGTCAATCTCGCGAATCCCGCAAATTAAAGACACTGCCCAATTCAAATTCAGACACTCTGGCCCTAATTATGGTGATTTTGTTGCTATTGACAGTCGAGCAATGTAGTCTCGCTTAGACGTGACAGGTCGGCCCCATAAGATTCGCTGTATATTCGCTATAGACAGTTAAGTGGTATTACTGGTACATAGACTGCGCCAAAGGCGGGAAATGTGCCAAAAGCCGTCCGGTTCATTAGCGCATGGGATCGCAGCCAACATTTTGAAGACCACGGGCATGAATTCAATCCTGTGTTCGCATCTGCCGAGGAATATGAATCTGCCGCCGTCAACTTCCTCGGCGTCCCTCTGGTCGGTACTATGATGGAGTGCCTCAGACAAGATGGCGCGATTATCCGCTACGATCCGACGAGCAATGAACTCGCGATTTGTGATGTCGATGGTTATGTCCGCACGTACTTCAAACCGGATCCAGCCATACACAAGTTAGCGGACAATATCACGTACTTTAGGAGGCGATGCTCGCAATGAAATTCCTATGTCCAGTATGCGGCTATTGGGAATTGCCTCGGCCAGCTCAGGACGATCTGATCTGTCCTTGTTGTGGCATCCAATTTGGCTATCACGACTATGGCACCACACATGAAGAGTTGCGCCACACCTGGATCGCGAGCGGTGCGCATTGGCATAGCCACGTGCATGCGGCACCAGCTGGGTGGAACGCACTTGTCCAACTGGCGCGAGCGGGAATGTTGGTGACATTTGACGGTCGCAGTTCGGCGGAAGATAAGAATGAAACGGATGTCCCAACGACTGTGTACTATCCTGTGACGGCGGAGGCCGCCTGATTCAGATGCCGAGACTCGTACTTTTCGCGGCTTGTGAAAAAGCGATTGTTGATCAGACTACAAATGTGATCTCGTTGATGTCGCTCTTGCAAGATATCAACGTTCAACTCCCGCCGGGAGTTGTTCCGCCATCAAACGCCGCGATTCCGATGAACTGGATGATCGTGTCTGTCTGGCAACAACTGCCAGAGGATAAGGGCAAGCTGTTCGAGCAGCGCAGCACTTTGGTAAATCATTCCGGTGTCACTCAGATGGAGACGCCAGTTGCAGCATTTGAGATAAAGACCGAATTTCATCGCGTCTTTAACCAAGTGATGGGGTTACAAATCGGCGAGGCAGGTTCCCGTCTCGTCAAATGTTTTTTACGGGAAAAAGGGAAGGACTGGACTGAAATGGGAACCTACCCGATCAGTGTGAAGTGGGTAAGCACTGCGCCGCGAATAATCCAGTAGCTAGTTCCGCCCTTGATTCGGCTTTAGTGCCCTTGCCAACGCTTGATCAAATTTCTTCAAATCGAACTTGCGTAGTTGATCGAGCAATTGCTCGTCGTCGGCGCGCTGTGCTTCGCTAGGAACGTACTTTTTTTTGAGGCGAAGAACGCAGCCGCTTTTTCTTGCGCGGCCTTTGCGGCCCGTGCCCTTTGTAGAAGCCACCGCGATACTTTAGCGCTTCCAGATTCGCAGGGCTAGTTACTGCACGTCGTAATCAAGTCCGCGAATGCGTTCGGATTCTTGCGATTGTTGAAGCGCCACGCGAATTCGTTCACGTAGAGCGGCAAATACTGCTTGTTCACTTTATGATACGAGCCGATCAGCCCGCGCTTGAAGAGGCTCCAGAAGCCCTCGATTGTGTTTGTGTGAGTAGTGCCCACTACGTACTCGCCTTTACCATGACGGACCACGCGATGCGGCAGGGAATTGCCGAGCAGCCGGTATCCCGCGTACTCGTCAGTCGCGATCAACTTCGCGTCTTTGGAAACGGTCTGACGAACGAAACTGTCCAGAGTTTTGGTGTCGGTATTCTCGATCACCTTGGCAACGACCATGCCCTTGCGAGCGATTGCGCCAATGACAGCGACTTTACCAGCGCCGCCAGTGCCGACATGCTTTCGCTGGCTCGCATGTTTGTTTCTCTCTTTCCCACCGATGAAAGTCTCGTCAACTTCGATCTCGCCATCGAGCGGCATCACGTCGCCTTTCATAGCAGCGCGCCAGCGATGACAGATGTACCAAGCTGTGCGCCAATCTGTCCCCGACTCTTCACCGAAGATTACGCGCCGGACTTGTAGCGAGCTAATGCCTTTCTTCGCGGTGATCATCAAGTAGCCAATCTTGAACCAAATCCGCAGCGAGACTTTTGTATCTTCGAAGATTGTGTGCGTAGTCACGCTGAATCGGTAGCCAGCGCGCTTGCCGCAATCAGAATTGCAGCAAGTCCATCGAAATGGCTGCTTGAGCGCATACACTTTTTCTTTCCGCTTGCAGCGAGGGCATCGCACGCCATCGGGCCAACGCTTCGAAACGATGTACGCTTTGCATGCGTCGTCAGTCGGAAAGGTCCTGTCGAATTGTTCGAATGTCTGCATGCCCATATATTAGCGCGAGTATCGATGACTGTCAATAGCAACAAAATCACCAGAAAAAGGATATTCACTAGGGACATCGCCTTTCCGCTCGAATCAACTAGCGGCCTTCATGGCGATGCTCGTCACCGCCCAATCGTAGTTCCGCACGCGCCAGCCGCGTGCATGCTTCACGAGCACGAAGGCCCAGCCGCCGGTTTCGATGAATGAGCTTGCGCCGATTGTGCCTCGCCAGGTCGTGGGCAGGGAAAGGAACGCAAGCTCGCCCTCCCGTTGGAAATCGTGCGGGTCGCCGAAACAATGTCGGAGCTCCTCGATGTTTTTAGCATGCTCCGCGAAACCCTTCGCCCAACTCGCAACTGCATCAACACCCTCGAAAACGTAGGGCGGGAAATTCTCGATCAGCGTGGCCTTCCAATCCGCAAAGGCATCGTTGAGAAACTGGGAATCGAGAGTTTCCATGAACCGCGCGATCCGCTCGATCGGCGCCGTGATCTCCGCGTCAGGACGTTTGTCAGCTACGTCTGACCTCATAGTCGAATTGTTCGTTGTTTATTCGTACCACTCCTCATCTGATCCAGTATCTCTTGCTCTGACGATTGCGCGTTCTCAGCGCCTGGGTTCACCCGAGTTTGCTTGCTTTGACTGAACAGGACCAGCAGTGACGTAATGATACCAAGGTCAGTTTTCCGCAACGCTATGAGGGATAGCTGCTAGCTTTTCAAGCGACGACCGCGACGAAATGGAACCGCAAAGCATTGGCACGCCAGTCCTCTGGATCGGCTTCACGATTTTCGTGTTGGGTATGCTGGCCCTCGACCTCGGCGTGCTCCAGCGCAATGCGCGGGAGTTCAAAGTCCGCGAGGCGCTCGGTTGGACCGCGGTTTGGATCTCGCTCGCTCTGCTTTTCAACCTGGGCGTTTACTTCTGGTTCGGGTCGGAGCGCGCACTGGAGTTTCTCACCGGCTACGTCATCGAGAAGGCACTCTCGGTTGACAATATCTTCGTCTTCCTAGTCATCTTCTCAGCCTTCTCGGTTCCGGCGAAACTCCAGCACCGGGCGCTATTGTGGGGGGTCGTCGGCGCATTGGTCTTTCGCGCCCTCTTCATCGTGGTCGGCGCGGCATTGCTCCACCGGTTTCACTGGATCGCTTACCTGTTTGGGGCGTTCCTTGTGTTCACGGGAATCAAGCTCCTGCTGCAACGAGAGGGCGAAGTCCACCCCGAAGAAAATCTAATCTTCCGGCTGTTTCGGCGCCTGGTTCCTTCAGTCGACGATTACGTGGGCGGGCACTTGACCGTAGTCCGCGCCGGTAAGCGCTACGCGACGCCTTTGCTCCTGGTCATTGTCGCCATCGAGACGACCGACATCGTCTTCGCCGTCGACTCGATCCCGGCGATCTACGCGATCACGAACGATCCCTTCATCGTGTACACATCGAACATCTTCGCTATGCTCGGATTGCGGGCACTGTACTTCGCGCTGGCCGGCATGATGGGGAAGTTTCACTACCTCAGGGCCGGTCTGTCACTCGTGCTGGTTTTCGTCGGCGCGAAGATGCTCCTTGCCGGGATCTATAAGGTCCCGATCCTGGTGTCCCTGGCCGTTATCGCGACGCTGCTGGCCGGTGCATTTGGAGCGTCATTGCTTTGGCCAAAAAAAGAACCAGAGTCTCCCGGTCAGCCTCCTCACGCAGGTTCCTCGGACCGAGCTTCCGAAGTACGACCATGAGTGTTAAGCAACCGGCCACGCCCGCTGTCACAACTTCCTATTTCCGCTTTGTACGCAAGGTCGCAGTGGCAGTGATCGGAGGGAGTGTTCTCGGGTTCGGCATCGCGCTGATCGTTTTGCCCGGCCCCGCATTTATCGTCATTCCGCTCGGCCTCGCGATTCTGGCAACCGAGTTCCTCTGGGCCCGTCGACTTCTACGCCGCGTGAAACAGGGTGCGACCTGGCTTTCGCGCGCGGGGCATGACCATTGAGTACGACGAGGATTGTTCGCCAGAGTCTTGGGGCCTGTTGTTGCAGTGGAAGTAGAGCAGTTAGTACGTAGTGGACTACTGCGCTCCCGCGGGATAGAGACTGGCGCTGAAGCATCCCATCGCGTCTCCGGTCTCATCGTGCAGAACGGCTACGGCTACAAAGAGGAATTGAAGGAGTTCTGGGATCCGATCAAGGCATATGGAGCGATCATTCGGAGCCCATCGCAGGGCGCTGAATGTGCTGGTCGTTACCGCGACGACAAAGTTTCAACATACTGACGGCGTCTCCGATCTGAGTCGCATCTCGCCCGACAACTGGGTTCACGATCAGGCATTGCTCGATCGCCGACGCTGTTCTGGGAGGCCGCTATCTTAAAAAAGAGCGCGCAAGATGCCGCCTTCGCACCGTACCGCTGATCCGTTTATTGCTGCAGCGAGGGGGCTGGCTAGATAGGCGACCAAACTAGCAACTTCGCTTTCCTCTGCCATCCGCTGGATGAGTGACGTGGGGCGTTGCTTTTCGAAAAATTCCTTCTCCGCCTGCTCAGGCGTCGCGTTCGGTACGGAAGCGAAGCCTTGCAGAAATCCGACATTCGCTTCGGAACGGGTCGGGCCCGGAAGTATTGAATTCACGGTCACATTCGTTCCCTTTGTCATCTCGGCCAATCCGCGTGAGACGACCAGTTGTCCAGTTTTCGTCACTCCATAGTGAATCATGTCGGGATGTGTCTCTGCGCCTGCTTCGCTGGAAATAAAAATGATGCGTCCCCAGTTCCGCTTTAGCATGGGGGGAAAGTAGCGCCGCGCCAGCCGAATGCCGCTGAGGAGATTTACTTCGAAGTATCGCAGCCACTCCGCATCACTGATTTCGGTGAAGCTTTTCGACTCGAAGATTCCCAAATTATTTACGAGGATGTCGGTCTCGGCGACCCGCTCGATGAACTTTGAGGCGCCCTCAGAAGTTCCGAGGTCCGCCTCGATTCCATGTACAGTGCCTTGCAGCGACGCAACCACCTCGTTTAGTTTCTTGCGGCTACGTCCTGAGATAGTGACCTCGACACCTTCCTGGGCCAGCGCACGCGCTATCCCCAGACCGATGCCAGCCGTGCCGGCGGTTACGATAGCTTTCTTTCCCGTCAATTGTAGGTCCATTGCAAAGTTACTCCTCTGTTTCTGAAAACTGCTTAGTCGAACCTGCTCGCAGAGCCAACTGACGATGCGATGCCCGCAATCTCGTCCATCTTCGCAATTGGTGCCATTGCAGTACGCGGACTAGCGCGCATGACCTCGAAGTGGCTCATCTCTACACCGTTGCGATCGCTACTGCGATTCCGGCCGCCATGATCAGAAACGAAAGCAGCGTGACCAGGGCGATCGTTGCCGATGCCACGGCTGGAGCGACGTGCCCGGAGTGTTCTCCCATCTCACCCTGATGTCCGCTCTGCCAGTGATGATCCATCCCCGGCATTCCGTGACCGCCCGCTCCCTCCGCCTTAGCCGGCCGTACCGTTAGCATTCCGTGCTTCAGCTTGCGGGCAACCAACCACCAGTTCATTGGATAGGCGGTGATGAATCCCGTCAGTAACGCCATGCTCATGATGAACCAGAATGCTGGCGACGCTGGATTCGCGCTGCCCGGTACGCGGGCCTTAGAGATCATCGCGACCGGAATCATTCCCGCCATCAGGCAGTTCATCGATGTAAGTTCAGGAATGAGTGCAGCGGCGAGCGCACGCGTGTACGACCCACCTACCATCTCCCGCATGAAGAGCGCCTGAAAAATCCCCAGCCCAAACGAAGCCCAGCAGATACTCCATCGCGACATCAAGCGCCGGCGGTAGCATCAGGAATCCGCCGATGACCGCGCCCGTCAGAATTCCGATACCGTCACCAGCTACGCAATGCATGGTGGAACCGGGCGTTTGCCGCCATTGTGCCGCGACATATTGTTCGTGAGTGTCGGCGATCGGCTCACGGCATCCCAACACATAGAGCATGGCGCCAATCGGACCGGTGAAGAGCGTCACAATCACAAATCCCCATTTCAGCACCGGAGATTCAGGCGTTGCGCGAATATCAATTGCGACGAAGACGACAGAGAGAGCCGTCAGCACGAACCAGGTGAGGATAATACCGTTGAACATCTGAAATTCTCACAACGCATCTTTAGAGCACGCTTCGAGATCACTATTAAGATCGGCCAAGTGCAGCAAAGTGGACGACTCCAAGGCACGGAAACTCTCTGCTGTTCGATCCACGAGCGGAGCAATTGATTCAACCTAACTATGACCATCATAGGCGCGTTCCATAGGCGCTCTGTTGCGGAGTTCTGCTGCGCTAGACCGAGAAGACGAAGAGGAGTATCCCTCCTTCCGGGCAGCGCGATACCGGCCGGGCGATATGCCGTGATGTCGATGGAAGAGCTTCGAAAATGCCGACGACGTCTCGTAGCCCACTCGAGCTGCCACCTCGCTTATCGCCTCGTCTTCTGATTCGAGCAGAGTAGCCGCTTCCTCCATCCGGTGCGCGATCAGATACTGGTTCATAGGCTGGCCAACAAGCTTGGTGAACCGAGCGGAGAACGCCGATCGACCTAGCCCGACGCGCCGCCCCAATTTCTGGAGGGTCCAGGACTGCCCCGGTCGTTCGTGGATCAATTGAAGCGCCTTTCCGATTTGAGGATCTCCGAGCGCACCGAGCCATCCGCCTTCGCCCGGGCGAAGTGATTTGATCCAACTTCGCAGGACTTCTACGAAGAGCACTTCAGTCATCCTCGATAAAACCGCCCGTTGTCCTGGGAGTGCGAACGCAGACTCGTTCACCATGCGACGAAGAATCGTGTCTAGCCATTCGCGGTTCGCGGCAGACTTCAGGTGCAGGATGGGGGGAAGCAAGTTAAGTACATTGTTCGGTGATGGCCGCGACGAGCTGAAGTAGCCACAAATCATCGTTGAGACCGGTTTTCCGCCCCCACCATGTCGTACGATCCCCAGGTGAGCCGGCGGTCGATTGAGGTCGAGAAGTGGGAAGAGCTTCGCTTTGCGATCCGAGCGAATAATATGCGGTTCGCCGCGAGACACGAGGACAAAATCACCTTCGCTCATCGAGATCTCTTTTCGTTTTTGAACTGCGAGCGAAGCCGAGCCACGGCTCAGATAGTGGAAGACTCCGTCCGGCAGCGCGGGCAAAGCCAGGCCCCAGGGATTGCTCAGTTCATAGTGGAAAAGCAGAGTTCCGCTCAGGTGAACGCGAGTCAGAATGTCCGCAAGAATGTCCAAGCCTCAACAAGCTAGTCCGGTGGACGATCGGACACAAGATTTGGACGATTGCGGCCTATCGTCTACAGGACCGAGCCGGTATCGTTTCTTCTCCCACTAAAAGATTCGGCGCCTCTTGTTCCATCTCTCTCCGTAAACTGGAGTGGCATCCTGCAGGAAGAAAAAGCGATGAGAGTTTTGTTCATCATTACTAGCTCGGTCACCGGCGCCTGGTTGTCGGAAATCACTCATCCCTATTGGCATCTCGCCGAACGCGGCGTTGAAGTGGACTTCGCCAGCCCTAAGGGCGGCAAGATCGTGTGGAATCCTTTGAGCGATCCTTACTCAAAGCAATCCCAGGAATCCGACGATCTGGTCAGCAAAGGTTTCCTGTCGGATAAAGTGCTTGCTGCAAAGTTAGAGACGACACTGATACTCAAGGACGTCGACTTGGACCGCTACGACGCCGTCCACGTGGCAGGCGGACAGGGTGCGACCTACGATCTCTATCCGAGCGAGGACGTAGCAAAGGCGCTCGAGCATTTCTGGGCGCGCGACAAAGTCGTCGGGGCAATCTGTCATGGCGCGATTGCCTTGGGAAATATTCCAGACCGAGTGCGCGGTCGCCGCGCAACCGGGTTCTCGCTCGAGGGAGATCGCGGGCTGGAGCGCCAGTTCGGATCCGGCTTCTACTTACCGCATTACCCGCAGAAGGTGCTCGAGGATGTCGGCGCCATCTACACGAGCGTCGAACCCTATGCTCCCTGCGTCGTTGTCGACGGCAAATTGGTCACTGGTCAGAACCAGCAGTCGGCGTCCGAATATGGAATCGTTCTGTTCCACGCGATCGCCGGACGCAGCCCGGTATCGGGCACTTGAGAATCGACGGACCGGGACAGGAGCAGGCAATGCTATTCCATGTGACTATGACCGTCCAGATTCCGCACGACGTTGATCCGGAGAAGATCGCGCAACTCAACGCTCAGGAACATGAGCGAGCCAAGGAATTGCAGTTGCAAGGCAAATGGCTGCATCTCTGGCGCCTCGCAGGTAAGTGGGCGAACGTCAGCATCTTCAAAGTCGAGAGCCCGGACGAACTTCACGAGATTCTGAGTTCGCTGCCCCTCTATCCGTTCATGGAGATCGAGGTTAACGCCCTATCCCAGCATCCGGGTTCGCTGGAGCGAGTTTCGAAATGACTGGCAGTGCGGACACTGGACTGAACACATTGCAATTCAAAGCTATCGACGGGCTGCAGATCCGCTTTGCCGTTAGCGAGAAGAAGGAAGGCGTTCCGATCCTAATTCTGAGTCCGTGGCCCGAGAGCATATACGCCTTCCTTCCGACCTGGGACACGTTTTCCAGTTTGGGTTCGGTCGTCGCCGTGGACTTGCCCGGATTCGGTCGCTCCCAAAGCCGTCCCGACGTGATGGCTCCCGAAGCTATGGGAGAGTTTGTTCTTCGCATCCTGGACGCCTTCCGCCTTCGCCAACCTCACGTGGTCGCGCCCGACGTCGGCACGCCAGCGGTCCTGTTTGCGTCTGCGAGTCATCCCGGCGCTTTCAAGAGCATGGTCATTGGAAGCGGCGCTACGGACCACACCGATATAGGAGGCATCCTGGACGAACTGGTCAACGCCCCATCCCTCGAACCGTACAAGAACCTGACGGGAGAAGAGTTCGTCCGCGGCGCTACTGAGAACATGAAGAAATACAAACTCCCCGACTACGCTCTGCAGGACTACTTGGCGTCCTATTCAGGCGCCCGCTTTTCCGAGTCCGTAGAGTTTGTCCGCGATTACCCCAAGTCTCTGCCCCGTCTCGCCAGGCGGCTAGCCGAGGTCAAGGTGCCTTGTCAGATAACTGTCGGCCGACATGATCCGTTTGTTCCGGTCTCTAACGCCGAAGGACTGCACAAACGGCTTCCGAAGAGCAAACTCGACATCCTTGACTGCGGCCACTTCGCCTGGGAAGACGCCGCCGCGGAGTATGGCAAGATCGCATCCGATTGGATCCAGGGCGGCTACGCCAAGCTGGAGGCATAGATCGTGAAAACCGCAAAGGAACTTCTTCAAGCCTACATCGAAGGTACCGCCCAGGAATCCGCAGCGCTGTTCGCGGAGAAAGGCGCACTGGAACTGCCCTACCTTGCTGATCTCGGCGTCGAGCCGCGATACGAGGGGCCCGAGAGCATCGGAGCTTTTCTCACCTTTCTGCACGAGAAGATGTATCCTGGCTTCAAATTCGTCGACGTGAAGATCTACATCGACACGCCGGACCAGGCCTTCGGCGAATACACCATTCACCAGAAGTCCGGGATTTCGGGAAAAGAGATCCATCAGCGTTTCTTCGGCCATTGTACGGTGGCCAACGGCCAGATCGTCCTACTTCGCGAGGCGCTCAATGTGATCGCGGCGGCTGATGCGATGTTCCCTGGCGGCTTAACGGACATCATCAACCGAAAGTAGTTCTAGTGGCTACGGCCTCTCTCACTCTTAAGTCCTATTCACTGGATGTTCGGAGAAAGCAAACGTGACACCGATGGCCATCAGTTGGGTCGTATTCGCGTGCACATTCGTCGGCGCATTGCTCGGTATGTTTCTGCGCCGCATATTGCCCGAGCATCATATCAACGAAGATTCCAAGGACCTCGTAAAATTGGGGATGGGCCTAATCGCGACGATGGCCGCTCTGGTCCTCGCTCTGCTGATCGCCTCGGCGAAGAGTTATCATGATCTTCAGAACACCGAAGTCACCACGCTCGCCTCCGATTTTATCCTGCTTGACCGCACACTGGCCCGCTACGGACCAGAGACCAAGGATGCGCGCAACCAGATCCCGGGGACGATCGAAAGTGTACTCGATCAGACTTGGTCGAAAGATGCCTTTCGATCCGAGAACCTTGACCGCGCATTCGGTCCTCGAGCCGAAATGTTCTATGCGCAAATCAGGCTACTTGAACCTCGCACCGACTTTCAGCGGACGGTTTACGCTCAAGTAATGGACATAGGCATGGAGTTGGGACGAAAACGCTCGTTCTTGTTGGAGCAGACAGGAGGCTCTATCCCAACGCCCTTCCTCGTTGTGCTGGTTTTCTAGCGTTGATCTTCGCAGGCTTTGGCTTGTTCGCACCTACCAACTCGACAGTCTTCGGAATCCTCGTGGCCTGCGCGCTATCAGTCGCTGCGGCTATTTTTCTTATTTTGGAATTGGATCATCCGTTTCAAGGGCTAATGCAGATTTCCGGCGCGTCGCTTCGCGACGCTCTGGTTCATCTCGCGAAATAGTGGACGGGTTGCCAACGACAACGAGTAGCAAAGGAAGCAGCTATGAAAGCGATTCAATTTTCCCGCTTCGGCGGCGGAGAGGTGTTGGATTATGTAGAAGTGCCGCGACCCTCTCCGCAAACTGACGAGGTCCTGATCGAAGTAACTGCCGCTGGCGTCAACTTTCCCGACATTCGCGAACGGATGGGCGTCTATCAGCGCGCCGAGACCCACGTCGGCGGCGTGGTGTTGCCGCGCGTTTCAGGTCTTCAGGCGGTAGGGAGGGTAGTCGAGGTCGGTCCGAAAGGGGACCACGGCCTGATAGCCAAGAAGGTGGTCGCGTTGCTGCCCGCTGGCGGCGGCTATGCGCAATTCGTGATCGCCCCGTCAAAGTTGATAGTAGGCCTACCCGAGTCGGCAGACGACGTCACGATGGCCGCGCTGCCCGACCAGGGCGTTACCGCCTATCTCACGCTGACTGCCTCGACCAAAGTGCAGCTGGGCGAGAGCGTGCTCGTGCATGGTGCGGCAGGAGGAGTGGGGAGCCTTGCCGTACAGATCGCCAAAGCGCTCGGCGCGGGGCAGGTGATCGCGACGGCTGGCAGCGACGAGAGACGCGCTTACACGTTAAGCATCGGCGCCGATGTAGCCGTCGATTACGCCAAGCCGGATTGGTCCAAGGCCGTGCTCGAAGCTACTGATGGCCGCGGGGTTGACATCATCCTGGAATCGATTGGCGGAGATATCTTCGAGCAGAACTTCGAATGCCTCGCGACCTTCGGCCGCTACATCATATTCGGATCGACGCGGGGGCCGGGCGCTCCTTTCGCACCAAGGCGTTTGATGACGAAATGTCAGACCATGACTGGGATTTATGTCCCGGTATTCTTCGCTGAGAGGCCTGACCTGGTCCACGAGGCGCTCGCGTTCCTCGTCGCTCACACGCTCGACGGCACAGTTCGTCCCAACGTCGCGACAGTGTTGGGGCTTAGCCAGACGGCCGAAGCGCACCGGATGCTAGAGGAGAGGCGCGCAGTGGGCGTGGTCGTTCTGGATCCTCGCCGCTGATGAGCGCTCGTACATGGTCCTATAGCCATTGCTGCTGGCACCCGCCGAAGACGGCACTGGCCTTCGTATTTTTGTGCGCGTTGGTTGCGGTGCTTCCGCTGGAAGATGCTTTCTCGGACCAAGCGAGTACGACAGCCCCGACATACGTTGACCCGTTGGATGCACGAACCCTGCAAGACTTGAACAGTATGTACAGGAAATTGATCGATGCTGAGAATCGGCACCCCCCTGAAGGACGTTAGTTCATTTCTGTGGAGGTCGCCGACGATGCTATTCATCGCGAAGACTCGGACAGCTGCCGAAGGCAATTGGGCCGGGTTCTGGGGCACCGACGTCGTGATGCAACATTTCCACGACTTATATCAGGGACCATTTCGGATCGACCCAGACTATGTACAAGAGAAGACAGTTGGTCTGACGCGCAATGTCGCCGAAACATATGTCCCGGTAAAGATCACAGTCGCCTACGGAGGTCAGCAGGCAGTGCCGAAACCTTTTCTGATGATACTGGAATGGATCAGGACACCCGCGGGCTGGAGGTTGGCGACAGACATCGCACTTCCAATTCCTCCATCGCCATCGCAACCCAACTGACTGACGAGACACGTGGAGGCATCGTGAAGGCATTCATCTTCGAACGTAACGGCGAGCCTGCGGACGTACTTGCTATTCGGGACTTGCCAGATCCGGTGCCTGGACCGGGGGAGCTACTCGTACGAGTGCGTCTGTCGTCCGTGAATCTGAGCGATCTTCATGTCATTCGCGGACGATTTGGCCGGCAGCCAGCCCTTCCCGCAAGTCCCGGCCTCGAATGCGTTGGCGTCGTCCAGACGTTAGGGCCAGGGGCACAGGGCCCCGTCCCAGGTACCCGCGTCGTGCTGCTCGATGTTCCCGGCACTTGGCGCGAACTCTTGGTATGCCCAACCGAACGAGTTGTGCCCGTGCCCGACGAGGTATCGGACGAGGATGCGGCACAAGCGCTTATCAACCCCATGACGGCATGGGTGCTGACGATGGTCGAGCATAGTATGCAATGCGGAGAATGGCTGACTCAGACCGCGGCGGGCTCGACGGTGGGAAGGTTGGTTTTGCAGCTCGCACGATCGGAAGGTTTTCGCACTATCAACATCGTATACCGGCGAGCGCAGGTAGCGGAGATCGTCAAGTTCGGCGGCGATGTTACTCTATGCACGGAGGACGATGATTGGCCGGCGCAACTCGTGAAGTCGAGCGGCGGTACTGGACCGTCCAAAGCTATCGATTGCGTCGCGGGAAGGATAGGAGCGGAGCTCGTGCGGGTACTGGCTCCGGGCGGCAGGATATTGGTGTTCGGAGCGCTCTCATCGCATCGCCAAACCGAGCGATCGGCGTTCGAGATGCCTATCTTCGGGCCAGGCCTGATCTACAGCGCTGCCACCCTGCAGGGATGGTTCCTGTTCCACTGGCTTGCGGCGACGCCGCTGCCGCAATGTATCTCTGTCCTGCGCAACGTGCTCAACCGACTGGCGTCGGGAGCGATTCGGCTCCCTCCTGCCCGCCGATTTTCGACCGCGCAAATCAAGGATGCGCTTCTCGGTGCCGAAGCGAGTGCCCGGGACGG
>Ga0210398_10001388_pt1 | contig 25117 bp, 26 predicted proteins | sample IncBWC4OmetaG_FD_161047 | JGI IMG/M metagenome (GOLD analysis project Ga0210398, IMG submission 161047) | Forest soil microbial communities from Barre Woods Harvard Forest LTER site, Petersham, Massachusetts, United States - Inc-BW-C-4-O | ecosystem: Environmental > Terrestrial > Soil >... | reverse complement strand
AGTTCCTCGAGGACTTGGTGGGCGATGGTGGCAACGTCCTCTTCGTCGGCACCAAGCGCCAGGCGCAGGACATCGTCCGCGAGGCCGCCATCTCGGTCAACATGCCGTTCTGCGTGAACCGCTGGCTCGGCGGCGCGCTGACCAATTACGAGACCATCAAGCGCTCCATCGCGAAGTTCAAAAAGTTCCAGCAGATGGAGACCAGCGGCGAATTGGGCAAGCTGTCCAAGAAGGAAGAATCCGCCATCAAGCGCGAGATGGCCCGCATGCAGCGCAATTTCAACGGCATCACCGAAATGGGCGGGCTGCCCTCGGCCCTCTTCGTCATCGACGTGAACGAGGAAGAAATTGCCGTCGCCGAAGCCAAACGCTGCGAAATTCCCTGCGTCGGACTGGTGGACACCAACTCCGACCCGACCGCTCTCTCGCACCCGATTCCCGGCAATGACGACGCGGTGAAATCCATCCGCATCATTGTCGAGGCCGTCACCGCCGCCATCCAAAGCGGGCTGGCCCAGCGCGACAGCCGCCGCGTTTCCCGCGGCCAGGCCGATCTCCGTGCCGCCGCCGCTGCCGCCGCCGCGGCCAAGGGCGAAATCGATCTCGACAAGATCGTTTTGCCGAAGGACATCGCCGTTGAGGAAGAAACCGGGATTCTCCCGACGAAAAAACCCACCCGCGTCCGCAAGGCGCCTGTGAAAGCCGAATAAGATGCTATCCAACGACACGAATTTAATGAGCACTCCCATCTCTGCCCAAATGGTCAGCGAGCTGCGCGAAAAAACCGGCGCCGGCTTGCTCGACTGCAAAAAGGCCCTCACTGAGGCCAACGCCAACATGGAGGAAGCCATCACCATCCTCCGCAAGAAAGGCGCTGCTTCCGCCGCCAAGAAGGCCGATCGCACCACCAAGGAGGGTCTCATCGAGAGCTACATCCACGTCGGCGGGAAAGTCGGCGTGATGCTTGAGGTGAATTGCGAGACCGATTTCGTTGCGCGCAACGACGAGTTCCACGCCTTCTGCAAGGACGTTTGCCTGCAGATCGCCGCCGCGAACCCGCTCTTCGTCGCCCGGGAGGAAGTGCCCGAGGCCGACCTGACCAAGGAGCGCGAGATCGCCGTCGCGCAGGTGCAGGGCAAGCCGCCCGCCGCCGTGCAGAAAATCGTCGAGGGCAAGCTCGAGAAATTCTTTTCGACCGTCTGCCTGCTCGACCAGCCCTTCGTGAAACTGCCGGAAAAATCCGTGAAGGAAATCCTCACGGAGAAAATCGCGAAGATGGGCGAGAACATCCAGGTCCGCCGCTTCACGCGCTACCAGCTCGGAGCCTAGGCGGAAAAACATTTTACACCAAGGCCGCGAAGAACGCCAAGGTTGGTTTGGCAACAAGCTGTCCCACTTAGCGATCTTTGCGACCTTCTGTAAAATGATTCATCAGTGGTTAAAACCACGCCGTTAATTTGGATGTTTTTGCCTTATTCGCGTGAATTCGCGTCCATCCGCGGTTTACTAACGGATCGATGAAAATCACCCGCGGACAAATCATCGCGCGCGGCCTCACCAACCGCTGCCCCAACTGCGGCGGGCAGACGCTCTTCAAGTCCGGGACCTTTTTTCAAACGAACAAGGAATGCCCGCAGTGCGGCTTCAAGATTGAGCGCGATGAGGGGTTTTTCCTCGGCTCAATGTCGCTCAACTTCGGGGTTACGCTCGTGGGCTTCCTCACGCCGGTGATGCTGCTCGCGTATTACGGCGTGATCGGGACGACCCTGGCCATCGTGCTGGCCGGCGCGGGCTCGTTCGGCTTTCCTGCACTGTTCTATCGCTCCTCGCGCAGCTGGTGGCTGATGAATTATTATTTTTTCCTGCCGCAGCACCTGCCGGCCAACCGCGCGGCGCTTGGACCCCGCGGGGACGAAAACACCTGAAGATGGGGCGGCACGGTTGGTTGTGTTTCGCGCGGTAGCGCGGGTAGGGCGAGACCTCTGGGCGAGCCGCTTTGCAGACCGCGCTTTCTGGTCGCAACGATGGCTCGGCTCAGTTTTTTTCAGCCTGCTAAATGTCGAAGAAAAGCCGAGCCAGAGCGGTCGCCAAGGTGGCCGGCGGCGCAATGCCCATGCCCGAGCCGAATACTTTTTCGGTTCGCGGGGGCTCCCTTTTGTCGGGTGGCATCATCGTGCTCGCGGCGTTGGCGGTGTATTCCAACAGCTTTTCCGGGCCGTTTGTCTTGGACGACCAGATGGCGATCACGGACAACCCAACGATAAGGCATTTTGGGAGTGCCTTGTTTCCACCGCTGGCTGCGACGACCGGTGGCCGGCCGTTGCTCAATCTTTCTTTTGCCCTCAACTATGCGTTAAGTGGCTTCGGGCTGTGGGGCTATCACGCGTTCAACCTGTTGGTCCATGTGCTGGCCGGCCTGGTGTTGTTTGGCGTTGTGAGGAGGACGCTCGCGTCGCGTCTAGCGACGCGAGAATCTCAAATTTCAAATCTGAGATTTGAGATGTCGGAGGCGACGCCGCTCGCCCTAGCCGTCGCGGTGATCTGGGTTGTTCATCCGCTTCAGACCGAGGCCGTGACCTACATTTCACAGCGCGCCGAATCCCTGATGGGACTTTTTTATTTGCTGACGATTTATTGTTTCATTCTGGGCATGGAAGGCGCACGAACGTCGAACGTCCTCCTTCGCCAAGGCTGCGAAGGACAGGCTGAGCGCCGAACACCGAACGCCGAATCACCAACTACCAACTACGAATTACCAACTACGGAAAGGCGCCGGCTCTCCGGTTACAGTTCCAGCCTTTGGATGCTGGCATCAGTCGGCGCCTGCCTGCTGGGCGTGATGAGCAAGGAGATTATCGTCACTGCGCCGGTGATGGTATTCCTGTATGATCGAACTTTTGTGGCGGGTTCATTTCGAGCAGCCTGGCAGCAGCGCTGGCGGTATTACCTTGGATTGGCGGGCACCTGGCTGCCGCTGGCTTGTTTGATGGCGGGCCTGCACCAGCGACATGCCGGGTTTGACCAAGGGGTGGCTTGGTGGAGTTATGCCTTAACTTCCTGCCGGTCGGTGGTGCTCTATCTTAAGCTGTCCCTCTGGCCGCATCCGCTGGTGCTCTATTACGGCACCGACCTGATCCAACATGCGACCGAGGCCGCGCCTTATGCGCTGATTTTAGCCGCACTTCTGGCGGGCGTGGTGATCGCGTTGCGATACCGGCCGGCCATCGGGTTTGCAGGGGCATGGTTTTTTGTGATCCTGGCCCCGACCTCAAGTGTAGTTCCCATAGCATTACAACCGATGGGGGAGCACCGCGTATATTTGTCACTGGCCTCCGTGGTCGCATTGGTCGTGTTGGGCTTATATAGCCTGGTCGGACGACGCAGCTTGGTGGTGTTTGCGGCGTTGGCCGTGGGGCTTGGCTGGTTGACCATCCAGCGCAACCGGGACTATGGCAGCGAACTGGCCATCTGGAGCGACACCGTGGCCAAGCGGCCTGATAATGCGTGGGCTCGCAGTAATCTTGGGACGGTGCTGCAAGAAATTCCCGGCCGCCTGCCTGACGCCGTTGTGGAATACGAGGCTGCGTTGCAGATCGATCCATCTTTGGCCGCGACCCACTACAATCTCGGGCTGGCGTTGGCCCGGCTTCCCGGCCGTTTGCCCGATGCCATGGCTGAATATCGGGCCGCATTGCTAATGGACCCGAATTTGGCGGAAGCGCATTGCAGCCTTGGCCGCGCCCTGTTGACGATGAAAGACGGCTTGGCGGAAGCCATCGCGGAGTTTACCGCGGCTCTGCGGATAAAGCCCGATTATGTCAGCGCGCATATCAACCTGGGGTCCGCCCTGGCGGAGATCCCGGGCCGGCGGCCTGAAGCCATCGCGCAATATGGCGCGGCCCTGAAAATCGACCCCGCATCCTTTGAGGCGCACTGCGGTTTGGGTGACGCGTTAGCGCAGACTCCCGGCCGTTTGTCCGATGCCATTTCAGAATACGAAACGGCCTTGCGGATTAAACCCGATTCGGCCGAAGCCCACTTTAATCTTGGAGGCATCCTGTCGAACGCTCCCGGGCGGATGCCCGATGCCATCGCTGAATATGAAACAGCCCTGCGGCTCAAACCAGATTTCGAAGAAGCCCACACCAACCTGGGGATTATCCTGATAAACATTCCCGGTCGATTGCCTGAGGCGATCAAACATTTTGAGGCGGCAGTGCAAATCAGCCCCAACTCTCCGACAACGCAGGGCAATCTCAGGACCGCCCGGCAGGCGCTGGAAAAATCGCAGGAAACCCAGCACTAGGAAGACGCACGCGTGCCCTGGAGCTCCGCGACCTGCTTTTCAAGCTCCCTCAAGCGGAGCATCAGCTCTGGCAGCTTTTGCACGGCGATCCACTGCCGTTTGGCCTGTTTATCCGGCATGGCCGGGATGCCCAACACGGTTTCTTTGGCGGCGACATCGCGCATGACGCCGGATTTGGCGCCAACCATGGACTGCGGGCCGAGCTTCAAGTGGCCGGCGATGCCTGACTGGGACGCAATCACGCAGTAGTCGCCCAATTGCGTGCTGCCGGCGAAGCCGGCCTGGCCCATGATCAGGCAGTGTCGGCCCATGACCACGTTGTGTGCGACGTGCACGAGATTGTCTATTTTTGTGCCGGCACCGATGATGGTGGAACCCAGTGCCGCCCGGTCGATCGCGGTGTTGGCGCCGATCTCAACATCATCTTCGATGATCACATTGCCGACCTGGAGTATTTTGCGGTGCCGGCCCTGATCGAACACGTAGCCGTAGCCGTCGGAACCGATGACCGTGCCGGCGTGAATCGCGACGCGATGGCCGACCTGCGTGCGCGCATAGAGCACGACATGGGGAAAAAGGCGGACGTTGTCGCCCAATCGGCAATCGCGTCCGATATAGTTGCCGCCCATCAGGACAGAATTCGCGCCGACGATGACGCCGGCTTCGAGTACGCAGCCGGGGCCGATGGACGCCGTGGCATCTATTCGCGCGGTTGGCGACACGCTGGCCCCGGGATGAACCCCCGGCCTGGCTTGCTCGGCCGGAAAAAACAATGGCAGCACTTTGGCGGCGGCGATGCGCGCGTTGGGCACACGAATCAGCACCTTGGTGGTCGAGGTGAACGGACCGGCCACCAAAATGGCCGCCGCCGGGCTGGCCTCGGCTGCGGCAAAGAAAGTGTCCTTCTCGGCAAAGGTCAGGTCGCCAGGACCGGCCCGGTCAGCAGAGGTGAAACCGGTGAGCGGCACTGCGCCATCGCCGATGACCTCGCCCTGGAGTTGTTCTGCAATATAGGCCGCGGTGAAGGTCATTGCAGAAGCGTTGGCCGGTCACTTACGAACGAGGGACACCGACCATGCATTGCGCATCCACATCCCAGACTTTCAGCCGCAAGCAACGCATGATGTCGGTCGGCAGAAGCGACGTGGTCTTTGCGGTGCGCAGCTCGGGTATGGCGCGCAGAACCTCGGGCAGCCGGTAAAAGGGAATCTTGTGGTTGAGGTGGTGGATATGATGGTAACCGATATTGCCGGTAAACCAACCCAGGAGCCAGCCGGTGTGCATGTGGCTGGACGACTCCATGGCTGCTTTTTCGTAGGTCCAGCCATCCCGGTCGGAAAAGGACACGCCGGGAAAATTATGCTGGGCGTAGAACAGGTAGGTGCCGATGGCGTAAGTGATGAAGTGCGGAATCAGCTGGGCGAGCAACAGGGCGGACCAGCCACCAAAATACCAGAGGACACCGCTGATTACCACATGCACCACCAGGGCAATCAGGCAGTCAAGGTGCTTCCACGGATGATTGAGGAAGGGGGCCAGGCACATGCCATAGAGAAACATGAACACATAACCGAACAGAATGGTCAGCGGATGGCGGGTAAAGAGGTAAGCAAAACGCTTGGCCGGGGAGCTTTTTTCGAATTGCTGTTTGGTCATGATCGGAAATGAGCCGATATGTGAACCGCGAAGCTTGGAGTTGTGGTTGTGGTGGTGGTTGTGTGAGCTGCGCCAGACGCTGGTCGCGCTCAGGGCGTAAACCCCGAAGATCCACATGAAGACTTCGGCCAGGCGCGACTTTGGCAGGATCGCGTGATGCTGCTGATCGTGATAAATGACGAACAGGCGCAGGAGCAGCAGTCCGGCGAGAACGCTGCAGACGATCCGGGCGGACAGATTAAAATTCCACAACGTGCCAGCCAAGGTCGCGATCAGCAAAAAAGTGGTCGAAAGAATGCACCACCAGCTGACGAAAGGGAAATCCTTGGCATACGGCTTGGTTGCATGGATGAGCTCCTGTCCAGTTTTTGACACGCGGACCATCGTCTCATCCGCAGGCGAATTTGTCGATCAGGATATTAGATATATTTAACTTTGGTATAAAAATTACAGCGTTAATCGGGCAATTCGCGGGCCGCAATGCAGATCGGGGATGACGAACCGCAGGCATGTACCTGTCCCCGCTTGTCTTGGGAAAATCAGGGTCAATTTGGGTTCGTCAGCGATTTGTCCAAAGAATTGTCGTGGGGTCGCGCCGATTTTCGACTTCCGTTTTGCCGGGGCGGGCCTACGTTTCACCTTTCAGTCACGGAGAGGTGGCAGAGTGGTCGAATGCGCCTGACTCGAAATCAGGTGTGCCGCAAGGTACCGGGGGTTCGAATCCCTCCCTCTCCGCCACTTAACCCGCGATGATCTCGCAGGTTAAGATGCCCCGACAGCCGATTTGGACGTTGACCGTCCCAATCGGTCATGAAACACGCAAATCCATTCGTCATCTCAGAGTTCACGAATCCTTCCGGGAAAATCGTTTTTCAGCTCTACGCCCGCCTCGACGGCAAACGCTTCCGCAAAAATTTCTCGACGCGCGCCGAAGCCTTAGCAGAGCGTCAGGTTCAAGAAGTTCATCGGCTCCAACGCGAGACGGGCATTCGCGCCGCTGCCACGCGTTTGACCGATGAACAATTACATGAAGCCGAGTCCGTGTTTCGCCGGGTTGCAGGGCATACGCGCCCGCTCTCCTTCTACGTCGAGTTCGCACTGGCGAACTATCGCGAACCCGTGACGCAAAAACTCGTGGCGGATGCCGTCACGGAATTCCTCGTCATCAAGGATCACGAACGCGAACAAGACCTATTGTCCGAGCCGTATCTGACGCGCGTGAAACGCGACCTCAACCGCCTACAAAAGCACTTCCCCGGTGCCGCCGTCGCGGAACTGACCGGGACAAGGCTCCTCGGATATTTTGAAGCCCGTGGAGCAGCGCACAAGACGTTCAACAACCGGCGCGGCGTTGTCTCGGCCTTCCTCAAGTTCGCGCTGCAACGGGACTGGATTGCGGACAACCCGCTCGCAAAAATCCCGCCCCGTCGCATCCGGCGTCGTCGCGGCTGCGCCACCACCTTTGCCACGTTGCAAGCGGCGGCACTCATGGCCCACGTCGAGGAGCGCTATCCCACCGCCGTGCCTTTCTTCGCCTTGTGCCTCTTCGCTGGCATCCGGCCTTGCCTGCGCACCGGCGAAATCCTCCGGCTCCAGCCGGCGCACGTTAAACTCGACGCCAACATGATCCGCATCGACGGCGAAGTTTCGAAGGTGCGCGAGCCGCGCAATGTCACGATTCAGCCGAATCTCGCGGCATGGCTGCGGGCCTATCCGTTGAAGAAATTCCCGATCATCCCGGCGAACCTCCAGCATATCCGCGAGAAGGTGGCGGAGAAATTCCCCCTCGCGCACGATGTCATGCGGCACACGTTCATTTCAATGTTTGTCGCTAAATTCCGCTCCATCGGTGAGGCGTCGCTGCAAGCCGGCAACTCAGAAAATATCATTCGCAAGCACTACCTCGATTTGAAGGACACGGAGGAAGCGGAAGAGTTTTTTGGTATCCTGCCGAAAAAAGCAGGGGTTCCTGCCGCTCCGGCCTTTTCGATACTGGCCACCGCAGCCTGACCATGACCACGCCCCTGCTTGCCGCCCTTGACTGGCAAGCAGGGGTATGGAAACACAACTTACTCTCTCCACTGATAGCCGGCTCACGGACATCCTCGGCCTGCGGGCCAGCGGGATTTTTCCCAAAGACAAAGAACCCTCCGTCGCTACACTTCGGAACTGGACGAAGCTGCGGCGCATTCCGCATCACCGCGTCGGGCATTTCATCTATTACGACGCGGCAGAGGTCGCGACGCACATTCGCACCCGGCTCAAAGTGCCGGCTCGCGGATGAGTTTCCGCACCGTAGTAATTCTCACACCGCGCTGGTTCATTCCAGCGCGGTGTTTTCGTTTTCAGACGTAGCGACCCACGCCCTGTCGCACGCAGGTTGATGGTGCGAGAAATAGGATCAGCGCGGAGGGCTCACGCTGTATCTATTAGGAATTGACGGCGCGTCGTATCGTGGGGGCGAACCTCAACCACACATACAATGAAAAACAATGATGATTCATTCTTCACAGAGCCGGTCGATCCCAAGCAGGAAGCACGCTTCCTCGCCTTGGAAGTGGTCTGCCGGCTCTTTATCTGGATGGCAGAAGGCGAGTCGCTCGAAGAGCGCGGCGTGCGAGCGACGGTCGCGCTTTACTGCGTGCGACCCGACCTGATCAACGAAGCGACGCTCGAAGAAATCGGCAATATGGCCGGTCGGTCGAAGCAGGCGGTGCATCAACTTGCGGACAGCTTCCGCGAAACCATGGGGATGGTGTCATGAACCCGGCCACTGTCACCAGCACCGCAGCGGAAATCAATCGCCTGCACGAAGAGGCCAAGCGAGGCGCTTTCACCTCGCGCGAGGCTTTGTACGGGGCGCTCGTCGCCGCATGGCAGGCCGGACATCTGCTCATTGCAGAAAAAAAACGGGTGCTCCACAATATGGGGCCGGGTGCCTGGCTGCTCTGGTTGAAGGCGAACTTTCGCGGCACGGCCCGGACGGCCCAGCGTTACATGCGCCTTGCGCACATCATCACCGACGAGGCGTTCTTGAAGGGCATGAGCTTGCGACAGGCGTATCTACGGCTCGGAATCGCCACGGAACCGAAAACACCCGGCAAGCGCCGGCTGCGGCATAGGCTCCCGGCACATGTCGTCCATGCCAACAGGCTCTTCCGAGCGCTCAAGCGCCGGCCCGGCCAGACCAGAGATGATCAAAGCGAAGCCTACCGGCGCGATTTGCGCATGCTTTATGAGAAGCTTCGCCAATGGTTCGAGCCCGTGCCGTCTGCGGCGGTGAACTTTTGTCCCCCGGAGCGTTCTCATAGGCCATGACGGCTTCTGCCTTAGCCTCATCTGTCCGGGTATCGGAACGCCGGAGCCGTGCTTTTCTGCGGCTTTTGGCAAGCATGTGCCGGCGATTTCCCGACCTTGGGACATGGTTGATGGAAGATTTCGCGCGGGATGCCAGCACCCGCGCGAACTTTCTGGCCCTCGTGGAGCACGGAAACCTCAACGGCGAGGCTATGTCCAACGGCTTCGCCGAACTGGCGGGTGAACTCGACGGATGGCTCGAAGAAAAGCGCCGGATGAAAGCGCAGTTGCCCGCGCAGGCGACGCGCCCGTTTGGCGGGCTCACATGGGAGGAAATGGAGGCACTGGTGCGACGCTACGAGGCGCGCACGCTCGGCCTGAACGTCTTCCTGCTGGCTCGCGACTGGCGCAAAGCCGGCGAGGCTGCAAAGGCATCGCCCAAGCTTCTCCAAGCCGGAGCCGATTTATTGGACACGGCGATCCGCTCTGGCGACAAACGGTTATTCGTGGAACTCGGCAACGCCGTTGAATTACTTGCCGGGCTCGATCCGCACCGCCTCCGCACCGCTTTCGGCTATGCCGATTGGTGGAAGCTGCACGCGTTGGTTTACATGCTCCGGCATCCCCGCGAAGCCTACCGCACCCGCGAGGTGCGGGCGCATCTCGAAACGCTCGGTCTGCGGATCAGTTCGCTTGATTTCCGGCGATTCTGCAAACGCCACGGCATCCGACGCGACGAACGCGCCGGCCGCCCTCGCGTTCGCATTGCTGGCCAAACCGGGGGCTAGGGCCGGACTCGACCCCAGATAGGCGCTGCCGGCGCTCGGGGCCGCGCGCGCCATGGCAAAGCGCCGCAGAGAACGGCGCGAGAAGCCTCGGAAAACGAAGCGAGATAGGGACGCGGGTGCGGAGGATTGAGCCGCAAACAAGCAAACAATGCTTCTCGCCTTGGGCCTTACGGATTTTCGTTTTTTTCGACGCGATTCCCGATAGGCTTGTCTTTGTGAGCCGCTACACATTCCGCCAATGGGCCGAACAGATCTGGGAACTGGAAAAAATCCTGAAGGCTCAGGGCATCACCATTCCGACTCGCTCCCCTTTTGAGGAGGCCGCGTTGACGCTGATTCAATGGGACGAAGTCCGAGCGGGAAGGACCCAACATGACAACAAGGTGGACCATCGCGACCTCTGGCGACGCGCGCTGAGTCTCGCTGACTTCGCGGAGAAGATTATCCTAGTCCGGGACCATGCTGATTTCAAACAGCTTCTTCCCCATTTGGAGCTATTCGCGAAAACCTTTGATCTCTCGCAGTTCTCGGCGACGCCGCCTGAAAATCAGCACAACAATAAGCTCTTTGAACTCTATACCGCCGCGATGGGCTTGCATGTCATGACGCATTGTGAAGTTGACAACCCAAACTGTTCCGACGGCAAGAATCCTGACGTGCTGGGAGAGTATTCCGGCAAGCGCTGGGCCATAGCCTGCAAAGCGATGCACTCGCGAAGCGCGAAAACCTTTGCCGAACGGGTGAGTGAGGGAGTCGAGCAGATCGAGCGCAGTCCGGCTGTGCGCGGAATCGTGCTTGTGAACATGAAGAACACAATCGACCACAATGTGATGTGGCCCGGATGGCGGGACAAGAATGGAGATTGGTACTACCGAGCCTTTACTTCTATTGATGCCGCCCGCGCTCCGATCATCCGGGAGTTCGAGGAACTGCACGTGAACCTCGTCACCGAACATGGCACGGAGCCGGAATTTTACCGCCAGCTATTCGCTGGCAAGAAAGCTGCCACTTGCATTGGATTGGTCTATTCCACCGCGACCGGATATTCAGAACCTTCTGGTCCAGTCTTCACGATGCTGAAGACGATCCAAGGGCTATATGGTCCGGTTCGAGACTCAGAAGCTGAGGGGTTGCTCGAAAAACTGAACAACGGCCTGCATAATTCCCCGAATCTTCCGCCAGTGCTTGCGCAAGAACTATAAATCAAGTGGATTGACGTGCGGTTTCGTGTGCACGATCAACATGCATCTATCAGGGAGTGCTGCAATCGGCGCTCTGTTGCCGGCCTGATCGCAACGAACATGGAAGAGACCTATTTTTACCACAGCTTTCCCCGAACGCGGAAGGACCAATCGAAGGAGGCAGAGACTGCGCTCGCCTTTGAGGTGCTGACTCTGGTTATGAGGCTCGGTCTCTTACTCGTTCCGGAGATGCAGACCGTGGGAGGCGTGGAGCTGTGTCAGGGGCGAATTTGTTTTACCGCTCTTGCGCCCCGTGAACTCCCAAAACATGCCGCGCGCTTTGGTTTATTCGCGCTGGAATATCATTGTGAAGACCTAATGAATTTCGGAGCCCTCCCGGCGATCTATTTGCCAGATCGACTCGGCGGAGTGCACGACATCGGCGACGCCGGAGTGCGATTTCTCCAGGGGCTAGACCAATTGAAGTCGGCAATTGAGATTTTGAAGGATGCTAAGGATCCGGTGGTATATCAGATCATCGCAGCACTGGGCGGAAACAAAGGAATCCTCCATAACTTAGTTTGGGTTCCGGTAATCGCCCAGAATCTATTCTATCCGGCTGGAAGCACAAAATACGCGAAGACGGGACTGTTGGGTTATTATGAACAGCGGGAATGGAAAATCATCAATAACTTCCCGCGCGTGGAAAAGGATGGAAATGTGGTCTGGGACTTCAAGGAGCTGACCGCCGATGATAAATTAATGATAGTTGAGAAAAACGCCTGGTTCGCAGGCGAGCTTAGTCCAGGAGTCCGACGGATCGACCGCTGTCAGCTTCTGATAAAGGTGGGGAACATAAGCGTCGTGGATAAAATTCGCCGGATAATCGTCCCGCGCGAACACATCGTGAAGGCGAAGAACATTGTCAACGAGCGCGTTCCAGTTGTCGCGCTTGAAGACGTCGCAGACTTGGGCAATGAGAACGGCGCCGGCATTTGAAGGGAAGACCATGTCGCGGCCCCGCTGTTCCAACGCACGTCGCCAAGAGACGGAAACGATCCGGGCATTAGCACGAATCCGCGGAGTCGGATTCATAGGCGCACCAGTAGCGCTCGACCCTGATCTTCCGCCCTTGCGCCGCGAATTCGAATGGTAGTGCCTGTAGGACGGGGGGCGTGGCACGATCCGATTTCAGACGCTGATGGATGGCGCCGAAAACGCTGCTCGCGGGACCGGCCTCGAACCGGGTTCTCAGGAAGTGATACCAGTGCGCAACCGCCAACTCCTCCCTAAAAGAGCCATAGCCGAACCCGTCTGGACGGGCGATAGTGCGGGAAAGTGCGAGAAGATAGACCCGCCGGACCTCCCCGTCGCGCTGAGGACTGAAGCGAAGCGACCGGGCCACTCCCTCTAGGGATTCGCGTCCGAGCCAAGCGAGCACTTTATCGGTCCATTTGTTCAATTCCTCGGTGAGGTTTCGGGCCTTGCTGCGGAATTTGCGGAAATCATTGGTCAGGTGATCCTGCCACTTGAGCTGAACGAGCAGAAGCTCTCCTGTGGTCCGGTCAAGAATGGCAGCATCAATATCCGTGGCGATCCGTGGACCATCCCGCACCTTCACGTTCCCTTCGACGCGCGCGTAGCGCGCGCCCTGAAAAAGCGCGTAGAATTCCTCGCGCATCAAATCCTCCCGCGTCGCGATGAACCGGTTCCACGCCTTCGGATCGCGCCAGGCGAGCATCGACGCTGCCGCGCTGAACGGATTGTGCGTCATCCCCGCCACCTGACGCAGGAAATATCCGTTCCCGAGGTCGACCATCAGTGGAGGATGAAAGGTGGCGGTGGCTGGAAGCCGCTCCACCTCGGAGGCGCTCAGCGTCAGGGCCGCAACCGCCTGCCGCACCCGTCCGATCTCCAAGCCGGTAAACCTCGCGATGTCTTCGAGAAAGGGTTCCACCGGCGTCCACACCGTGAGACTGTGCGGAATTGAAATAGCCGGGAACTGATTTGCCGCGATTTCCGCAAAGCCGACGTGCTTCAAGCACATGCTCGCGAGCAGTGTGGCGACCAGGACCAGATCGGAGCTTGTCGTCGGCCCGAAGCTCCCCGACAGGCTGATTCCGGTCTCGCTTTTCCATGCCATCACCATCGGCACGGCCTCCGCAATGAAATGAAAATCGATTTCGGGCGTCGAATCGTAGGCCATCATTTCCGCTCCCCTGCCAAAGGACCACGGCCGCACCAGCGGCCGCATTGCCGAATCGGGATCGGGAAGTTTCCACTCGTCGAGCCACGGCATCCGGCCGGTTGCGAAAAATCTTCCCACCTTCGCCGCAATTTCGTTTTGCTGCCAGCCGTCGAACAACTCCCAATCTGCCCGCATGTCGGGCGCGCCCAAAGTGAGCTTTTCCTCAAGGTCGAGCCAACGGTTCTTCTCGTAATCGTCCGCAAAATGAGCGGTCACGAAGTCGGCGTTGTCGATGACTAGGGTGTCCCCGTCCTGTTTTACCGTAAGAAAACCGCATCGCGCCATTTCGGCGAACCGCAGCAGCAGGAAAACAATACCAAATTGACACAGTAGTCCACCAGCAGCCTTCAAGCTGGCCAAGTCTGCCCGCGCAATCGGTAAACCCGGACCCTGCAAGCTGCACAGGAGGTGGCGTGCGGCTACGCTCCATCCCCATTGGGCCAGTGAGAAATCATGAGGCGAAAGCTGCTTGCCAGTTGGATTGCGCTGCTGCGCCATTGCCCAGTAGTCCATGGTCCGCGTGATTTCCAGGAATAGCGCGAAGCGTCCATTGCGATCCTTGGGAAGGTTCTCACTCAGGCTGGCGAGATGGCACTCCGCGAGAGCCTCCAAATATGACGCTGCTTCGTCGGCTTTCACAGGCTGCCGGTTACGGCCGTGAGCCGTTGCTGGCTGTGATACCGCTTCGCTGTCCGACGAGCGCGGGCGGTTTTAGCCGTATAACTGGGCAGCATGGTCAATTTGTCCCGGGTGACTGCCCTAGATTTAGGAGCACTCCGAATTCTACGTCAAAACGCAGATTCACGATGCGGTTGGAGGAGTGGGCCGATACCGACCAGAGCCCGGCTGTGCCCGTGGCCCGACCGAGGCACACGCCTTCTTCCCCGGCGAATTCACCGCCAGTGATAAGAACAGTCTTTCCGGTGGGGTCAGGATACTGCATGGCTTTTGAGTGACCGGCGCGCATCCGGCTTGCTCTTCCGTACCAGCGATAGACCGAGCAGTTTGACAACATTCACCCCGAGCGCCTGCGCCAAGGCCACCAGTTCGTGATCGCTGACCGACCGGGTTTGGCTTTCGACTTTTGCCAATACCGACCGGGCCACCTGCCACCCGGCTGCATCGCATCGGCGTCGGAGTTCATGCTGCGTGAAACCCTTTTTCCGGCGCAGGCGCGCCACGGCAGGACCGCAGATATTGGACAGCTTGGTCATTCGTCGAGCAGCACAACAGTCAGCGGCACTTTCAGCAACACCTCAAAGAAACTGGCCTTGAGGGCTTCGTTATCCCTGCCGTCATAGATAGACGCTTTTGCCGGGTCGCGTGTGAGTGTAGCCAGCGCGCGATCATTCACCGCGACGAAATATCCGTCTTCGGTCGCCAGCACCCAGTGGACACGGGCAAGCGCGTGCATCCGCTGCGCGGTGCCGGGCTTGGTGCCTAGGACTGCTCGGGCAATCGTCTTTCGTAGGAGTGTCGGCATGTTGGAAAGCGTAGCAGATCAGCAGGTATTGCCCAGGAAGAAATGAATTCCGGTGGAGAATTTTCAGTGCCGAGGGACGCTGCGAAACTATTGATTTAGGACGAACGCCCGGCGGGCGGCCAGCGCCGGGAGCCGGCGCGAAGCAAGGCCGCCCGTCCGTCTTTCGGCTGCGAACATCCCGAGTTCAACCCCATCAACAGCCCTTCCGAGAGTTTTGGCATTGGACGGAGTAGCGACCGAGCCGGGCACGGACAGGATTCTGGCCAGAGAAGACTATCCAGTCAGCGCACGTCGTTTGACCTCAGTCAGCAACGCCACAAAACGGTCCGTCTCCATGAAATAATTCGGGTAGGCTTCGCGCAGCTTTTGGGGCGATTCTGCAACCGCGAGTACGACCAAGGCACCCGACTCCTTGGCACGGGCTTCGGCGACGAGGTATTCCTTGTTGGCCTGCTCTAGCTGGTCAGGAGGAAAGGAACGGTAGTTGACTGTGCCTGACGTGATGTCGAGTTCCAACAGGAAGCAGGTATTCGCGTCGTCGGCGCCTGTAATTAGGCGAACGGCGTTCGCGTAGGAACGCAGTTTTTGCGGTACGAGAAGAAGGTCCATTTGACGCACGGTTTCAGCAAAGATATCTTCCGACGTCCTGCCGGCATACTGCTCGTTCACTGGGCAGTCTTCGAGCAGAGCCAGAGCAGCACCGCTCAGGCGGAAAAAATCCTGCCACTCGTCCGTAGGATCCTGGCTGGACTTTAGCGATGACTGGCGGAATGCGTCCACCGTCTCGAGTGCGGTCGCCCAGGCGTGCTGGATCTGGGTGCGAAGCTGGATTTCAACGAGAAGACCATGTGATTCGGGGACGGCCGGGTTGTGGTAGCGGTGAACCAGATGGAGACTGCGGTAGCCGGAAGGTTTGGGTCTGGCAATGTAGTCGTAGGATCGCGCCAAAGAATGAGGGAAGCCCGATGCGGTAAACACACCGGCAAGAGTCTGGAGACGTGCCTGGTCGCATATCACGGCGCGCAGTCCGCCGAGGTCCTGCATGCGGGCAAGATCCATACCTTCTTGTATCCGAAGTTTGGCCACGATGGACGGCTCACGCTTCAGACGATGCACCACAATTGCATCGGGCTGGAGCGCCTGCAGGTGTCCGGTGATGATGTCGCGGAGGGTCTGGAGCGGCAGGGAGTGGCGCAAACGCCATTCTTCAAGGATAGCGTTCGCTTTGCGAGTTTCCGAAAGGGCGCTGCCCAGGGTGGCAAGGATTTTTCCGGCACGATTTACGTCCGCGCGGGACAGGGGCAGCGTAGGGGGCGGCATCGTAGCGATTTCCCAGTAAAGGAGGACGGCCTGATTTCAGGGCGGATAAAGACATGGCATACCAAGCGGGCGGGAATTACAAGCCAACGCAACAAACGCGCAGGCCGGAAGTTCGGTCTTCCGTTCGGACGGACAAACGCTATCAATCGGAAAGCCAAGTTCCCGCGGTCTCGGGAGCGGGCAACTTGACCATGAGCCTCCAATACGAGTTACTTCCGCCCGATCCCAAGCGCGTGATCGAAGGATTGCGCGATACTGGGTACCAGTTTAACACGGCGGTTGCCGATGTGGTGGACAACTCGATTGCGGCCGAAGCCAAACAGGTGGACCTGTTTCTAGGTCAGGATTTCAAAGGCAACATTACACTGCGGATTTACGACGACGGTATCGGAATGGACCACGCCGGCTTGCTTAATGCTATGCGTTATGGTTCCAAGGCCCGGCCTTCAAAAGAAAGCCTTGGAAAATTCGGCCTCGGCCTAAAAACTGCGTCTACTGCTTTCGGCAGGAAACTGACTGTAGTTTCGCGTGACAAGGCCAATGCCCAGCTGAACATGGCAGTCTGGGATCTGGACATGATCGACAAGGAATGGCGGGTTCTCGCCGGAGAAGCGGGTGAGGCGGAGATCAGACTTTTTGACGAGGTTTTGAAGGGAAAGCGTGGTACACTTGTCGTTTGGGAGAAGATCGACAGGCTAATAAGAAAGTACGCTGTGTCCGGCGGAGCGCGTGCGCGAAAAGCACTGGAGGATGTGGCTGAAGATCCGAAACGCGGATTACGGCAGCATATTGCGATGGTCTACCAGCGGTTCCTTGACGAAAAAGACAAGCGAGCCCGGACCGTGAAGATGAACCTTAACGGACGTCCGATTTGCGCCTGGGACCCGTTCTGCGAAGGCATTTCCCGGATGGTCGGTGACGAACCTGTGGACGTGGTCATACCTGGAGGCGGCAATGCCACTTTCCATATTCGTGCTTTTATACTCCCGCGCAACGAACAGTTTCCGACTCCGGAACAAGCCAAGGCCGCCCGGCTTAGCAACGACCTCCAAGGCATCTATGTCTACCGCCAGGAACGCCTGATCCACGGGCCCGACTGGCTCAAGCTTTTCGTCCGCGAACCTCACCTGACCTTGCTGCGGGTGGAGTTCTCCTTTGACCACCGGCTGGATGAATACTTCCAGATCGATATCAAGAAATCGCAAATCATCTTAGAGGAAACCATTGCCTCGTTTCTGATGGATTTCCTTGGTCCCCGCCGGCGCGAGGCCAACGATATTTATCGCAAGGGAACTCGCGAGGAAGTTACGCGGAAGACCCAGGATGCGCATGATGTGTCCAACCGGAATATTTCTGGGAAAGAAAGCCAGATGACACAGCCGAGCGTCAAGAGCTTGGATGTAGCGAGCGGCATTGCCACGATCGTCAACCGTTCAGGTGAGGTAAAGATTCATCTGACCATCAACCCATCGACAAAAAAGGAAGATGTCCATGTTCAACCGGTTGACTCGATTGATGATGGGCTGCTATGGGAACCGACATTGGTCGGCAAACATTGCGCGGTGCGGATCAACCGCGGGCATCCGTACTATTCCAAGGTTTATGTTCCGAACCTGAAGGCCGGTGTGACGATCCAGGGTATGGATGCACTGCTTTGGGCCTTGAGTGTCGCGGAATTGAACTGCGTGAATCCTGAAACCGAGGCGATGTTTAGCGATTTGCGTTATGATGTTTCGCGAAATCTGAAAAAGCTGGTAGAGGATCTTCCGGAACCGGAGCTGAATGGCGATGAGTCCGGCACTGATTGAGCCGGTCGTCGCGGCCATCGCACGGCGTATTGGAATCCCTGCGCGCGGCACGCTGGAAAGTTCCGACGTCATCATGATCGAACCAGCAGAAGTGACCCGGACGCGGGGTTTCGCGGTGCGACTGAAAATGGGTTGGCGCAGCCTAGAAGCATCGTTCGTGCCCGGTCGTTTCGCCCGGCATCTGGTCCGTCGCATGGGTCAGGCCGTGCCCGAATCTCAAATCGCGTTTTGTGCACTCGCGGCAGCTCGTGTCGAACGGAGCCGAGCGATAGTCAATGTCAACGGGGCTCCGCTCGACTTGGCGAACGCAGAAAGTTGGCCAGTAGAATGGAAGACATTCGAACTATCTCTGCGTCGTGAACGAATCGTCCCGGAGGAACTCTCACCGAAAGAGCTGAAGGAAATACTATCGAGTCTGGCAGTACCGGTTTTTGGTATGATCGTCTCGCTGATCGGTGTGGGGGAAGTAGAGGGCGACGATTCGACCCTAGAAGGTAGCTCCGTGGAAACGATTTCCCGACGCTATGAGCGCAAGCCGATCAACCGGGAAATCTGTCTGGCCCTGAAGGGTCGGCGGTGCTGGTGTTGCAGAATGGAATTCGGCGAGAAATATGGTCCTGAGACCGAGGGCATGATAGAAGTGCACCATCGGATTCCGGTTGCAGGAATGGGGCCCAGATACCGAGTGCATCCAGTCCGAGACCTTTTTCCGGTCTGTGGCAACTGCCACTCTGTAATCCACCTGAACCACCTGCCACAGGATCCCGACGCTCTGCGGAAGCAGCTCGACCGGGCGGCTGCGAGGCGATGAAAATTGTTAATCAGAACGGACTGCTCGTGCGAAGTGGGCCGGGACTGCCTGGCCACCTAGATGCGGCGCAGGTGTATGCGGTATGGTTCGAGAAAAATAGTGGTAATGGTCCAGATGCAATTTCGCGAGCCGATCTTGCCGAGACTGGGCTGCAGTTCAGCGACACCGTTCTGACACCAGCTATCATAATTGAAACGAGTGCCGGGTCCGACGGTGAGCCGCATATCCGCAGCCGGTTGGCCGGAGTTACAGGCTCTTCATTTGTAGCGGTGAATCCTCCGGCGGACTACTTAATAAGGGACGGAACCTGGTATCCCCTTCCGCCCGGTACGATTGGTGAATACGAAGTGCTCTTGGATGCAGTTGGCGCGAGTGGCTCGGACCTCACCTTGAGCCAGTATTTTGACTTGCTGGCACAAGCTACGGGTTTTCGCATTGATGACCGTGCCTCGCCGATGCTGGCGGCTTCGGCGTTGGCTAAGCAACTGGCCTCTCTCCCGGTTCCCGGGCTGGTTGGTTCTCCATACCCCTACCAACAGGTGGGTATAGCTTGGCTTCGGTTCCTCGTTCGCCACGGCGTCGGCTGCATTCTCGCAGACGAAATGGGTCTCGGCAAGACGCTGCAGGTCATCGGAGTTTTTGCGGCCGAGATTGCCGCTCGACGTCGCCCAAACTTGGTAGTTTGCCCAGCGACTCTGCTGGAAAACTGGCGTCGCGAGCTAAACCGCTTCGCACCCGCGCTCCACGTGCTGGTGCACGCCGGTTCGCGGCGGACAGGAAGTATTCCTGTTTTGGCTGGTGTCGATGTAGTGGTGACTTCTTTTGAAACGTTGGCAGGCGACATTTCGATTTTCATGCAGGTGCCTTGGAATGTGGTGGCCGCCGACGAAGCCCAGAATCTCAGAAATCCCGAAGCGCGCCGTACCCTACGCGTCAAGCAGCTGACCCGCCGCGTCACGCTGGCAGTCACCGGCACTCCGTTCGAAAACCGCTTGCGCGACCTCTGGTCGATCACCGATCTGGTGTTGCCCGGAAATCTCGGCAGTGTACGTGATTTCGAACGAGCGCATCCCGATACGGAGGCTGGCGCACTGGATGTTGAGCCTCTCGTGTCAGCCATTATGTTGCGGCGGCGAGTCAGCGAGGTCGCGCAAGATTTGCCGGAGCGGATTGACATTCCGGTGCCCCTCTTGCTGGACCAGTTGTCAATTGACGCTTACGAAAAAATTCGCGCGGAGGCTGCGCGACGTTATCCGCAGAATCCCAATCTCGCGGCAATCGTCCAACTCCGGCTATTTTGCGCCCATCCTTGGGCAGCCGGACAGCTTAAACAAATCACGGACCCCGCTGCCTGCAGTCCAAAGTTGGAGCGATGTCTGGAAATCGTGGAAGAAATCTCCCAAGCCGGATCGAAAGTCCTTATTTTCACATCATTCAACGACGTTGCCGACCTGCTCGAATCGGCCATTTCATCGCGCCTGCGTATTCCTGCCGCGAAAATCAACGGTGATGTGCCTCCTGCGGATCGGCAGGGCATTGTGGACGCATTCAGTTCGGTGCAGGGTCCCGCGATGCTCGTGCTCAATCCGAAGGCTGCCGGCACTGGCCTGAACATTACTGCTGCTAATCACGTAATTCATTACAACCTTGAATGGAATCCGGCGGTCGAGGACCAAGCTTCGGCACGGGCCTACCGGCGAGGCCAAACGCTACCTGTGACGGTGCACCGTATGTTTTACGCGGGAACCGTGGAGGAGGTCATTGACGAACGGGTCCAGCGAAAGCGGGCGCTGGCCGGCCACGCGGTAGTGGGTTCTGCAGGTGACGAAGAGGGTCTTGCAGATATCGTTCGCGCCTTGCAGCGTAACCCCTGTGCAACATGACATCTGTCGAAAAGAAACTCAGCGCAAATGATACTGGAGAAACTGGCGGTCATCAGGCGGGGTTGCTTATTCCGCGTGAGCAAAAAATGCTGAAGTTTTTCCCAAAGCTTGATCCGACACTGTACAACCCGCGGTGTGTAATCGACGTGATGGATGACAGCGACAGGGAATGGCCGTTCAATTACATCTACTATAACAATTTCTTGCACGGTCGCGGAACGAGAAACGAATATCGGCTGACCGGTATGACCGCGTTTCTTCGCGAAAATCTTCTAAAAACAGGTGATTCACTGATTTTCGAGCATAGTGGTGGACGCAAATACCGTGTCAGATTGCGGCGCAAGAGTGCCGTCGAAGTGACGCCGGATGGCCGCAAGGTACTGAGATTGTCGGGCAATTGGATGATGATTGATACGGATTGAGGCTCCCGGTCTATCCCTGCCGCAATTTCACAACGTCGGTGAAAGTGGCGAAGTCGATCAGCCAAGCCCGCTGTGCGGGCTCGTAAGTGGGCTGCAGACTGCGGGGTATTACCAACTGGAGCTGCTTGTCGCGCATTTCGTCTGTCTGTGCAGAGCTGATCGCTGTCTCAAGGGTAAGAAGGTGCTTTGGCGAGATCCGATTCGCTTCCGCCAGCACCTGACGCCAGCGATCCTTGCACGTGGCTTTGACACCGAGCATGGTGAGCCTCATCGACTCCCAGTTTGGGTCGTGGTATTCCTTCTCGCCCGGAAAAAGGAAGTCAGGTCGCGCCTTGTTCTCGGTCACGGCGGACCGAACATACCGCAAGCCGCGGGCGGACAGCACTTGTTCGGTGTGGTTTTCAAGTGCGTAGCCGACTCGGCTTTTCCGTCGGTTCTGCACTGAAAGCGAGAACGACATGAAGCTGTCTACGTCTTTTTCAAATCCGTGCGCCAGGCGGTCAGCTACCAAATGGCGTTCCAACGTGCGAAAAAGGATTTCTTCGCGGTCCATCCATGCCATGAGTACAGCATCCGGCTGATCGAGCGGAGAAATATCCGGCAGCGTCGAACGTGCATAGGCCGAAAAATCCCGGGTCGTCGGGAAGGCACCACCAAATTGGCGTAACATTTGGTCAAGAAATGTGTTTTCAGCCGTTTCGATAACGACCCCGATCTGTTCGAGGATGAACCGGGACGCGAAAGCGATCCGGTCCTGCTCGGTTTCCAATTCCTCGCGGATTGAGAAACCCGGAAATTCCAAAGTGGAGAGGCCGAAAAGCCACTCGATCTGATTAGACACAGTTGATCCTGCTGCGGCCACGACTACCAAAACGGAACCGTCGGGTCTCCGCCCGATGACGAGCAGGTCGCCCGTGGCCGCACATTCCGACACCGTTGTGGTCGGGAAATAGAGCCGGTGCTCGGAACGGGTCGGGTGGCGCTCGCGCGCGTCATACCAAGTGAGGAATCCGTCAGTAACGACAGGCTCGTTATCGTGATCAGTGAGGTAGATGAATTTGGCAGGAAACTTTTGCTTGCCGGACGCCTCGCCGAAAATCTGTTTGAGGCCATCCACGCCGTTGAATTCATGCTGGTTGGATCGGAACACGTCAGCCTCGACAGCACTCAACCTCTTGGCTGCGATTCCGGTAAAGTATTCGGAAAGATGTCCGCTTTTCATGCTTTCCTTTGTTTCTTGCCGGTCAGGGAGAGCGATGGCGAGGCACTTTTGATCCAGCGCGCTAGTTTGCCGGCGACGATCTCGGCGCTAAGTCGGCGACGGCCCTTGAGTGCGCATTCCCAGACGGTGGCTGTCCGCCAGCCATTCGCGCGCAGGGCGGATGCAACACGTATATCATTGGCTCGGTTGCGCGCGATCTTTGCTGCCCAGAACTCCGGCCGGGTGCTAGGGAGACGGAACAGCGGACAATTGTGGCCGTGCCAAAAACAACCATGAACCAGAACAACAGCTCTGTGACGTCGCAAAACGATATCCGGGTTGCCGGGTAGCGTCCGCACATTAAGACTGAACCGGAATCCGGCACGGTGTAGCAGGCGACGCACAAGCAACTCCGGCTGCGTATTCGTTCCGCGAATGCCGCGCATCATCCGACTGCGGGTCTCGACATCGACAGTGTCAGCCATCGCTCATCCGAACCGCATTTCCTGCTGAAGGGTGCCGGTATCGGCCTGCTGCTTTAGTCTCAGCACGTGGGGCACCACTATCCGCGCCACTTCCTTGATGACCGGAACGACCACCGAGTTGCCAAATTGCCGGTAGGCCTGACAATCGCTGACCGGAATCTTGAAGGTGTCAGGGAAGCCCATCAGCCGCGCGCATTCACGCGGAGTAAGCCGGCGCGGGTTGCGGCCCTTGCTGCGACTCACGAGAATCTCGGACCCGTCCTTGTAGTAACGGGCGGACAGCGTTCGTGCTACACTGTCCTTCGTTACGAGACCGAAGCCGAATCCGTTGCCTGCGGCCTTGTGTTTGTCCGCATACGCTTGAAGGTAGGCCCAGAGCTTGTCGCTAAGCACATATTTCTTGTGAACCCTAGCCTGTGGTCCGGTAGTGTAGGGTTCCTCCGCCGTCTCGGTTCCGTTTTCGGAGTGAAGGATGGAGGCAAGGAGCGGTGCCGGCGAAGGCTTGCGGAGGTCCGCCCAAGAGAAGGCGGTTTTCTCGCGGAAGCCCACGATCATAATCCGCTCGCGATGCTGGGGTGTCCACGGCTTTGCGTCCACGACCTGCCAGTGCACATCGTATTTCAGTTCCTCCTGCAGGGTCTGGAGAATGACGCGGAATGTGTTGCCGCCATCATGACTGACGAGGTTCTTCACGTTCTCCAGCAGGAAAGCCTTTGGCTTCTTGGTCGCGATGATGCGGGCGACGTCAAAGAACAGCGTCCCTTGGGTCGTGCACTCGAATCCATGTGGCCGGCCCAGCGAATTTTTTTTGCTTACACCCGCGAGCGAAAACGGCTGACAGGGAAAGCCCGCCAGAAGCACGTCGTGGTCCGGAATGGTTTCCACTTGGTAGGGCACGATGTCACCGACAAAGGGATGCTCTCCTGGAAAATTTTCGAGGTAGGTTTTTTTCGACCAGTCGTTCCATTCCGACGTGAACAGGCATTTCCCTCCAGCCGATTCAAATCCGAGGCGGATGCCGCCGATACCAGCGAAAAGGTCGATGAAGGTGAACGAGGCCGGTGTGGCCGCCTGACTCGAATGGCTTTTAAGCAGGTTTTTAAGTGCGGCCTCGACGAGCTGCGGACATGGCGTTTCGCCGGATTCCCACCGTGCGACAGTCTTTGCGGTCACATCCAAGTGCTTGCCCAGCTGCTTTTGGGTGAAACGTTCACGAGCTTGGTGGAGAAGACCAAGGGCTGGGTGCGGAGGCAACTTGATGACTTCGCTGGGATATTTAGAAGACATTTTGTATGCTGGTTTTCCCAGCGCCTAGAGATTTTTCGCGGAATTCGGGTCGATCTGTCAATACCACAGCAGGAAATACTTGCAGTAAGCCTACTGAGAGTTCAAGTGAACCCGGTTCATACGAACATATGCTAACTGAAAGACAAGACGGAATTCTGGAATATATCCGCTCTTACCAAGAGCGTGAGCGAGTGCCACCGTCAAGTCGCCTCGTTCAGCGGCATTTTGGCTTTTTGAGCCAGACCACAGCCGTTCGCCACCTGAGGACGTTGGCTGCTAAGGGCCTGCTGGAGCAGTTAGCGGACGGACGATGGGGCGTGATAGCCACGAATATTCAGGGGCATTTTGTCGAGGTGCCGGTCTACGGTTCGATACCCGCCGGTGCGCCTGCGTTCACCGAGCAGCAGGTGGCTGAAATTCTTCGTATAGATCTGCGCATGTTGGGAACGAAGGGGCGTGTTTGGGCGGTGCGAGTGGAAGGTGATTCAATGATTGGTGCACATATTGCGGAGGGTGATATCGCGATTCTGGAAAAGCGCGAACCGCAACCAGGTGAAATCATTGCGGCACTTGTAGACGAAACGTCCACGACTCTGAAAAGTTTTATTATTGAGGGAGGCCGGCCTGTTCTGCGGGCGGCAAACGCCAAATATGCGGATATTTTCCCGTCAACATTGGAGTGCCAAGGTGTGCTTGTTGGGTTATTCCGGGTAGCAAGTCATAGAGTGATGAGATGATCTCGCAGGAGCACAATCCTGTGGCATGAGGACATTTCAGATTTCAGTATATAATTTCCATTAGAGAAGGCCTGTGCCTTGGGTAAGGAGGCGGGGATAAACCCGCCCCCTCCCCGTAGAACCGGACATGATGGTTTCCGCTCATCCGGCTCGGACTGTTCTAAGTGCCGTTCAAGACGGCACCGGCTTCACAACGTTTCGCGC
>Ga0210398_10001387_pt1 | contig 25118 bp, 20 predicted proteins | sample IncBWC4OmetaG_FD_161047 | JGI IMG/M metagenome (GOLD analysis project Ga0210398, IMG submission 161047) | Forest soil microbial communities from Barre Woods Harvard Forest LTER site, Petersham, Massachusetts, United States - Inc-BW-C-4-O | ecosystem: Environmental > Terrestrial > Soil >... | reverse complement strand
AACTCGGACGCTTCTTTAATTCAACCCGGAGTATTCGCTTTCGGATAAAAATAGAGGATCAGGTTTTTGCCGCGATAATCCTGCAGCGAAACGGTAGCGCCGCTGTCGTCGGTCACCGCGAAGTCCGGAGCTTTGTCGCCTACCTTGAGCATCTGTATTCTCCGGGCGGCGTGCGTGCCGGGATTCCGCCAGTGCGCACCGCGGAATTCGTCTACGAATCGCGCGACGGCGCGGCCGCCGATGACGCAGCGTCGCCGGCGGGCTGCCCGCCTTGCAGCGCTGTCAGAACATCCGCAGCGTGGCCTCTAGGAACCACGCCATTCCAAATCTTCACGATCTTGCCGTCCGGGCCGATCCAGAAAGTGGTGCGCACGATTCCCATGAAGGTCTTGCCGAGGAAACTTTTCATGCGCCGCGCGCCGTACGCTTCGATCACTTCGAATTCCGTGTCCGCCAGCAGCGGGAAATTCAGGTTCAGCTTCTTGCTGAATTTCGATTGCGCCTCCACGACGTCCGCGCTCACTCCGGCGATCTCCGCGTTCTGCGCCTGGAAATCCGCGAACATGTTGCGGAAGCCGTTCGCCTCGTGAATGCAACCCGGCGTGTTCGCTTTCGGGTAAAAATACAAAATCAGATTTTTGCCGCGATAGTCGGCGAGCGATACTTTTCGCCCGTCGTCCGCCAGCACTTCAAAATGCGGTGCCTGATCGCCTTCCTTCAACACGACGTTTCTCCTTCTGCCCCTCGACACGTTGCTAAATCAAGCTGCCTCGGCACACGCGCCGCCGCTACGCCTCCGCCAGCACGCGCTTCAGAATTTCGTTGACGATCTGCGGGTTGGCCTGCCCGCGCGTTTCCTTCATCACCTGGCCCACGAAAAATTTGAATACGCCGTCGCTTCCTGCGCGGTACTTGGCCAGATTGTCCGGGCTCTTCGCCACTACCGCGCGCGCGATCTTTTCAATCGCGCCAGTATCGGAGATCTGCGCCATGCCTTCGGACGCGATAATTTCCGCAGCTTTCTTCCCGGTATCGAACATCGTGGCGAACACTTTCTTGCCGCTGGCTGCGGTAATTTCTCCGCGCTCCACGATCGCGAGCAATTCCGCAAGCGCCGCCGGCGCCACCGGACAATCCGAGATTTCCTTGCCGGCATCCTTCAATCGCCGCAGCAATTCCACCGAAATCCAGCTCGCGGCCGCACGCGCCGGAGCGCCCGCGCTCGCGACGGCTTCGAAATAATCGGCCAGAGCGCGCGTGGCCGTCAGCACGCCCGCATCGTACGCGGCAATACCATACTCGCTCAGCAAACGCGCCCGCTTGGCGTCAGGCAATTCCGGCATGGCCGCCCGGACCTGCGCCACGAGCGCCGCCGAAGCTGTCAGCGGCAGCAAATCCGGATCGGGAAAATAGCGATAGTCGTGCGCGAATTCCTTCGAGCGCATCGCCTCGGTGCGTCCCGCCGTCACATTCCACAACCGCGTCTCTTGCGTCACAGTGCCCCCGGCCGCAAGCACGCCGATTTGCCGCTCGATTTCGTATTCCAGCGCATGCGCCAGATAGCGGAACGAATTCAGGTTCTTGGCTTCCACTTTCGTTCCGAATTTCGGCGCGCCGCGCACGCGCACGCTCACGTTAGCGTCACAGCGCAGCGAGCCTTCTTCCATGTTGCAGTCGCTCACTTCCGTGTACTCCAGCACCTGCTTTAACGTCGTCAAATATGAATACGCTTCAGCGGGCGTGCGAATATCAGGCTCGGAAACAATTTCGATCAGCGGGGTGCCGCAGCGGTTGTAATCAATGTAGCTCCAGCGGTCGGAATCCGCGAAGCCTTCGTGCAGATTTTTGGCCGCGTCTTCCTCCATGTGCACGCGCGTGATGCCGATGCGCTGGGCCGTACCCTCGGCTTCAATTGCGAGCGAACCCGCCAGCGCCAGCGGCAGCTCGTACTGCGAAATTTGATAGCCCTTCGGCAGGTCGGGATAGAAATAATTCTTGCGCGCGAAGACGGAGCGCTCCTGAATCTTGCATTCCAGCGCCAGCGCCGCGCGAATCGCCAGCTCACGCGCTCGGCGATTCAGCACCGGCAACGCGCCCGGCAATCCCAAACATACCGGGCAAGTATTGGAGTTCGGCGCATCGCCAAAACGCGTCGCGCAGCCGCAGAACGCTTTCGTGCGCGTCTTCAGCTGCGCGTGCACCTCCAGCCCGATCACAGCTTCGTACTTCGCCATAATCTCGGGTGTAACGCGATTTGCTTCCTGAGTATCTCGGGTCATGTTGTAAGGCGCATAACGCAGCGCTAGGCCGCTGCGAACCCAGAATTATAGCATCCGTCACAATTGTTGGGGTCCTTCTGGGGAAAAACCTGTTTTCAGACCGGAGGCGTAGCCGAGCGGGACGCGACCCGCCGCGCCAGTTCCTTCAACGAATCCTCAATCAGCCCATCGTGAAACGGCCGTATGACGCGCCAATAATTCCGCCCCTGCCAACCCGCGAAATTGGCCAGGGTCACGTTAAAAACTTTCGTACCTCGCGGTATTTCCTCCAGCACCCAGCACATCAGCGCCGACGTCAAACGATTTTTCACACCCATCCCGGCTTCGTGCGGCGGATCGACCCATTTGATCGCAAAAAAGCCATAGTGTCGTCCGGCTTCCAGAGGTTGCGGCGGGTGCGAGACCATGTCGCGGTCCCAGCCGAAAAGTTTCCCGATTGCTAATCGCAAGCCAAACAACAATTTCCAACGCCGTGCCGGAAGCAGCAGCCCCTGACCGCTCAACTCCGGGAAAATCCGCTCGGGCGTCGCGAGAATTTCCATCGCATGAATATTCACGACGGAAAACTCCGGCGCTCGCCGCGCGGTCCAGCTTTCGCGATGCCCTACCAGAAAATCCGATTCAGAAACCCTCAATTACCCCTCGTCATCAGATGATCGTCGTCTCAATTATCCCCGTGGCTTCCTGCAGTGGGAATTTGAATTTTGAATCCCGCCATGAAATTCAAGCGCAACGACGGAAAGCCAAACGCCTCTTCGTATCTCTGATTCAGAAAATTGTTCAGCCTCCCATAGATTTCGATGCCCTTGGGCAGCTGGTAGGCGAAGCCCGCGTTCATCAGTTCGTATCCGTGATTGCGGAAGAGGCAAGTAAGCCCCAGTTCGCAAGCAAAAGTCCCATCGTTCGGCTCGACGTCGAGCACCGCGCCGCGAATCGTTCCGTTCATGTTGAGCATCAACCGCTTCTTGGTCCAGGTCGCGTTGAATCCAGCAGCGTTGCGCGGGCGGCGAAGCAGTGGTTCTCCGACGGTGAAAGGCTGCGCGGGTTCCGCAAATCCGTCCAGCGCCAGAATCGCGGTATTCATCCAAGTGTATGTACCTGAAAATTCGAACGAGCGAAAGGGATGGATGCGAATGGTTGTTTCCACGCCCCAGGCTCGGGACTTCCCGATGTTCTCCGAATCAAAGTTGGAGGGAAGGTCGCCGACCGACACAATCTGATCCTTGAATTTGTTATAGAAGTAGGTGACGTCCAGGATCGCGCGGTCGTGCGCCATGCGTTGTTCGATGCCCGCGTCGTAGCTCGTGCTTTGCTCCGGCTTCAGGTCCGGATTATTCGTAAACGCGAGTTCGAATCCGTCCGGCGCGCGGAAGCCGGTTCCAAAACTGGCGTGCAGGCGAGTTCCGCCGAAAAAGCCGTCGCCGTCTCCCTGCCGCGCCACATAGGCGGCGGAAATCCGCGGCGTAACCTTGGCGAGGGTATTGGCGGGAATCCCGGGCTGGCCGGTGTCGCTGTTGACCGGAACGGAATCGGTTTGCAGGTCGTCCACGCGCACTCCCACGTTGATGAACCAACGATCGGAGGGATTCCAGCGGTTTTCCGCGAAGAACGCATAGCTATTGCGCCCCAGCAGAAACGGCAAGTCGCTGGTCCCTTCCACAAAGAGATTCTTGAACTGGTCTCGGTCGTATTCGAATCCCGCTACGAGCGTGTCCTGGGAAGAAACCGCGACCTCGCTCCTGCTATTGGCCACCACGCGCAGATTGTTGGTGAACGAGTTTCCGTCCGTAGGCGAAAAGAAAGTGATGCGGTCCGTGGAGACGCTCACCGTGGTGACCTGCTGGAAGCGCGAAGAGAATTGTTCGACTTCCTGCGCCTGATAGCCGAAAAGATTCTGGTTCTGGTGAGTGGCGGGGTCGCGCCCGGGAAATAATCCTTCCGGGTCAGAGCCCCAGGGGCCCGGGAGCCCAACGACTCCGTTGTAGCCCAAGAAATTCACGTTGAATTTGCGGCGCGGCGAGCGCGAATAGCCCAGGCTCACCGTGGAGTTCTGGTTGCGGTAACCGTCGTTCCGAATTTGCCCTCTGGTTTGCAAACGCGACAGGCTGTACGCCCAGCTGAATCCCTTGTTCAGTCCCGCTCCGGTAGTAGCCACCCGCCAGGTGTACAAGCTGCCGGCTTCGCCCAAAAAGGAAAAATGCGGCGGGCCATCTCCGTGAATCGTCTCGATATTAATTACGCCCGAGACAGCGTTCGATCCGTACAGCGCGCTCTCCGGACCGCGTATCACTTCGATTTGCTCGACCCCTTCAGCGGGCAGCGGCGATAGATCGAACCCGCCGCCGAAATCGTTCAGTTCAATTCCGTCAATCATCACCAGGTTGTAGTTCGAATTTCCGCCGCGAATGAACGCGCTGGTAACTGTTCCGCGGCCTCCGGACTGATTGATTTCGACACCGGGCAGGCCCCGCAGCACGTCCGCAGCAACCTGCGCGCCGCGGTCGTCAATTTCCTCCGCGGTCACGACGCTGACGGAAGATGCGATCGTTGACGTCAGCGCGCCGCCCGGCGCAACGGAGACGACGACGCGATCCTGTAGCGCGCTCAGTTTTAAATGGAGATCCACGACTCGCTTTTCGTCACCCTGCAAATTAATTTCCACAGGATACTGGTCAAAATTCGCAGAGGTACTCACGATCTGATACGTCCCGGCCAGCAAACCCTCAAATTGGAATTTGCCCTCCGAGTTTGTTTCCCGTTCTTCCAGTTGCGCCATCGCGTGGAGAAGGGTCACTCGCGCGCCCGCCACCACGCGGCCGTCGGGATCAAAAACAGTCCCGGCAATCGATGCCGCCTTTTGATCGTGTGGGGCGCTGCTGGCTGGCGCTGAAGTATTGGAAGTTTGTGCTGGGGTGGCGATCGCAAAAACCAGGAAGAGCGAAGCTAAAGGCAGAATAATCGTGCGTAGTCTCATTTTTCCTCCTCTCCCTCTCGCGCGGGAGTTGAAGGTTGTCCAAATGACGCGCGGCGCCGCCTCAGGCGCCTCTGCATCCGGATTGAGACTCCGCCGGTCTCCTGGCTTGGCGGCTTGCCGCGATTTCATCGCGATACACGAAGATGAAATCCCGGCATCAGCGCGGCCTTCCCATCTTCCACTCCGAATCGCCGGTCTTGATGCGATTCTTCGCTTCAGACAGTGGTGCGCGCTGAAAAATTCCGCCTTACAGTCGCGCGGCGGCGACGGTTTTTCACCGTCTTCCCGTGCGCGGAGTCTCTGGTGATTGTGGACGACGTCCCGAACTTCCCAAGAACGCCGCTGGTTGCCGGCTGTCTAGTGGCTCCCGCGCAAGATCACGCGCGGACGCCCGCTCGAACGCTTCTCGACTTCGAGTGGCGCTTCGAACACCTCTTCCAGCACTTCCTGCTGATACACTTCCCCGGGTTCTCCGATGCGCAGGCACTTGCCCTTGTGCAGCAAAGCGATGCGGTCGGAAAATTCCGCGGCCAAATTCAATTCGTGCGTCACCACCACCACGGTGTAGCGATTTTCATCGGCCAAGCGGCGCAAGCGACGCAGCAATTCCACTTTGCCGCCGATATCCAGATGTTGCGTAGGCTCATCGAGCAGCAGCAGGGAAGGCTGCTGCGCCAGCGCCCGCGCCAGAATCACGCGCTGTTTTTCGCCGCCGGAAAGCTGCTCCATCCAACGGTCGCGCAACGCGTCGGCGCCCACCTGCGCCAGCGCGTTTCCCGCCAGCAAGCAATCTTCGTCGGATTCGAACCGCAATCTTTTGCCATAGGGGTAGCGTCCCTGCAGCACGTATTCCCAGACGCGCAGCGGAAAAAGCAGCTCGCTTTCCTGCGATACCAGCGCGATCTGCTGCGCGCGCGTGCGCAGGTCCAGCTCGCTCACTTCGGTGCCATCCACTTCCACGCGCCCGGACAATGGCTTGATCAATCCCGCCAGCAATTTCAGCAGCGTGGATTTTCCGCTGGCGTTCGGCCCCAGGATCGCCACCAGCTCGCGCTGCTGCGCTTCGAAGCTCACCGGCCCCAGCGTGAATTTCGGCGCCGAGCGGTCGGTCGCCGAATAAGCGTAACTGGCCTGCTCCACTTTCAGGCGCACGCGCTTCGGAGGCGCGAGCGGGATCGGCTGGTGCGTCATCGCGGCTCCGTTTTCCGCGCCGGCGTTCATCGAATTCTCCTGCGCATCAGGTAAATAAATACGGGCGCGCCGGCCAGCGCCGTCATCGCGCCCACCGGCAATTCCGTGGGCGCGACGATCGTGCGCCCCAGCGTATCGGCGAGCACGATCACAATCGCGCCGCCAATCGCGGACGTCGGAATCAGCAGCCGGTAATCCGTGCCGAAAAGCATGCGCATCACGTGCGGCACCAGCAGGCCCACGTATCCAATGGTGCCGCTCACCGAAACCGCGAGGCCAGTCAGCACCGACGCGGCCACATACACCACCAATTTTACGCGCGTCACGTTCACGCCCAGATGCCCCGCTTCCTGCTCGCCGGTAAGAATCAGATTCAGATCCGACGACGTGGTGTACATCGCGCCCGCCGCCACCACGAAAACAAAATACAGAAAACCGAACCAGCCCAGCACATTCTGGGTTGGCGCAGGCGCCGTCAAGTCGCCCATCAGCCAGAACGTCATGCTGCGCAGCCCCGGTCCGTTTACCAGGGTCAGCAGAAAAATAATGATCGCCGAAAGGAATGACGCCGCTATGATCCCCGCCAGCAGCAGCGTCGCGCTGTCCAGCTGCCCACCGCGCCTGCCCAGAAAATAAACCGCCGCGATGGTCGCCGCGGCTCCGACGAACGCCGCCAATTGAATTGCGCCCACGGTGTGCGGAGCAATGATCAGGCTCAGCATTGCGCCCAGTGCTGCGCCGCTGGAAACTCCCAGCACATACGGATCGGCGAGCGGATTGCGCAGCAGCGCCTGAAATCCGGCTCCGGACGTGGAGAGCGCCGCGCCCACCAAGATCCCCAGAGCGATGCGCGGCAGGCGCAATCCGAAAATCACTTGGCTGAATTCCGAAGTGTCCCCGCGTCCAATCGCGCCGTTAAATAAGGTAATCACGATGTCTCGCATGCTGATGGGATAAGCGCCCACTCGCAGCGAAATCACCACCGTGACAAAGAGAACCGTCGCCAATAGCCCGCAGATCGAAAGAATCCGTCTCGGCGTCAGCGGGCGCATCTGGAAGCCTCATTGCTTAATCGTTCCACAGCAAATTGCGAAAGCGTGTGCGCGTTTGCGGTTGTAGGGGCGGGTCTTAGGCCCGCCCCTACGGTCCGCTGAGAGAAATGAGGGGCGGGTAACGCTGCGGACGTGCTGAATACTTCCGGATGCAATTCGTGCGCGAGCGATTCGATCGCGTCCACCAGCCCAGGTGAAGGCCGCGTGAATTCGTCACTGGCCATCACTACGTGTCCCAGTTTCACCGCGCGCAACTCGCTCCATGTCGGTCGATTGCGCAGAGTGTCAACGTGTTCGTGCGTTTCTGCCTCCAAATGGTCCGGCGTTAGCACGATGTAGTCCGGCTGCAAGCGCACTACTTCTTCCATACTCACCTGCGGCCAATTCTGACTGGCCACAATAATGGATTCCGCGCCCGCCCTGCGCAGCGCATCAGCGATAAAAGTATTTTGCCCGATCGAAATCAGCGGATCTTCCCACACGACAAATAGCACGTGCGCCAAGGGCCGGTCTTGCAACGCCTCGTGCAGCGCGTCGAGACGCTGCTGCAATACCGCCACCAGCTTCGCGCCTTGCTCGCTTGCGCCCAGCAAGTCCGCTATCGTCGCGGTGGAACCCAGCATTCCGGCGATGGTGTGCGGATCGCTGGTATAAACCGGCACGCCGATCTTCAGCAGCGCGTCCGCCGTTTCGGCCCGGTTGATGGACGTGGTCGCCAGCACCAGATCAGGATGCAACGCCACAATAGCTTCCAGGCTCGGCTCCTGCGCCGAGCCGACGTGCGGTTTTTCCTTCGCCGCCGGCGGAATGTCGCAATACGTCGTGTCGCCCGCGAGCTTGCCGTCCAGGCCGAGCGCGTAAATTGTTTCCGTCAGGTTGGGCGCCAAGGTCACCACGCGCTGCACGTTCAGTGGGATCGCCATGTGCCGGCCCGTTTCGTCCGTCACTTGTTTTACGGCGCGCTTGTTTGCCGCCGTTTGCGCCGCGGGATCCGTCGCCGTGGCCGCGCTTTGCTGCGAGCGCACGTCGGCGGCGCCGGCATTGCGCACGCCGCACGCGAACACACCACATGCCAACGTCAACGCGCTGGCAAAAAAACGTCGTTTTGCTCGACTCACCGCCAAAATATTCCTCCGCGCAATAAAAAAGCCTCGCGAATAGAGCGAGGCGTCTCGCCACACTCTCTCGCGCGGAGAGTGTCAGCTTCGACCAGTTCGGGTAGGTTCCCTGACTTTCAACCTATCACCCGTGCGCCCGCAAAAAAAGAAAAGCGCACTTCAGTGATGGCCGATTACAGTGGCGGGACCGTGGCCGATTTTCACGGCCTTCCCTAAAAATTGAAATCCATCCAGCCCAATTTCAATTCTTACCTGCGCGCGCGATGGTCGCGCTCGCAAGGCTACCCCGAGCCAGCTAAGTTGTCCTCGGCGAGTGTATGCGCCCGCGCTTTTGGTGTCAATCCGATCGCTGTTCGCGATCGCTGTTCGCGCGCCAGGGCCGGTTTTGTGTGCTGTCGTGATTTCTATTGGGAATAGCTGCGAAAGACGATCAGCCGCACGACGAACACTGCAACATCGGCGTACGAGTGTTTAGCGGTTCTTCCACTTCGGCGCGCGTTTTTCCACCAGCGCGCGCAGACCTTCCTGCGAATCTTCCAGGTCGGCCAGCTCGTTCAGGAAAACTTTCATCGAATTGCGCACGCTCTCGCGCAGCGGCAATCCCAGGCTGCCCAGAATTGCTTTCTTGGCCATGGTCAGCACCGGACCGGACTGCGCCGTTACCCGCCCGATAATCTCGTCCACCTTCTCCACCAGCTTGTCTTCCGCCACCACGAAATTCACCAGCCCCACTTCGCGCGCGCGCTCCGCGGTCATCGCTTCACCGGTTAGCACGAGCTCCATCGCCATCTTCGGGCCCAGAATGTAAGGCAGTACCGCGGCTGCCAGTGGAGGAAACGCGCCCAATTTAATTTCCGGCTGCGCAAAACGCGCATTGGGTGTCGCGATCACCAGGTCGCCCAGCGCCGCCAACTCCGCGCCGCCGCCGTATGCGGGGCCATTCACCACCACGATCACCGGTTTCGACGTGTCCATCATCGCCGCAAACGCGCTGTGAAATGCGTCCAGCAACTGGAAAACGCGCCGCTGTGTATATTCCCCCAGCTCGATTCCGCCGGAAAAAGTCTTGCCCGCGGAATCCAGCAGCACCATTTTCACTTCCCGCTTCTCGCTGACGGAATTGATGCCCGCCGCGATTTCCATCAGCATGCGCTCGTTCAGCAGATTCTGGTCGGGGCGATCCAGGCGCAGATGGGCCACCTCGCCTTCCACGTGGAATTTCACAAACTGAAATTCTTCGATCAGGGGCACGCGCGTCGCCAGCGTGCCGAGCATTTCCGGCGTGCGCGCATCCGCTCCCCGCCCCCCGCGCGCTTCCCTGGTCATCGGCATTGTCTTGGTCCTCGGTCTTTCTGCAGCTCTGTCTGCGGTGGATAGCGATTCTAGGGTGAATCTATGCCCCCGGTGGCGCTATGCCGGCGGCCTTCATCCACACACGCGCGCGCTCGGCCAGCACGTGGCCATAGCCGCCTGCCAGTACAAATCTCACGAAGCTTGCGTAGAACAGGAATCCCATTTTTCGTTTCTCTCACTCATTTGCAGGAGTCCGTTGCCAAGACCTAAAATCCAAATGCCGGCCAATCGCGAAGCAATCCTGCGGCACACGGTCAGCTCTATCAGCCTAGACTATCTTGCCACCCGCCGCCACGCCGGACACGATTGCCTGCGTACAATCCGCCACGTCCCTGGTGCACAGTTGCGACCTGTACGAACGTACAGGCGTTCTGTGTTACGTTTTTCGTATGGAATTGATCCTCGCATCCTCTTCGCCGCGCCGCGCGGACGTGCTGCGCAATGCGGGATTCGTGTTTCGGGTCCGGCCCGCGGACGTTGACGAAACTCGCCTGCCGCAGGAAGCCGCCGAGGACTATGTCCGCCGTGTAGCGCAAGCCAAAGCGCACGCCGTGTCCGAACAAGCGCGCGCGGCAGGCGAACGCGCCATCGTGATTGCGGCGGACACAATCGTTCTCGCGCAAGGCCAAATTCTCGGCAAACCCAAAGACGCCGAAGATGCTCGCCGCATGCTGCGGCTATTCAGCGGCAAAACGCACGAAGTTCTGACGGCGCTCTGCGTGATCAACATTCCCGCCGCGAAGGAATCTCTGCATGTGGAAAAAACGCGCGTGGAATTCCTGAAAATGTCGGATGAGGAAATCGAAGACTACATTCAGACCGGCGAACCGTTCGATAAAGCCGGAGCGTACGGCATTCAGGGTATCGCCGGAACATTCGCCACGCGCATCGAGGGCTGCTATTTCAACGTGCTGGGCTTGCCGCTCTCGCGCCTCTGGACCACGCTGCAAGCACTCGGCTGGAAAGAAGCCGGCTCAACGTAGCTAGCGCGGGCCAAAAAGAAAACGGCGACCACTCGGCCGCCGTCAGAATATCTCTAGCTCCAAATTTCGCGCCGTACGACTTAAGCCGCTACTTCTTCTCTTCAGTTGCTGCGGGCGTCGGCGGTACAGTGGGCGCCGCGGCCGGAGGATTCGCCGGCGGGTTCGCGCTGGGCGAGCTCGGATGCGGCGCATTCATGCCATCCTTGAAGTTGCGGATGCCTTCGCCCAGTCCGCGCATCACTTCGGGAATCTTCTTGCCCCCGAAGAGCAGCACGATCACCGCGAGAATAATAATCAAATGAAACGGGCTTAATGCTTCCATAAATCACCTGCCTTCCAGACTTCTCTGGATACCAAATCGCAGCACACGACCGCGCGGCTGCTTCCGATTCGCCACTCTGGCCCCAATCCTTCAAAGTATAACACGCTCGTCCCCCGCCCGCCGCGTAACCTGCTCGCGGTCAAGGTGCTCGAGCAGCGGGATGGCGTATTTGCGCGTGATACCCGTAAGTTCCTTAAATACAGTGATAGGCAGCCGCGAGCCGCGTTCCTCGCGGTATTTTGCGACCGTCTCCCGGAGGCGCAACAGCGTGTTGCGGTGAAATACCAGGTCACTGGAAATCTTCACCAGCACTTTTTCGCGCAGCAGAATCTGCAGAATTTTCTGCGCGCGCGCCGCGTCCACCGGCAGCTTCGCCAGCACGCTGGCAAACCCCGGCACAGTCAATCCCGCCCTCTCGAATTCGCGCTCGATCAATTCCTTCGCGCGCGTTTCTTCGGTTGAAAGCGTGATTTCGCGCCCGGCCTGGCTTACCAGATCGCCAGCCGTCACCAGCGCTCGCGCCGCCATCAGGTCACCTAGCGCCGCGTCAAAAATTTCCACCCGCGCTCGCCCCGCCCGCGCGCGCAATTCTTGTTTCGGAATTCCCGCGAGCAGGGGATTCGTGCGATGAAAAGCCTCGACCGCCTTGCGAATCGCCGCGGCGCAATCGCTGACCGCCTGTGCCGGCGCCACCACGATTGGCGCGCTCCCCATGATCCTTACGCGTTTCGCGGCCGCCAATTTTTCGGCCGTCGCGCGCGTCTCCGATTCGATCCACCCCGACCGCGCCACAATCTCCGGTAGCGTCAGCCCGCGCGGCGCCGCTTCCGCCAGTGCGCCGAGAATTTCTTCGCGTTTGCCGTGTTCCAGCACCCCCAGAAACCGCGCAACCGCCGCGTCCCTGCTTTTGTGCCGCGGCGCGCGCGCGTCCAGCACGGCGCCGCCGCCAATCGTCACCACCGGCGAAAACCGCCGCAGGATAAAGCGGTCTCGCGAAAGCAGCAGCAAGGGTTTATCCAGCCGCAATTGCGCGAACGCCGATCCGCCCGCCGCGAGTTCGCCGCTGTCACTCAGCAGAATCACTTCCGCGATCGCTTCCGCCGTACCCTGATGAAAATGCACACGCGCGCGATTTTTCAGCGTCGGTGCGGAACCGAGCAGCGTGACGCGCGCGTCCACTCGCTGCGTTGCTTCGAATACACAGGCCGGCGCCAGCACCATCCCGCGCGTGATTTCCTCGTGCTCGATTCCCGCCAGGTTCACCGCCGTGCGTTGCCCCGCGACGGCGCGTTCGATCTGCTTGCCACCGGAGTGCAGCCCGCGAACGCGCAATCGTTTCCGCGTCGGGTACAGCTCCACTTCGTCGTCCACCTTCACCGCGCCGGAAATCAGCGTCCCGGTTACCACCGTGCCAAATCCCTTCATTGCAAACGAGCGGTCAATCGGCAAACGAAAATGTTGCGTCGCATCTTTCGCCGCCACCGCTTGTGCCCCGCGTCGCAGCACGGCCTTCAGCTCGTCCAGCCCCGCGCCGCTGCGCGCGCTCACGGGTACAATCGGCGCGCCTTCCAAAAACGATCCGCGCACGAATTCTTCGATCTCCAGACGCACCAACCCCAGCGAGTCGGAATCAACCAGCTCGGATTTCGTGATGGCGACAATTCCGCGCGGAATTCCCAGCAAGCGGCAAATTTCGAAATGCTCGCGTGTCTGCGGCTTGATCCCCTCGTCCGCCGCGATCACCAGCAGCACCAAGTCAATGCCGCCGGCTCCCGCCAGCATGTTGCGCACGAACCGCTCATGCCCTGGCACATCCACTAGTCCCAGCCTCACTCCGTCGAGGTCCAGGAACGCAAATCCCAAATCCAGCGTGATGCCCCGGCGCTTTTCTTCTTCGAGCCGGTCCGGATTTGTGCCGGTGAGGGCCTCTACGAGCGAAGATTTGCCGTGGTCAATGTGCCCGGCGGTCCCGACGATAACGTGTTTGAGGGCTTGCATGGCGAACGCGCGAACGCAGTCATGCTAGCAGGAAACAACGAGCGGTCAAATCACATGTCAAGCCAGCCTGTCGGCCCAATCGCGCGGGTGTTCGTTTTCGTCACGGCCCGTTTCGGAATCGCTCACCACGTCTGTCGAAAGCATCCCGCGTGCTGCTATAAGTCATTTCCCAACATAGAGATGGCGACCATCACCCGCGGGACAGACACGTGCATATCTATCCAACGCACGAGGAGGATACCTTCATGGCCACGCTCTGGCAGGACGTCCGTTACGCCTTCAGGATGCTCGGGAAATCGCCGATGCTGACTATAATCGTGCTCCTCACGCTCGCGTTGGGTATTGGCGCCAACACCGCAATCTTCGGCATCGTGAATGGCCTTGTGCTGCGGCCTCTGCCGGTAAAAACCCCCGAGCAGATCATGGTGCTGGCCGCGCAGGTGCAGGGCGACACTCTGGGAATCTTCACTCTTTCCTACCCCCAACTCGTTGATCTTCGCAAACAGGCCGATGCGTTTTCCGATGTGTTTGCTTTTCAAGTCAATCTCGGAGGGCTCAGCTACGCAGGCAAAGCAAATCAATTCGTGTATGGCTATGTGACCGGAAATTACTTCTCGAGCCTGGGCGTGCAGCCGGCGCTGGGGCGACTGTTTCTCTCGTCGGAATGTGAAGCAGGCGGCAAGGATCCCTACATCGTGCTGGGTTATGACTTCTGGCAAAAGCGTTTTGGCGGCGATGCCGGCGTTGTGGGAAAGCAGGCTTTGATTGACGGCCAAGAGGCCACAATTATTGGCGTGGCACCGAAGGGATTTCAAGGCACAAACTTCGCTCTGAATTTGGACGGCTACGTCCCGTTGAACATGATGCCGGCGCAGGACGCAGCCACGTTCTGGAGCGACCGCAGCGGCCGCTCGCTGTCCGTGTTGGCGAGGTTGAAACCCGACATGACTCTGAAACAAGCGCAAAGTTCGATGAACGTGGTGACGGCGCGGCTGGCGGAGCAATACCCTGCAACGGACAAGGGAATATCGGTTCACATCGTTCCGGAGAGACTGGCGCGGCCGCAGCCGTTTCCGAACAATATCGTTCCCTTCATCGCCGGCGTATTTCTAACGCTGGCAGCGCTGGTGCTTCTACTGGCCTGCATGAACGTGGCGAATATTCTGCTGGTGCGCGCGACCATGCGCCAGCGCGAAATGGCCATCCGCGCGGCCATGGGCGCGAATCGCTGGCGGCTGATTCGCCAAATGCTCACAGAGAGTATTATGCTTTCACTCTTCGGCGGGATTGCTGGACTGACCCTGGGAGTGTGGGCCAGCGGGGCGGTTGGCTCAATCCTCCCAGCTGGACGACTTCCCATTCGGGTGGATTTCGGTTTTGATTGGCGCGTATTTGCATACGCACTGGCAGTTGCTCTCTTCACCGGCGCGATCGTCGGCCTGTGGCCGGCTTTGCGCGCGGGGCGAGCGGACGTGAATACCGTGCTGCAAAGCGGCGGCAGAAGCGATACAGCGGGCGTGAGCCGCCACCGCCTGCGCAGCGTGCTGGTGGTGGCGCAGGTAGCGGGCTCGCTGGTGCTTTTGATCGTTGCTGGTCTATTCGTGCGCAGCCTCATGAGCGCGCAACATGCGTACCTGGGATTTGAAGCCGACCACGTCCTGAATCTGACCCTGGACCCGCGCGAAGTAGGCTACGACGACGCCCGCACCAAGACCTTCTATCACGACCTCGAAGCCAGGGTCCGCGCCCTGCCCGGAGTGCAATCGGCGAGCCTGGCGTACAGCGTGCCCATGGGACCCGTGCAAGACGGCAGCTTGGTTTACATCGAAGGTCAACCACCCACTCCCGGCCAGCCGCCTCCTGTGGTGATCTATAACCATGTGGACGAACCTTATTTCGACACGATGCGAGTTCCGTTGCTGCGTGGGCGCGTATTCCGCGAAAACGACAACGACAAGGCGCCGCTCGTCGCCATCGTGAACCAGACCATGGCGCAGCAATTCTGGCCTAACCAGGACCCCATCGGGAAACGTTTCAGTCTGAAGAGCGCGACGGGACCTTTTGTCGAGATCGTGGGCTTGGCGGCCGACGGGAAATACATATTCATTGGCTGGGACAAAAAACCATATTTCTTCGTTCCGCTCGCGCAGAATTTCTCCGCGTTCCGGACCTTACAGGTTCGCTCCTCGCTGCCGCCGGAGAGCATGATCGCGCAGATGCAGAACGAAGTTCGCGCACTCGATCCCAACATGCCGGTATCGGACGTTCAAACGATGAGGCAGTCGCTCGCGAGCGGGAATGGATTTTTCATTTTCCAAATCGGCGCGATCCTGGCCGCGGCCATGGGTTTTCTTGGACTCACGCTGGCAGTGGTGGGCGTCTATGGAGTGGTTTCATTCGCCGCCAGCCAGCGTACCCATGAGATTGGCATCCGTATGGCGCTCGGCGCGGGTCGCCGGGATATCCTGCGTCTGGTTTTGCAGCAAGGATTGCTGCTGGTGATAGTGGGCGTATTTTCCGGCGCCGTGCTGGCATGGGCGCTGACGCGCTCGATGGCCACAATTCTGGTGGGAGTGAGCCCCACCGATGCGCTCACGTACGTGACGGCGACGCTGGTGCTTGCGGCGATCGGCTTCTGGGCTTGCTACGCGCCCGCACGCCGCGCCATGCAACTCGACCCCATGGTCGCGCTGCGCTACGAATAGCGCCGCGCCGCCTATAACCCAGGAAGCCTCGCCAGCAAGCAAACGCGCGGTAGGCGGCCAGCATCAAACCCTGCTGAACACTTCTGGGTGATGGCGCGATTGGAAGCAACACCTTGCTGCTGTGCGTCTGCGATTCCAGAGGGATGCCTCAGGATCTCAAATCGCTGCCGATGTGCGCGGCTTCGACAAACAACTTGAGCGCATCCGTGATTCCAAGCTATCGTCTTACGCTGCTAATTATCTTTTGACTGCCAAGGACAACTCATGCGACGACTGATCGGCATTGTGCTTCCGATTCTCTTGCTTCTCCCGGCTCTGACCACGGCGCAATCGGCGTTGCCGCAGACTCCCGTGCGCGCGGTGATTGATGATTACTTTGGCACCAAAGTAGCGGATCCGTATCGCTGGCTGGAGAACACTTCGGACCCGGAAGTCATCGCCTGGATGAAAGCGCAGAACGATTACACGCGCGCCGTGCTCGCGCGCATTCCCGGTCGCGATGATTTGCTCACCCGCATCAAGGCGCTCGACAACGCCGGCAACGTGGTTTCCGCGCTGCAGGTCTGGGGCGGCCATTATTTTTATTACAAGACCGAGCCCGGTTCGGACAATCGCAAGCTCTTCGTGCGCGACACTCTCAGCGCGCCCGAACGCCTGCTGGTCGATCCCGAAAAGATGACCACCGCCGACGGCAAGCACTACTCCATTGATTATTTCCAGCCCTCCCTCGATGGCGTTTACGTTGCTTATGGAATTTCGCTGGGCGGCTCGGAAGAAAGCGTCCTGCACGTCTTGCAGAGCGCCACAGGCAAGGTATTGCCCGATAGCATTGATCGCGCCGAGTTTGCTTCTCCCAGCTGGCTGCCCGACGGCAAATCTTTCTTCTACACCCGCGCGCAGAAGCTCGCTTCCGGCGCGCCACCCACCGCAAAATATCAGAAGCTGAAAGTGTATCGTCACACGCTGGGAGGCGATCCGGAGGCCGAGCCTTTAGTATTTGGCTTCGGCGCAAATCCCGCCGTGAGCGTGGACGAAAATGATTTTTCGAACCTGCTGTTTTCACCGGGTGCCCCGGGTTTTATGATTGGTCTGGTCATCCACGGCGTGAAACGCGAGTTTGACATTTATGCCGTGCCGTTCGACGCCAATACTGGCGCGAAGACTGCCTGGAAGAAAATCGCGGACCAGAGCGATGAAGTCACCGGCCTCGATGTACACGCCGACGAAATTTATCTGCTTTCCCACAAGAACGCCTCGCGCTTCAAGGTTTTGCGCACGAGCCTGAGCGCGCCAGACCTGGCGCATGCCGCGGTCGCGGTGCCGGCGAGCGAAGTGGTGATCACCAATATCACCGTTGCGGCGGACGCGCTCTACGTCCAGGATCTCGATGGCGGCATCGGCCGCTTGCGCCGCCTGCCGTACCGCAACGGAAGCATTCAGCCCATCAAGCTCCCGTTCGACGGCGCGATCCAATCGCTCGTCACCAATCCCACGGAATCCGGCGCCCGGCTGGAACTCACTTCCTGGACCAAATCACCGCTGTGGTATTCGCTGGACGCGAAAACCGACGAACTCAGCGACACCTCGCTGGTTCCGCCATCCCCGGTTGATTACTCCCAAATCGAATCCCAAGAAGTAAAAGCCAAGAGCGCCGACGGCACCATGGTTCCGCTTTCGATCATCCATAAGCGCGGCCTCGTTCTCGATGGCTCGCATCCCACATGGCTCACGGGCTACGGCGCCTATGGCATCAACTACGATCCCTACTTCGATCCCACAATTTTGGTCTTTCTGGAACGTGGCGGCGTTCGCGCCTTCGCGCACGTGCGCGGAGGCGGTGAGTACGGCGAAGACTGGCACCAGGCTGGGCAGAAGCTGACCAAGCAGCACACCATAGACGATTTTCTCGCCGGCGGCGAATACCTGATCGCACACAAATACACCTCCGCTGCTCACCTGGCAGGGGAGGGAACCAGCGCCGGAGGCATCACCATCGGCGGCGCGATCACCCAGCGTCCCGAGCTTTTCGGCGCCGCGCTCATTCGCGTCGGCGATTCGGATTCGCTACGTTCCGAAACCATGGCCAGCGGCCCGGCGAACATTCCGGAATTTGGCACGGTCACAGAGGCGGACGGATTCAAAGCGCTCTTCGGCATGGACGCATACCAGCACGTAAAACCCAGCACGCCCTATCCTGCGGTTCTGCTAACCACTGGCGTGAACGATCCGCGCGTCGCGCCCTGGCAGGCCGCGAAGATGACGGCGCGCTTGCAAGCTTCGACCAGCAGCGGCAAGCCCATCCTGCTGCGTGTGGATTACGACGCCGGCCACGGGATTGGCTCGACCAAATCCCAGCGCGACATGGAACTAGCCGACGAGGTCGCCTTCCTCTTCTGGCAATTAGGCGTCACCGGATACGCGCCAAGCCCTTCAGCGAAGTAGCTTGACGCATTTCGGTTTGAAGTGATCCGAACAGGAAGGTCGGCGTTCAGCGTTCGCAGTAGCGCTTTTCCTAGCGCCGGCGTCCCGCCGGCTCTTCGCAGTTGACGTTGTAGCGGCGGCCCTCAGGCGGGCGCGATTGATTTGCTACCGCCCATCCCGAACCGCAACCGCGCTCATTGTTTCGCGCTTCGATCTCTGAAATACACAATGATCAGAACGATCGCGGCGATAACATCAATCACGATTCCGCTCTGGTTATAATAATCGTACAAGCCGTTCAAGACGAGCATCAGCGCGAAGAATTGCCAAAACGCGGGTGAACGTCTCCTGAACTGATCGAAAAAGGAACCTCGCTCGGTGGAATCATCTGCCCTTTCATCGTCTCATCGCAACGCCGCGTTGGCCGCACATTTCAATCGCTAAAACGGGCTCGCCGCCGTCGCTCCCTCGTCCCGCAATTGCGGCGCGGTCGTGGATCCTTGGAATTTCGGCCTGCCCAATTTCACGATCCAAATTCCGCTGTTGATGTCGTTGAAGAAAATCAATCCGTTGGCAGGCTGCGCGCCCCATGTGAACGGCAGATTGGCGCGATATCCATTCGGGTCGCCGGGGAAAAAGCTCGCGATTTCGCGGCCTTGCTCGTACAGATTGCCGCGCAATTCGCCGGAAATATCCACCGCGCGACCTCCGCCCGCGTAATCGCCCAGGTACAAAATATCGTTATCCGGCCACACGTTGTGCATCCCGCCTTCGGGCACTTCGTAATTGGCCACCTCGCGTGGGTGCTCGATATCCGTCACATCCATCACGTGCAAAATTCCGCGCACGGGAATGCGTTCCTTCGTGCCGATATCGAAATATCCGGGGAACACCTCATCGCCCACAAACACATAATTCTTGTAGCGGAATGCCGTGTGCGCCCCCGCCAGCCAGCCGTCTCCATACAATTCGTAATGATTAAATTTGTACTGCGCCACCAGCTTCGGGTTTTCCGGACTGCCACCCTTAATGCCGGCCCCAACGTCCAGAATCACCAAGCCGTCGCGCCAGTACGCCAGGTAAGCCAATCCATCTTTCACGTACAAATCATGCAGATAGCGGCCCGTGCTGATCATGCCCTCGCCCAGCGGCGAAGCGATCATTTGCTCCGGCGATTTTTCCGTTTGCCAGCGCGCCACCTCTTTCGGGTGTGCCGGGTCCGCAAAATCAATGACGCGCAGCGAGCCGGTGGCATCGTCCGTGATGTACGCGTAGTGGCTGTTGATGAACGCGCTGTGCACTCCTCCCGTCACCGTCTCGGTATATTCCGAAATCACTTTCAAGTGCGCCGGGTCCGAAGCGTCAAACAGCACGATTCCATTTTTGCGGTTCGACGCGCCCTCGCGCGTGAACACTCCCACTTTTTCGTCCGGCGTGGTGCTCACATCGTTGTAAAGCCGCGCATCCGCCTTCAAACTGTCCAGCGCCTTGGGATGCGCCGGATCGGAAACGTCGTAGGCGTACAGCCGGTCTCCCATCGTCGCGACGTAAAGATGATTGCCGACGACCCACTCTTCGGTCGTTTGGACTGCCTTGCCCTCGGCATTTTTCGTCGGGATGTGCGCCACTACGTCCAGGCCGCGCTGCACGTTGCGCGGCGCGACCACGATCGAAGCGTTCGCGGTGTGGCCGCCGATCGCTGCAGTCACTTCGTAGGTGCCGGGCAAATTCGCGACGAACGCGCCATCCGCATAAACCTTGCCCTGCGGCCCGCTGACGCTCCAGCTCGTCAGCAGGTCTTTCGCCGCAGCCGCCGCGCCTTTCGCCGCCACGGGTGTCGCAGTGAAGTGCACCACGTCGCCAGTCTTCGCCGTCGTCGTCGCCGGTTCCAATGCAATTCTTTGCAGCGTGTCCGCCACCACTTTAACGGAAACTTCGCCGCTCGCCGGTCCGCCCGTCGCCATCAGAGTCGCTGTGCCCGGTGCCAGCGCCTTCACCAGCCCGGACTCATCCACTTTCGCGATGGTTGGCGCCTTCGAACTCCAGTGAATCGCCACATCGGTCCGCGGGTCGCCATTCGCGGAGCGCGCCGTCGCCGTCAACACAGTGGAACCGCCTACCACCAGCGCCTGCGTCAGCGGCGTCACCTCCACCACTGCCGGCGGCGGCGTTCCAACGGTCACCGTCGCAAATCCCGGCTTGCCCGCCACCACTGCTCCCACCGTCACTTGCCCCGCCGCGCGAAAAACCACCGTGCCATCAGCATCTGCTCCGGCGATATCCGGCGGCAGCGCGATCCAGATCATCGGCTTCACATCGATCGTCTTTCCCGTGTCGTCCTTGGCCACTGCGGTGAACTTGATCTTGTCTCCCACGTGCGCCTGGATGTTCGTCGGCGTGATTTCCACCGTCTTCGGCTTCGGCGGCGTGGGCGGCGCGCCAACTTCTTGTCCGCAAATCACCGGCGCGCACATCAGCCCCGCTACAACCAACCAGCTAGCTACGCACTTCGACGCGATGCGCATTCAGAACTCCCCTTTACCATCGGAAAATCTCGAAAATTGCCGTTTGAGAACTTGTACCGAAGGCGGAGGTTTGTCAATAGCAAGAGGCGAAAATGACGCGCAGCAAATCTCGTTCGGCTACAAAGAAAGTAGGGGGCAGCGAATGTCGCACGCCGCCCCCGCACGATCCATTCTACATTTCTACTTGCTACCGATTACGCGAATCGGGCTGGTCGCGCCGCCCGAGCCGCCTGCGGGCACGCAGGCAGGGCCCGCATCTGTAGTGAACGTGTCATTGTTCGAAAACCACCCGTGAATCCCAATAGATTTCGAATCGAAGAACCACGAGAAGAACGTCAGTTCCTGCAGGTGATAGGTGAAGCCGTTGCGCCCGCCAATCGGTGAGAAATTGCTTCCGGTCAACGGATCACCGACCTCCAGGTTATTCTGGCAGAACCCCGGTGGCACCTGTCCTACTCCGCCCCAAGCAGGCGTGGGATTGTTGCCGAATGGATCGTTGATGAATTCCCCCGCCTCATGCGACAGCGTATTCGAGTCGCCCGCCGTAGGCCCGAACAGTCCGGTGGTGTCGAAGTCCGTGGGCGAATAGGCCTGCAGAGGCAGGAAGTTGGACGTACCGTGGTAACCCAGGATGCAGCAACTGCCGAGATTCGTGACCGGGCCGGCCAGCACGGTGTTGTACAGCATGAAGAACGGAATGTTGCCCGCATTCACCTGTGGTTGCAGCGCAGGCAGCACGTTCGTGTTGAGATAGTTATCGAACCAATCTACGTCCACGATTCCGAACGGCCCGCAAGCCGGGAAATCCGCTGGAGGAAGTGTGGTGCTGAAAGCCGCCGGAACGTTGATCACGATGGCGGATAGATTCTCGATCGGATCGAATAGCACATGATAGTCGTTCTTATTCTGAATCACGTTCCAGAACTCGCCGCGCTGGTGGGCGTCTTCGTATTGGGTGTGGCCCATATCCGTGCCGCCGATGGAGATGTCGTAGGAATCGAAAATCGGCGATTGTTGCAGGAGCTTCAGCGGGTTGTTGTTCGGCGCGGCCAAGCACCCGTTGTCGTTTTTCGTCGGGTCGAACACAGTGACGCCCGGCGCGGTAGTGATGACCCCAGTGGTGGGATCAAAGGCTGTGCCCACCGTATTGGTGATTACGATCACCGGGACGATAAACGTCTTCACGTGCGTGTCCTTCTTTCCAAATCCTGTGAACGGGTTGGCGCCCACCATCACGCCCGTGTAGTCGTTGCCGTCTCGGTCCGATTCCACGTTGAATGTAAATAAAGGCAGCATCGGAGTCTTGCTTGCGCTCCCCGCCGCCACCGCGCTCGTCACCTGCTCGGCGTCCGCTGCCTTGGCGGGCTTGATGGCATGACGAACCTGCAGCTTCGGTTTTGCCTCTTGTTGTTCCTGCCCAAACGCCGCGGATGCGACAACGCTCAGGCCAGCCACAGCGCAAAAAACTACCGTCAGTAGTATTTTCCGATTCATTGGTGAACCTCCGTCGTGATTGAGAGTTAATCTGATCCAAAAATGGTGCGGGCCCGCTCTGCTGACTCGCCGGCAGAGTTCAAACGTGTTGCATCGTCGGATTCCCACTTCGCTTTTTTTCAGATGTGCAAGTACCTGATGCATTGATGTCCAGCGCCCCTTCAGCCAAGCTTCGCTCCGCCGAAGAGGTCAACATGTGCGTACAGCCCGCGCGGTTGGCGATTCATATCAAATTTCTGTTTAAAAGGTGTCAACTATTTGCAACTTTTCAGGTACCGGTACGGGGTCCTGGTTGTGGATGTCCTACCGTGGAATGAGGGAGATTATGCCGGGGGACCAAGCGTCGGGTGAGGGAATCGCCGGCGTCGCCCGCTCGAACCCACCTTGCATTGAGAACAAAAGCCAAAAACGCTCGCTAGCGTTGGACCAGCCGGAACGCTGCCCGGCTACATTTTGACCGAACGTGACCAAAGAGATGGTTCTCCCGCAGAAGCACTGTCGAATCAATACAATAGGTGGTGTTGCATCGACCGGTTGAGCTGGCACGGCGAATCAGGAGTTGCGGGCAAGCTGGCAGGGCTTACTTTCGCAGGTTCGCGAGCCACAGATCTAGGACTTCCTGGTTCTTTGGCTCGATCGTCGTGAAGGTGATTCCCATCCCCGAGTTGGGCCGCGAATAAGCTACTTTTCCCATCGCAATGAAGTTCACGCCACCATGCGAGATTTGCAGTCTGACCTTGGTGCCCTTCGGGAACGGCGTCACGGTTTCGACAAAGCATCCCAGCAAGTTCAGGTTCTCGATATGTGCGGCAAGGTGCTTCTCCGACTCTAGGTCGGTGAGATGGATGCCGGCCATGAACGAATGACGGGGCGCGCGATGGCGTGTGGATTGAATCGGAGAGCGACCTCAGCGTTGTGCGTTCAGGATTTTATTTAACCCGATTCCGTAACCGTCTACGATAGCGGCATCTAGCATTGAAAAGGAACCTTCACAAATAGCTGTGCTCCGGCCTGAAAAGATACTTCGCCCGAACTATACAACAAGTTCGGGCACCTCCATCTCGCCGGCGATGAAGGCGGTGTTGAATGCCCGGACGACAACGGGATCGAACTGGCTCCCGGCACTCTTCATGATGATTTCTTTGGCTTCGAATGGCGACGTGGCTTTGCGGTACGGGCGGTCGCTGGTGAGCGCATCATACGCATCAGCGACGGAAATGATGCGCGCCTCCAGCGGAATATCCTCTCCCTGAGTCGGATGGTGTCCCGAACCATCGAAGTTGTCGTGGTGTGCAAGGACGATGGGAAGGATTCGATGGAGCGCCCCACCGACGGGGTGCAGGATTTCTCCTCCTTTTTCAATGTGCGTCTTAACTTGCTCGGTCTCGTCCCGGGTCAGGCGCGCTGCCTTATAAAGTAGATCGCGGCTGATATCGAGCTTGCCGATGTCATGGAGCAGTGCCGCGGCACGGACGTCTTCGATGCGCTCCTCGTTGAATCGAAGCGCTGAAGCAATCTTTGTGGCGTATATCGAAACTCGATAGGAATGGTTCTGTGTGTATTTATCCTTGGAGATGAACTGGCGGAGAATGAGAAGAACGCCATGATAGGTTTGGCGCAGCTCCCGAAGCTTCGCTTGGTTGCGGTCATAGAGAGTGCCCATCGCGTAGGCGGTTACCATCAGCGTCGCGCCCCAAAGGGTGATGTCAAACCATTTGCTGTCCGCCAGACTCTGCCCGCCATGAAAGGTGAATAAACTTGGGTTGAAATATGTCAGCGAAACGACCAGGGCAAAGCTCAGCAGGGCGGTCATCGTGGCATGCCGGCGGCCGTAGAAGTATGCCGAGAAGATGGTCGGGAAGAAATAAAAGCCAAGCACAGCATGGTGCATGCTAACCATATAATTCAGCAACATCGCGATCAGAAACAACGAAAGAATCAGCCAGAGTTCGCCGTTGATTTCGCTCGCGCGGCGCAACCAAGGGGGCTTCATGATTTATTCCTCCTTCGACGCTGGCCTGGGCTGTGGCTAAGCAGTTGCTTGATCCGAGACGGCGGTCCGAGTAAATAACATCGAACTCTAGTCAACGAATTCGTGGCGGAAACTTGAGAAGCCAAACATTCGTCCGCTAAGCCCTGAATGATGATCGTATGGAAAACCGCAGACGACAATATTCCTCATGTGAATGATGTCGTCATGGTAACGCGTGAGGGTCTGCGGAGCTCAGCTCTCGCTCCGCGGCTCGCGCCACCGACCGTTCGGCAGAATCATATTATGCGTTTGAGTTGCATTCTCGTAAGGTCACTTTGCGGGAGGCGCGTTGTCACCAGCGGAGACAGCAGGCTTTTAGCGCGTGATGAACGCGGCGGTCTCAATGGATCGACGCAACATTAAGCTAGAACCCACCTTGCATTGAAAACAAAAGCCAAGATCGCTAACTACGGTTAGTCCAGCAGGAACCCTGCCCTGGATAGGTTTTGGCCGAGTACAGCCACACAGATGGTTCTCCCGCAGAAGCGTTGCCGAAGCAATGCACTAGCTGGTGTTGCATCGACCGGTTGAGCTGGCAGTCCTAACCGAATCAAGTAAGATTGGGCCAAAAGCGAATGCCTGGTGGCGCGGCTTACCAGGATTTTGCCTGCTGCCGCCCGCGGCGGTCTAAGTATATTTGCGACCGACCAGTCTCTTATGGCATCGAACCT
>Ga0210398_10001385_pt1 | contig 25139 bp, 16 predicted proteins | sample IncBWC4OmetaG_FD_161047 | JGI IMG/M metagenome (GOLD analysis project Ga0210398, IMG submission 161047) | Forest soil microbial communities from Barre Woods Harvard Forest LTER site, Petersham, Massachusetts, United States - Inc-BW-C-4-O | ecosystem: Environmental > Terrestrial > Soil >... | reverse complement strand
AGCCTGCTGAACTCGGGCCTGCGCGCTACGCTTTCTTACGTGAAAGGGATTAACAACATAAAGGGCGGACTCACCTATGAACAAACATTCCTTGACGAAAATGACACGGTTGGAATCGTCGATCCGGCATACAACGCGCCCTGCATTACACCGGGAACGTTAGCAGCCGTTCCGGGGTTCACCGATCCTTCACAGTGCGCCGCCTCCGGCTTCCTGGCGAACACCCTGGCCAACACCGCTGGTTCCACACTCTATCCTTTATTCAATCCAACCCTTGCGCCGTACGACCTGACGCGCGGGGGCACTCGCTACAACGTCCAGGCCAACGCTGCCTATCTCACGCACACCGATGTGAAAGAATCCGCTTCGTACATTGAGGACACGATCAACTGGCGAAACTGGAATCTCAACCTCGGATTACGCGGCGACACTTATAACGGCCTCACCAGTCACTCACAGGCGGAGCCTCGGCTCGGCGCGTCTTACAACATCAAGCGGACGGCAACCATTCTGCGCGCATCGTATGCACACACGATGGAGTCGCCGTTCAACGAGAATCTGATACTTTCCAGCCTCGGTTGTGCGAATCCTGTGCTGGCGCCGCTGCTTCTGTGCAGCTCTGAGCTTGCCGGAAAGGCCAATCCCCTGAGCCCGAGCATGCGGAATGAATACCACGTCGGAATCGAACAGGCGTTCGGAAAGTACGTGGTTTTCTCGGGCGAGTACATTTGGAAGTACACGCACCTTGGCTACGATTTCAGCGTATTGGGCGATACTCCCATAACGTTTCCGATCGAGTGGACAAAGTCGAAGATACCGGGTTATGCCGGCCGCATCAGCGTTCCCAACTACCATGGATTCTCAGCGCTGGCGGTCTTTTCCGGCGTGGCCGCGCGCTTCTTCCCGCCGCAGTTGGGCGGGGCTGGTGCGACTGTAGGCGCTCCCGGACTGCCGTTCCGCATCGACCACGACGAGAAATTCAACCAGACCACACACTTGCAGTATCAATTCGGAAAACGCGGGCCGTGGATGGGCTTTAACTGGCGCTACGACAGCGGGCTGGTTTCCGGCAACACGCCCTGCTACGGGACAAACACAGCGTACAACGATTGCCCGCAGTCGACTACGCTGAATGGCCAGCCTGCCATCGCCATGACCGATTTTGCCGGTAACCCGCTCAGCGCCGACCTGGAATTCGAAGCTGGATTCGCCTGCAACGGGGTGAAGGCGACGCCGACCGTAGCGTTGCCGGCAGTTTGTCCGGCAAATACATTCACCTCGACGCTGATCGATATTCCCGCTCCGGGTAAGGAGAATGATGATCACGATCCGCCTCGCATTCAACACCGCAGCCTGTTCGATCTCTCGGTCGGCCATGACAACATCTTTCACGGCGACAAATACAAATGGAGCTTACAACTCACCGCCATAAACCTTGCCAACAAATACGCTCTCTACAACTTTCTTTCAACCTTTAGCGGAACGCACTATGTAACCCCGCGTTCGCTGACCGCTCAATTAGGATTTCACTTCTAGGCTGAATTCCACCTCGGAGGCGGCGTGAATGAGCGCCGCCTTTTTTCGACCGCTCGTCAGATGAGGGCCAGATTTTGTAAGTCAACGTAAAGCGCAGGCAAACCATGGCCGCCCAGGACGAATCTGACTGATAGAATTGTTTAGCCTGTCAGTGGATCTAAATCAGCGCTGCAACTTGTAGAAACTTGGCGCCATTCCGGGTTCAGGAGAGATGCTTGTCGATAAAGTTCGCGGCTCGGCCCATTGCGGCTTTGGTCTTTTTTGTTTCTATGTCCGTCTTTTCCACGGCGCAGGACTCTGCGCCGCAAAATGGCTCAAATCCCGCGCCAGCGGCCCCCCAGCAGCAAACCGCTCCGCCAGCTCAGCCGTCCTCCTCGACCAGCCAGCAGACCCCGACTGAAAAAGAAAAGGACCAGGGAGTCTTGGGCGAGACCGTGCAGCAGAAACCCTCTGACACGTCGCAGACCAGCAGCGGAACCTCAAAAGATCGACTCTTTTACGCTCTGCCGAATTTTCTGACGGTCCAGAACGGCACCAACCTGCCTCCTTTGACTGTGAAGCAGAAATTCGCCGTTGTCTTTCGTGGCTCCTTCGATTACGTGCAGATTCCCTGGTACGCCTTTCTGGCAGGCTTGAGCCAGGCAGAAAACAGCGAACCAGGATACGGCCAGGGAGCCGAAGGTTACGGCAAGCGCTACGGTTCGGCGGCCGCCGACGGCACCATCGAGAACTTTCTGGTCGGCGCGGTCCTTCCATCGATGCTGCATCAGGACCCGCGCTTTTTTCAGCTGGGGCACGGCAAGTTTATCCATCGTGCGCTCTACGCAGGCAGCCGCACCATCATCACAAGGAGCGATAGCGGTCATTCGCAATTCAACTTCTCAGAAGTCGGCGGAGGTGCGGCAGCGGCGTTCATTTCCACGTACAGCTACCATCCCTCAGCCGACAGAACGGTGACGAACACCATGAGTGTTTGGGGAACGCAGTTTGGGTACGACACGCTGACGCTGGTCATCAAAGAATTCTGGCCCGATATCCGCCGCAAGCTCTCGCACAAACACGATGCGGCCGCCGCTACACCGATCAATGAGAATCGATAGCCTGACACGCGACCAAAAAGACAATGACCACTAAATACCGCGTCTTTGCCACCTGCGACATTGGAGAAGCCATCGACGTGCTGCGCAGCCGTGGCTACGAAGTCGAAGTCTACCCCAAGCCCGAGGCCCCACCTAAAAGCCTGATCGTCGACAAAGTGAAATCAGGCATCGACGGCCTGATCACTACTCTTCGCGATCCTATCGACGCCGAAATCTTCGAAGCCGGGAAGAACTCGCTGAAGGCCGTAGCCCAATATGCCGTCGGCTTCGACAATATCAACCGCGCCGACGCCAACCGCTACAAAATCCCCTTCACCAACACTGCCGACGTCTTAACCGAAGCCACTGCCGAATTCGCCTTCTTCATGATGGGAGTCCTGGCCCGAAAAATGTGGCCCGCCGAGCATCTCACCCGCGAGAATCAGTGGGGATTCTGGCATCCCTATCTTCCATTCCTGGGCGACGAAGTTACGGGCAAAACCATTGCCATTATCGGCACCGGCCGCATTGGCCTGGCCATGATCAAGAAATGCGCCGGCTTTGACATGAACATCCTGTGCTACGACCCGGCCTACGAAAACAAGCAGTTCATCGGAGCTATTCAGGAGGAATTCGATCTGCGCCACGCCCGCGGCATCTCCCGCGAAAAGAACTGGATCAAATACGTTCCCTTCGAAGAAGCCCTGCGGCACGCCGATTTCGTCAGCGTCCACGTGCCGCTGCTGCGCCCCGGCGAAAGCGACACGCCCACCTATCATCTTTTCAACGAGAAAACGTTGCGCCTGATGAAACCGACCGCGTTCCTGATTAACGATTCGCGCGGCCCGGTGGTCGACGAATCAGCCGTAGTGAAAGCGCTCAAAGAAAACTGGATCGCCGGAGCAGCCCTCGATGTGTTCGAGAAAGAGCCGCTTCCCGCCGATTCGCCGCTGCGCGATCCCGCAATCGCCGACCGCTGCCGACTGTATCCGCACTTCGCCAGCGCCGCCCGCATCACGCGACTTTCCACCGATCCCAACAAAGGCATGGCCGGCCGCTGCGTGCAGGGACTGATCGACGTGCTCGAAAAGAAGTACGGCGGAGACTATTCGAAGATGCCTTACCTGGTGAACAAAGAGGCCTTCGCGAAATCGTAAGAAATCGCGCAGGCCAGTATGAGAAATCAAGTTCGTACCGTTTATTTTCGGCAATTAAAAGCTCAACTTCAGCGAAAACTCGATTACTCGCGGCGAACCCAGCGCGAACACGCCCGAGCCCAACCCCAGCCGGTTACTGGCCGGTTGCTCGCCTGCAGTTCCATTAATCGATCCTGGCGCGCCGCTCAGCGCTCCACTCAACGGGTTCGCGGGACCATCAAAATTCGCAAAGTTCATCACATTGAAAAACGAAACACCGGGTTGGATCGCAATGTCTTCGCGGATCTTGTAGATCCAGTTCAAACTCGCATCTAACGCATGCAGCCAGCCCATATTCGCTTCATTGGCCGGAGCCAAGGGCACCGGTTGCTGAACTCCGCCCAGCGACCGCAATTGACCCAACGTGAACAAGCCGTTCTTGATCAATACCTGACCGGCCGGAGTCGTTGTCCCTGCAGATTGAGTGTTGTAGTTACCGATTACTTTGTTGATGTTACCTGCGTCTACTCCGTGTTCGAACGAGCCGACATTGGTTCCCGGCAACACGTCTCCAAGCGACCCGTTGGACGCGAAGCTGCCGTCTCCCGTGCCGTCGCCTGTGATATCGGTCACGAAAATCCCCCCGGCATTTCCGGTGGGGCTGAGAGTAGCAGTAACCGGAAGCGGACTGTAGAAATGCCCAATCACGCCAAAACGGAAGTGGCCCGGCAGGTCCATGGTTCCACCGAATGAGAACTGGTGCTTGCGGTCCAGTCCGTTGGGCCCGAGCCAGTGCTGTGGATTGTTGAAATCGGTGGCGATGGTAATGAAGTCATTATCGGTGGCGGCCGCAATGTAGCTTGCCAACTGATACGAGGCCTGCATGTCAAAATTCTTGACTGCCCGCAGCGGATGATCCAGGTGCTGCTTCAATGACAACTGCAGAGCGTCATTCTTCGCAAAGCCGATGGGGAACAACATCTGGTTGCCGCCGAGATTCTGATTGATTCCAGGAAACGCCGCAGCGGGCGATCCCACAGATGCACAGGAGAAGCCTCCGCAGAGGGAATAGCCGGAATCAAGTCCGTTGCTCGCGTAATCGGAAATCGTTGCAGGGCGCGGCACCCACGTGCCAGCATCAGTCGTACCGGTTGCGGGATCGGTGGGGCAATTGGTTTGATACGAAGCGGTAATGGAAGCGGCGCCGCAATTGGCGAGAGTAGTGGCGACCGCGGCAACGGCATTGCCCTTGTTGAAGAAACGCGCGTCGCCGACGTGATTGGTATCAATCGCGAGCAACGTGTGGGTCTCAATGTTGCGCAGGTAATCTGCCGTGAAAACCATTCCCGGCTTGATTTCATGCTGGATGCCAATGTTCATCTGCAGCGAGCGCGGACTTTTGTAGCTGGGAGCCAGCAAGTCCGTACCAGAGGAGTCCAGCCCATCGGCTAAAGCGTTGCCTATAAAAGATGGGTTGCTGGCAGGTCCGGCGGCGATGGTCGCGGCCTGATACTGCGCCTGCAATGCGGCGATCGCGGGCGCCGCCTGCCCAATGGATTCTCCGCAGAATGCAGGAGTGACAGTGGCTCCCGTAGGCAGGCTGAGCGCGGCCGGATTGCCATTGGAACAAACGGTTGTATCCGCCAAAAACAAGCCCTTGGTGAGACGAGCCGGCCGATCGAACTCAATATTGTTCCAGATCGAGTTCTCGTAGAACAGTCCAATGCCGGCACGCACCACGGTTTTGCCTCTGCCCAAAGGGTCCCAGGCGACACCCAACTGCGGCGCGAAGTTCGAGTTCGGCTGGTTCACTCGATTTTGCAGGTTGGAATAAAACTGATTGTTGAACTGTGCAAGTGAGGGGATTGGCCCGAGATCGCTATCCGTGCGGCCGCTGTCGCGCACGTAGCGCAAGCCGGCCGTGACTGTCAGATTTGGCCTTGCCTTCCAGGCGTCACCGAAATAGAAAGAGATTCGATTATCCGGCCCACTGCCGCCGGCAGGGAAGCCAAATGCGGGTATCTCGGAGTCATACCCCTGCCCATTGCCCAGCGAAACAGACTCCACCGGATAATTCAATGGATTCGCTGCTCCGCCAGGCAATGCCAGGCATGCGGGGCCACAATTGGTGATTCCTGCACCCACAGCCGGCGCAAGGTCCAAAAAACTGGCGAATCCCCCGCCGAAAATGTGATTGAATCCTCCACCATACCGCAGGATGTGCGCGCCAATTGCTTTGCTGCCATCGTATTTAATCTGATGATCCGACTGGTAGGTCTGCTGCGGGGCCAGAAAACTCGGCCCGGAGCAAAAGAAATCCGCACCCGAGGTAAGGCAATCCGGATCGCTGCCGATCGCCAGCTCGATATTCGGCAGAGGATCGAAAATGCCGGTTCCAATCGTCGCATCCACTATTCCATTGCGGAATTTCATGTACCCGAAGCGAATGCTGTGAGTAAACGTGCCCGTATTAAAATCCAATCCCAACGCGTGCGACGGCGTGTGGTCCACATTTGCGAAGGGCTGGAAAGAGTTGGGAATGATGGCGAGAACGTCTTTATTCTCGTCATAAGAGAAGCGGTAGAAGAATTTGTAGTTGTTATTGATCTGCCAATCCAGTTTTCCCAAAAGCTCGCCCTCGCGGAAGGGCGAGTCGTAATTGCCGGTTATCGCAGCGAAAGGCCCGCTCGATAGAACGGGATTGATTAAATCTTGCTTGGTCCGTTCTCCATCGAGGAAGAAAAATATTTTGTTTTTCCAGATCGGCCCACCAACACTCCCGCCAAATTGATTGCGCTGGAAATAATTGTGGCTTGCCCCGGGCAAGTCGGCATCCATGTTCTGATCGCGGAAGTAGTAATAACCCTCGCCATGTAAATGATTCGTTCCCGACTTGGTGGTCACATTTACCGATCCGGAAGAAGTCAGCTCGGTCGAGAGATCGAGCGAGGACTGCTGGATCTGAAATTCCTGAATCGCTCCCATGGGGACGTTTTGCGTCGTCGTCCCAACCGTCTCATCGCTGATGTCGAGCCCATCCACTTCAATCCGGGCCGTCCGTCCAAACCGCCCCCCAAACGAGATCGAGGAGAACCCATTCTTGGTGGGATCGAAATTCCCACCATCCTGAATCTGCACACCCGGCTCCAACTGCGCGAGATCCAAGAAATTCCGGCCATTGATCGGCAGATTCTCGATCTGCTCTTGCGTCAATACACCTTGCACCGTTGCCTGCAGCGTATTTACTTCGAGGCTGGTGCTCTGCACTTCGACAACCTGAGTATTTTGCCCGAGCTGCAATTTCACATTTCCCGTCGAAGTCACGCCCACCTGCACCGTCACGGCCACTTCCGTTGTTTTGAATCCCGGCGCCTCCACGCGCAGCATGTAATCGCCCGGGGTCAACGCTCCCGAGGTATACGCTCCAGCCGTCGTGCTTCGCACCGTGACCAGGCGTCCAGTCGCCTTATTGCTGATCGAAATGTTCGCGGCAGGTACCACCGCACCGGAAGGATCCGTCACCGAACCTTGAATACTGCCGGTAGAAATCGTGGTTTGGGCAATCGACACTGCGCTCCACAGCATGAAGCAGAAAAAACAAAAAGAAAGAGATGCGAAGCAAACGCACTTCGAGCGAGGGAAAACACTTCCAGCCGGAATCATGAACTCACCATCCTGTGTAGTTGATAAATCCTGGTGACCGCACTTTGAGTGGCCGTTGAATGGCGACCATTCTAATGGAGCTACAGACGGGGAAATCAAGAACAAAAAACGCCGATACGATTTGAAGGCGAACGATCTGTATTCGTCATACGCGGTCATACGATCGCTGCGCCGAAGTCGCGAGATGGCCACGCTGACGGTCGATCAAAGGTTATCGATCAGCGCAGGCAGCCAGTTGAGGGCGCCGCCTTAAAGTCTGGGCGAATTGAGTTTGGGACATGGCCGAGTTGCGGGTTTTCTTTCTCCGGAGACTAGTTCCCGTTAGAATGTACTGTCGCTACGGTCAGGGGACCACGAATGAAAAAATCGCCCTTCGTTATAACTTTTTTGTTCATCTCTGTTTTTTGTTACCTATCGCTTCGATCATCCTCCGCCGAGGCCACCGGCCCAAATAACCCGCTAAAGCTAATTCCCACCCCCAAAGAAGTGCGCACGCAGCCCGGCAGCTTTCGCGTAAAACCAACCACCAGAATCCTGGTCGAGTTTGGCCATCAGGAAGAAGATCGCATCGCCGCCGAAACTTTGGCGGAAGAAATCCATGACCGGGCGGGATTCACGTTGAGCATCATCGGCGAGAAACCCGACACCCGCCACGAGAAAAAAGAGGACCAACGCAACATCGTTCTAGCGCGCCTGCAGGATCGAAAAGTCCGGAATTTCCTGGCGTCCAAAGGACTCACGCCCGATTCCATCGGCGACCAGGGCTATCTTCTGTTCTCCGACCGCTCCCACATCATCGTCGCCGCCAACACCGGCCAGGGACTTTTCTACGGGGTGCAAACCCTCCGCCAGTTGCTGCGTCCCGACGGTCATACTTTGATTTGTCCCGCAGTATCGATTCGCGACTGGCCAACGATGGAGTGGCGCGGCGTGCAGGATGACATCAGCCGCGGCCCCATTCCCACCGAAGAGTTCATGAAGCACCAGATCAGCACGCTGGCGGCCTACAAGATTAATCTCTTCGCGCTCTACATGGAGCATGTTTACGATTTCGCCAGCCAGCCGCTCATCGCGCCCAAAGAAGCCGCGTTGACCCCGAAGGAAATTAATGCGCTGGTCGATTACGCGAAACACCTGTACGTCACGATTCTTCCCGAGCAGCAAACATTCGGCCATCTCCACCACATGCTTAAGTACGAAATTTATGCCGATGTCGCCGAGCGCGCTCACGGCCACGTGCTCACGCCTACCAAAGATCGTTCCTACGACATCGTCAAAGCGATGTACGCGGATATCGTTCCGCTCTTTCCCGGGCCATTCCTCCACATCGGTGGCGACGAAACCTTCGAACTCGGCCACGGACAAACCTCGGCGCTAGCCGCGCAAGAAGGCCTGGGCCGGGTCTATCTGGACCACATTCAGAAAGTAAACGAAATTCTCCAGCCGTATCATAAGCAGTTAATGTTTTGGGGAGACATTGCGGTGAAATATCCGCAACTGCTCAGCAGATTGCCGAAAGACATGATCGCCGTTCCCTGGGATTACGATCCCAAGCCCAGCTATGCCAGCATCATCAAGCCCTATCGCGACGCCGGCCTGCGCGTGGTAGTCGCGCCCGGAGCCAATAATTGGAATCAAGTCTGGCCCAATCTCGACGACGGATACGTGAACATCAGAAACTTCGTTCGCGATGGCCAAAGCCTGGGCGCGATGGGAATGCTAAATACAACCTGGAACGACGATGGCGAATCGCTTTATGCGATGGCATGGCCCACATTGATCTTCGGAGCGGCCGCGGCGTGGCAATCCGGCGAATCGAACATTGACGACTACAAAAGCGCGTACGATTGGGCTTTTTACCGAAACCCCGACGATTCAACCTTCCGCGACGCTCTGGACAATCTTGACCAAGGCCACGAAGCGCTGGCAAAGATCAAAGTCGATACCGAAACTGACGACCTCTTCTGGATCGATCCTTTCACTCCCGCAGGCTCAGCGACAATGCAGAAGCTTGCGCCTGCCGCCTCCGAAATGCGCTTAGGCGCCGAGCACGCGCTGGAAGCGATTTACCGCGAACGCGCGAAAGCCCGCACGAATCAATCCACGTTAGACGACATGACCCTGGCCGCCTGGCGATGGGATGCCCTCGGCATGAAAATCGAATACACGCAGGAAATCAACAAATTTTACTGGGACGCATTTCTCAATCCAACCGACGCCGACCGAGTCGGCAATGACCTCGAAGAAATTACTGCCATCAACGCGCGCCTCGAAGATCTGCGCGACTCCACTACGCGACTGAGCGGCATGTACCGCCAAGCCTGGCTGCGCGAATACGAACCCTACTGGCTCGATAACGTCCTGGTCCGCTACGACACACTGGCCCGCGAGTTTCAAGAGAAGATCGTGCAGGTCCGCCAGGTGCGCCGCCAATACGACGCAACCAAAACCCTGACTCAACCGCAGGAACTCGGTTTCTACCTGCAACCGTAAAATGCGCGTGGCGCCCTCCGATGTCTGATCTGAAATTCGCCGTAAAAGAAATTCGATCGCTGAATTCGAAAAATGTTTTCTACCCGCACCAACTGGAAGCTAACCCGCAACCGGCTCACCGACGCGCTGGAAGAAACGAAAGCGAGTGGCGCCCATATCGCCGATCTCACTATCTCTAATCCAACGCGCGCCGGACTTCATTACGACCAACAGGCAATCCTTCAATCCCTGGCTTCGCCGAACTCTCTCGACTATGATCCGCAACCCAAAGGCCTGCCGGCGGCCCGAGCCGGGGTGGCAGCCTACTATCGAGACCAACATCAAACCACCGTCGATATTGATCGCCTGATCCTCGCCACGAGCACCAGTGAAGGCTACTCCTTCGTCTTTCGCCTGCTCTGCAACCCCGGTGACGAAATTCTCGTCCCCAAGCCCAGCTATCCTCTGTTCGAATTCCTGGCGGACCTCGAAGATGTCAAACTCGTTCCCTACCCGCTGCTCTACGATCACGGATGGCAAATCGATTTTCATTCGCTGCAGCAGGGGCTTACGGATCGCACACGGGCAGTCCTCGTGGTTCATCCCAACAATCCCACGGGGTCTTTCGTGCATCGCGACGAGCAGGAAGAACTCAATCGCTTCTGCCGTAAACATTCGCTGGCGATTATCGCCGATGAAGTGTTTCTCGACTATGCCCACGATCGGAAGCCGCGCCAAACCTTTGCGGCCAATCAGGAAGTCCTCACGTTCACGCTGAGCGGAGTCTCAAAGATTTCAGCGCTGCCGCAGATGAAAGTTGCCTGGATCGCGATCAGCGGAATCGGGGCCGAGGTCGAAGGCGCACAATCGCGACTCGAGGTCATCGCCGACACCTATCTCTCGATGAACGCGCCGATTCAGTGGGCCACGGCGGTTCTGCTCGACCAACGCAAGGAAATTCAGCGGCAGTTGCTCGACCGTGTGAGAGCCAATCTCGCGGAACTCGATCGCCAGCTTGCCACGCAGAAGTCCTGCCAGCGCCTGCACATCGAAGGCGGATGGAATGCGATCCTGCGCGTCCCGGTAACCCAAACGGACGAGGAGTTAGCCATCGAGTTGGTGCGAGAGGAAAGAGTGCTCGTGCATCCGGGGCACTTCTATGACTTTGCCGGCGAGGGTTATCTCGTGTTGAGTTTGATTGCCGGAAGGCAATTTGGGGAAGGCATTCGAGCACTATTAAGGTGGCACGGACTGCGATAAGATTGTCGCCCTAGTGTGGGATCCGGCCTCCGGGCGCAAATGTCATGCGACGAATAACGCGTTTCACTTTGTTCGCCTTAATCGTGCCGCTGGCAGCGGGCGTCGACGTGCGCGCACAACAACCGACGCAGCAGCCGATTAAGCCTGCGCAACGGGATCTGGTCGGGGGGATGCTCGCTAACATTCACGAGGCGCTCAAAAAGAATTATTACGATCCATCGTTTCACGGTCTCGACGTGGACGCGCGATACAAGGAATACAATCAGCGGATCAGGAAGGCCGAAACTCTAGGCGACGCGTTCAGAGTGGTGGCAGCCTATCTCTCGGGCCTAAACGATTCCCATACATTTTTTGTCCCGCCGAGGCGCAGCTACATCGCCGACTACGGATACCAAATGCAAATGGTGGGTGATGCCTGCTATGTGACCGAGGTACGTCCCGGGTCAGATGCCGAACAGAAGGTGCACCCGGGTGACGAGGTCATCTCTTTGAATGGCTACGCGCTCAGTCGCGGCGACCTTTGGCAGCTGGATTACTACCTGAATCAGATCGCGCCAGAACCAGTGACCGCTATGACCGTACGCTCGCCATCAGGAGAGATGCGCAAGCTGGCAATCGCCACCAAATACACGAAGCGTGCGGAGCACTCGCTGTTCTCCGGCCCGATGGATAACGATTTCTGGAGCCGGAAGTTTGAGCACGAGAGTGAGCAGCGTTCGATGCAGCAGCGCATGGTGGAGCGGGGGAACGCGTTGTTTTGGAGGATGCCTGCCTTCACGTCCGATGAAAAGGAAATAGACCGGATAATGGCCACTGCACGAGGACACAAGTGGCTGATAATTGATCTTCGCGGTAATCCTGGAGGCTACGCCAAGACTCTTGCGCGCTTGGTCGGCAGCGTGATGGATCACGATGTGACAATCGCGACGCAGGTGGTGCGCAAAGGGCGGAAGCCCGAGATCGCAAAGACTCTAGGCAACAACTCGTTCAAGGGAAATCTTATCGTGCTGGTGGATAGCAAGTCCGCATCTGCTGCTGAGCTGTTTGCCCGTGTTGTGCAGCTGGAGCATCGAGGAACAGTTGTCGGCGACCGGAGTTCTGGCAGCGTCATGGAGTCGCTTTTCTACCGCTTCGACGACTATTCCGGGGTCGTCGTTTTTTATGGGGCCTTTATCACGGGCGCCGACCTGATCATGGCAGACGGTAAGAGCCTCGAAAAGGTCGGTGTAACACCGGACGTGGTGTTGTTGCCAAGTGCGCTTCAGTTAGCGGCGGGTGAAGATCCCGTACTTGCGAAGGCCGCCGAGTTGAGCGGTGTGGGCCTCGATCCGGTTGAGGCTGGCAAGCTCTTCCCATTCGAATGGGCGCCTAACTAAGCGTCAGGATCTTACGCGGGGGTGCGCTGACTGACAGGCCTTCTGGGGCACTTCTGCCCTCATCGCTTCACCAAAAAACGGATTCCTCTCTCGCTCTTCTCCAATCGTCGTCACTGGCCCGTGACCGGGCACTACGACGTGTTTCGTCTGGCAAAGACAGCACCGTGCCGCGAGCACTTTTTCTGTTCCTAACAAGTAAGGGATTGGATGCCGCCCAACTCACCCTCACCGGGCGTGACCGTCCCTTTCATTATGGAGAATGGAGCCCTGTGGAGTTTCTCCAGTTCGACAAGAAGTGATCAGTGAAAACCGTCGATGGAATTGCGGCGGATTGAAGCTCAAAGCTGCTGCTGCTTCGCGTACTCGGCTTTGTGAGCAGGGTTCCAAGACGTTTCCGCGAAGAGGCCGGATAGTTGATCGTCTCGGGGAATCATCGTGCGACGTTCGAGGTAATTTTCCATTACGAAGCTATTTAGCAGGATGTCATCTCCGCACCAAGAATGGATTTTTCTCCCGTTCATCTCCAATGGTCGTATTCGGCCCATGCCCCGGCACTACCACGGTCTCGTCCGGCAACGAGAGCACAGTCCCATGCAGCGACTGCATAATTTTCTCCATCGACCCTCCCGGCAAATCCGTCCGCCCAATCGATCCGGCAAACAAGGTGTCGCCGGCAATCAGTTTTTTCTCGGCAGAGAAGTAAAGGCAGATACTGCCTTCCGTATGTCCGGGAGTATGCAGAATGGCGGCTTCGTGCGCTCCGGCTTTCACGGTATCGCCGGTCGTCACACTAGAATCGATCTTGACCTCGCCCGGGGGCGCAACCCCAATCCACGTGGCCTGCACATCCAGCATCTTCAGCAGGGCATAGTCATTCTCATTCAGCAAGATCGGAGCCCCCGTAGCCGCGCGCAACTTCATCGCTCCGCCCACATGATCAATGTGCGCATGCGTGACCACGATCTGCTTCACCTGCAACTTATGCTTGCGGACAATCGCCAGCACATCCTCAATATCGTCACCCGGATCGATTACCATGGCCTCGCGCGTAATCTCGTCGCCAATGATTGAGCAATTGCACTGCAAAGGCCCGACGGGAAAAATCTCATGAATCATATTTTTATTGTAGCGAAGGAGGCGCAGCTCCGGCCGATGCTGTCCTGGTGCGCGAAGTCGAAGCATCCCTGAAGCCTCTGAGATGCCTGCCAACGTAAGCTTCCACCGTGGAACCCCGTGCTCCCGGTGGTTGAAACTCTTCGACTCTAACCACTTGCTCTAAATCAAAACTGGCGAGACAATACGCCAGTCGTGCGCCAATCTGTGCGGAGGTTCTGTGGCAGCCAAATACCGTCAACATGGGTATCAAGACCGCGACCGGGATCGCAGCGGCGAAGACAGGTCGCGGGATAAGCCGCGCGGGGAGGCAACGAAGAAGCCGGCTCCCGTGCCGCCCGCCAGGCGCGACTACAGCATGGGTCCCAAACCCGTAAATATGCCAGGCACCCGCGTCGTCTCCCGCTGCGCCCAGTGCGGCACCATTCTGCAGGATATCCCTCCCACCGGACTTTGCCCCAAGTGCGGTTTCGAGCTGCACTCATGCAAACAGTGCAACTATTTCGATCCCGGCAGGCGTTTCGAGTGCATGCAGCCCGTGAACGAACGCGTTGCCAAGAAAGACGCCCGCAACGACTGCACGTTTTACGAGATTCGCGCCAGCCGGGAAAAAGAAACATCCACGCCAGCCACGCTGCGCCCGAACGACGCCCGCCAGGCCTTCGAGAATTTATTTAAGAAGTAGGAGGGAAGAAGCTCATTGGCTTAACCGGATCGCCAACTGCCGCTCCGGCTGCGTCATCTGGCTCCATAATTTCTGCAAATCGTTTTGCAGCGCCTGATTGTCCGGCTCTTTATGCAGAGCTACGGCATACCACCGGTAGGCGGTCGGCAGGTCGCGCGGAGCGCACGTTCCCGACGAATACAACGACCCGAGCAAAATCATCGCCTTCGAATCCGACTGCCCCGCCGCTGTCTTCAGCATTCCCAAGCCGCGGTCGCAATCCTGCGCGGCTCCGCGTGCATAGATATAGCGCTGCGCCTCCGCCACATTGTCGACCGGCCGCGCCGGGGAAGGCTTGGGCAGTGCCCGCTTCACCACCGCTGGTTTGCTGGGTGCAGGCTTTGCTTGCGCCGGCTGTTCTTCAGCGGAATCATCCGCATCGGAACTCTTGTCGTCGGGAGCCGCGTTAGTACCCGCTGGATTCTGTGTCCCGCTCACTGCCTGCGTCCCATTCGCTGCTTTTGAACTGTTGGCAGTCGCCGAACTATTTTGTGGCGCCTGGTTTTCCGGTGTCGACGGCGCCGGCGCTGGATTTTGCGGGGAATTGGCCGGAGAGGTATTCGCATCCGCAGGATTTGCCGCCGGTGCGCTCGCCGCCGGAGCGGTCCCTGTAGTCGTTGTTCCCGCCGCTGCAGAAGCCGTTGGCGCTGCCGTCGGAGGCGGAGCCGGTGCGTTCGCGGCCGTGCCTGACGGACTGCCACTATCCGCGCTGCCAGTCGCATCTTGAGCCGTCTGCGCTGCGGCAGGCTTTTTCTCGCCCGCGGCCGTCAGCCACTCGAATCCGCCTTGCTTCCACCGCAAATATCCAAAACCGCAGGCGAGCGCCAGCGCCACGAGAATCAAAACTACCTTGCCCCATCCCCGGCGAGGAGGCTCGTCATCCTCGAGCAGATAATCCGCGCTTCGGGAGGCACGGAGGCGATCGAGCGCGCCGCTTCCATCCTCATCCAACTCAGGCTCCGGTCTCCGCGGGCCGGGCTGGTTCAAGCCCAGGAACGAGGGACCGCTGATTACGGGCTCGGATTGACGCTCGTCATACCACCGCTGGGTTGTACTCGCGGGCTCGGTCCGATTCGGCGCACCGCCAGCCTGTGCGGAAGAAGCCGTAGCCCATCTTCCCTCCGACTGAACCGCAACGGGATTCGACGGCTGCGTGGCAGCCGGCTGTGCTGAAGGCGAATTTGGCTTCGGTGCCCTGAGGCCGGGAGAGCTAGGGGTACCGCTGGGTACGCTGCCGCCCGGCGTAGAAGCGTTGGGCGAGCTGAAGCTTGCTCTCGGCGCATTCGAACCCGGTTGCGCTGGCGGCGCGCTCTGCGCGCCTCCCGTCAGAGGCGCTCCGCACATTCCGCAAAAGCGATAGCCCTCCGCGTTCTCATTGCCACACCGTCCGCAGCGCAACGTGGCCTCCTCAACTTCTTCCAACATTTTAAATTAATCCCGGAGAAGAGAACTCGAATTCAAAGTGGCCGCACCCTTCATCACAACCCAAATCGTCCCAATCCAAAAAGCCGAGAAGAGTTCGCCGTCACCGCCCGCTGGTTTCTCCAGGATCGGTCAAAGAAATAATCTTGCCCACCGGATATTCATTCTCATTCAAAGGCGTATAAGGCTCGAAACTGACGATCGTCAGCACATCTCCACTCCGCACCCCACGCACCAGCAAGCGGTCGCCATCGACACTCAGCACCTGATAGTTTTCATCGAAAACCGACATGGTGGTTGATCCTCTTTTTACTATTGGATGCTGCTCGCACCCCGCCGGTCGTCAAGTATTCACCCGGCAAGCTGCAAAACACCTTCCTCATCAATCTAAACCCCAAAAAGAGGAAAAAATTGCTCATCCAGAAAATTTCACAAGATGAGCAATTCCGAAGAAAGACAAAAATTCACGCTACGGTAACGTCGCTGTCGCAATCGAAACATTTCCGCTGTCAGATAGCGTGCTGTAAGCGCTCAACACGCCAGTTGCCGGATCGAACGTCTGAATCGCCACAGTGTTCTCATTCGAGTGCAGCATGTAAACCAGGCGGCCATCCGGGCTGAAGTAAATCGGAGGCGTTCCCAAAATGGCGGTGCCACTCTCCTCCAACTGCAAATCGCCAAAATCCAGATGCGCGACGTAAATGATCTGATTATTCGAATCGCCAAAGAACAGGTTTTGGCCCGTCGGATCGAACTCCAACAACGCGGCATTGTCTCCGCAGAAACTTATCTCGGAGACCTGGCAATTAATCACCCTCTTCGTTGCGGTCTGTGTGACAGTGAGGGAGCCGCTTCCATCTCCGCAACAAGCGCTCTCCCAGGCTGTAGCCTGATCGCTCGCTGTCACCCCGGCCGTTCCGCCGCAATCCGCGCTTACTTCCACAAGATTCTCTTCAGGTCCCAATTGTCCGGTGCTCGCGTTCACGTTGTAAGCGTAGTATCCCGGGTTGCACGTGTACGGCCCGTTATCGAAGTAGGAGGCATAAAGCCTCTTGCCCGACGTTCCGAAGACGAACCCCGTGATGCCCGTGTAGAGGTTGGAATACTTTATTACCGACTGACCCGTATTGGTTAAATTTCCCGTGGCCGAGTCAAGCGTAAACAAAATCACCGCAGCCTCATCGATCAGATCGGGACCAACCCAGATCATTCCTGCATAAGCAAACTTGCCGTCCGGGTCAACCAGAAAGCTCGTTACCGGGTGCGGGAAGCCAAACGTCAAGTGCTGCGACGCTGCGCTCTCCGGAACACCTTGCGCGTTCGTGTTGTATGTCCACACGTCGGTAGAGTCCCAGACATAAATGAAATTCTGTTCGTTGATGGTGAGCGGATCGACATTGGCTGCGCTCACCGTAATCGGCGAGCCGACCTGTTCGGCAACGGCGGTATCGGGGTTAACGTTGTAGGTTGTGAGCAAGACGTTTGTGGCTTGAGGTTCTGCGACGTACAAGACTTCCACCGGAGAAGTCGCCGCCCAACCGGTCGCCACAAACATCATCGCTGCCAGAGCAATGCTGCATACCTTCGACATCGGAGATCTCCTTCGGATTTAACGGCAGTGCTCAGATGCCCAGCCGAAACCGGTAGTTGTAAGGCGTTTACCTGATGAGGTGTTCGCCCCCGCCGGCCATCGGCCAACGTTTGCTGCTCGAAAAACAACGGAGGTTGTCACTCCGACGAGCGAGGAAGCGACCGAGGAGAAACCCAGCTCCCTCTGCAGCTCAAACCGGGCCTTTGCCCTCACGAAGAAGTGTTTGGGTGAAGACGTGCGACCCTGGCCGAAGCCGCATCCGGCGTGGGCGTAAAATGGCCTTAAGATGTCCGCTACCCTCCGTACCGTTCTCGACCAACAAGTCCGAGAAGCCGATGCTAGCCTTTACGAAAAACTGGATAACAATCGCGTGCGCTGTTTTGCCTGCGGCCATTGCTGTCCCATTCCCAATGGCCAGGCCGGAGTCTGCAAGGTCCGCTACAACCGCGGCGGCACGCTTTTCGTTCCCTGGGGATACACTGCCGGAACGCAATGCGATCCGGTTGAGAAAAAGCCGTTCTTCCACGCGCATCCCGGCGCGCTAGCCTATAGCTTTGGCATGATGGGCTGCGATCTTCACTGTTCCTATTGCCAGAACTGGGTGACATCGCAGGCGCTGCGCGACCCCAGCGCAGTATCGCCGCCGCAACAAGCTTCTCCGGGAGCGTTGGTGCAGGATGCGCTTGCGCAAGGCGCAAAGATTCTGGTCAGTACCTACAACGAGCCGCTCATCACGAGTGAGTGGGCGGTAGCGGTTTTCAAGGAAGCCAAAGCCGCCGGACTCATCACTGGTTTTGTCTCGAACGGCAACGGCACTCCGGAGGTTCTCGACTATCTCCGCCCGCATCTCGACCTCTATAAAGTCGATCTCAAGAGCTTCGACGATCGCCACTACCACGAACTCGGCGGACGCATCGGGCCCATTCTCGATAGCATTCGCCGGATTCACTCGACGGGGCTGTGGCTGGAGGTCGTGACGCTGCTCATTCCGGGTTTCAACGATTCGCCTGAAGAACTCCGGCGCCTGACAGAATTTCTCGCCGGAGTCTCGCCAGACATTCCCTGGCACGTCACGGCTTTTCACGGGGATTACAAGATGACTGATCCTCGAAACACGACGGTTGAGGACTTGTTGCAAGCTGTCGAGATCGGCCGCCAGTCCGGTCTTCGCTACATCTACGCAGGAAACCTGCCGGGCAGGGTCGGTGGGTGGGAAAACACGCGCTGTCCGCGTTGCGATGCGACATTGATCGAGCGCTACGGGTACTTCATCAAGAATTACCGGCTGACGAAGGATGGCCGTTGCGCCGAATGCGGAACGGCAATCCCCGGGTGTTGGGCTGCACGATTTGAAGGCCAAATCACATCGAGACCTTTCTCCCTGCCCAGGCGCGCAAATTTGTTTACAATCCAGAATCAGTAATCCAATCAAAATCTGGCGCGGCCGCGGATTGGATCCCGTTAACCTCTATTCGTCCTCTGTGGCCTGGCTAGTGCTTGGTTGCGCATAAGGCCCGGTTCGTTCATTTTCATGAGAAAAGCCTGCATCTTCGCGCTGTGCGTTATAGCTGCCACAAATTTATCCTCCTGTTCACCCCGCGATTTCCTGACCCGCCGCCTGGCCGCCGATTTGATCGCAACTTCCAACGTATTCCGCGCTGCGAAACAATTTTCGTTTCGCACGGGTATCCTCTCGAACACGGAGTATCTCTTCCCCGACTATCTCGCTCTGCAACATCATGGCTGGATATCCTCCACGCAATCCCGGTGTCCTCCGGATATCGCTCCGCCGCCCTGCTGGGAGGTATCGCTCAGCCCATCGGGAGTGGAAGCCTTGCAAAGTCTGATTTCGCCTGGCGACGCAGAAAAGCAATCTTTCACAGTCCCCATCGCGAGGCGCCAACTTATCGCAGTTACGGGAGTCGCGAAGCATGGTAGCGCCGCAGAAGTCGAGTTCGCCTGGCACTGGATTCCACTGAATGAAGTGGGCGGGGCCATTGACACGGGAGATCCTCACTACCGTTCGGTGGTGAACTTCCGCCGTTACGACGACGGATGGCGCGTCGTGGAAAGCGCGTCTCATTCAGGGCAGCCGCTGGATGAATCTTTGAAGAACGCCGAAACAGAGTGAAGAGGCGCTCTCTGCGCCTGTGCCCCAAAGTTGAATTATCAGAACCGCTCGTTGTATAACCCTACTTCCACCTGGCCTATGAAAATTGCGAAAGCCGTTCTGTCATTCTCAGCAGTTCTACTCATCGCCTCGCTGTCGTCTTCCCAGACCAAGTCAAAACTTACGCTCGACGAATTTTTTAACTCCGTCAGCTATCCCTCGATCGCGACATCTCCTGACGGCAACTCGGTCGTCATCGTCGCCGAACGCGCCGACTGGGACCAGCAAATCTTTCGCGACGATCTGTGGTTTTACCGCGCGGATGTCAAGAATTCCGAGGGCAAGGGCTCGCTCATCCAACTCACCCAATCCGGACACGACTCCGAGCCGAAATGGTCGCCAGACGGCCGCTGGATCGCATTTGTCTCCGAACGCAAACCCGCTCGCGGGAAAGATTCGGATAGTGACGAAGATAAAGACGACAAGGGCGACAACAGCCAGCTCTATATAATTTCGCCGGCCGGAGGCGAAGCCATCCAACTCACTCAAGGCCAGACCGATGTTCACACTTTCTCCTGGTCGGCCGACTCCCACTCTCTCTACTTCGCTATCCGCCAGCCGTGGACGAAAGAGCAGAAGGACGCCTATAAAGAGCAGTGGAAAGACGTGGTGCAGTATCGAACCGCCGAACGAGGAGACACGATATTCGCGCTCGACCTTGAATCCGCGCTGGCGCACAACGTCACCGTAGCCAAGAAAGAATCGACGAAGGAGCAATCGGAGGCCGAAAGCGAATCCGACTTGACTCCCGGCACCCATGCAATAGCGACTTCGGCGCTGCGAGTCGAAGACCTAATTACTTCTCCGGACGGAACCAAATTGGCGTTCGTGAGCAACTCGATCAACCAGCGCCAGGAAAAATGCGAAGACGTAGAGATCTACGAAATCAATATAGCCGCGGGCGATTCGTCCGCGACTGCCGGCGGGGAAAACAAGCCAGTGCAATTAACCCACAATCAGGCGGTCGAAAACCACATCCGCTGGGCCAACGACAGCCGCCACATCTTTTTTACTGTGGAAATCGGAGATGTCACCGGCCCCTATCGCGATCTCCAACCGCATCTTTACTGGGTTGACAGCGAAAAGCCTGACATCGTCGAGCAATGGGCAAGAGACTTTACCGGCGAAGTAACTCACTACGCAGTCTCACCCGGCACCATCGTGGCGGCTGGGCGTCTGGGTACGGAAATCCCAACGTATTCAGTAGCGCAACCACGCGAGGCGCTGCACAGACTCGCCTCCTGGCCGGGCACCTACGAAATCATCTCGGCCGCCACGCATTCGCCGCGCCTGGCTTTTGTCTATTCATCTTTGCAAAAGCCGGCGGAAGTTTACCTCGCCGAATCGCCCGACAAACTAGCCGAGGCGAAACCAATTACCGATCTGAACGCGAACCTGGCCGAAAAAGATCTTCCTCAGGGCAAGCCTTACAAATGGAAGGCCGACGACGGCACCACTGTCGAGGGCATGCTGATTTACCCGCCAGGAAAATTTGAGCAGAAAAACCTGCCCATGTTCATTTTCATCCACGGCGGCCCCGCCGATGCCGACGGCAACCACTTCGAAGCGGACTGGTATCAGTGGGCCGCGCTGGCCGCCACCAACGGTTGGCTGGTCTTCGAACCGAACTATCGCGGCAGCACCGGATACGGCGACAAGTTCCTCATGCAGATCGTTCCCCAAATTGTCTCGCGTCCGGGCAAAGATATTCTCGAAGGCGTCGACGCGCTAGTCAAAGACGGCATCGCCGATCCCGACCACCTCACCATCGGCGGCTACAGCTACGGTGGATACATGACCAACTGGCTCATCACCCAATCCACGCGCTGGAAAGCCGCCGTCACGGGCGCGGGCGCAGTCGAGCACGTGGGCAACTGGGGCAACGACGACACGACTTTCGATGACGCCTACTTCCTCGGCGGACGCCCGTGGGAAGCTCCTCAGCGCTACCACGACGAGGCCGCCATCTTCCAGGTCGACAAAGTTCGGACACCCACTCATATGGTGGCCGGAGCCGATGACATCCGCGTGGCCGTGCTCGAAGATTATTTGTTGGAGCACGCGCTTTATTCGTTAGGCATTCCGAACGCACTGTTGATTTTTCCCGGCGAGGGCCACTCGCTCGACAAAAATCCATGGCACGGAAAAATCAAAGTCCGCGAAGAATTAAAGTGGCTGCAGAAATATGGTGGCGTGCCGGCGGGAAACTGATGCAAACTGAGGCAATGAAACTGATCATCAGCAAACTTGCTCTTGCTCTGCTGGCCGCTCTGCTCTTGATGGCTACCGCCGTATCGCGTCTGTCCGCGGGACTGGCAAGTGAGGGAGCGCAGGATCCAGGCCCCGCATACACGGGCGACGCTCAGCTGAAGTTTCCCGAGAACTATCGCAGGTGGGTGTATGTGAGCACCGGATTCGATATGAGCTATAACCCGGCGATGCAAACCGGGCATCACATGTTCGACAACGTTTTTGTGAATCCCGAGGCCTATGCTGCGTTTCTGCAAAGCGGAACCTGGCCGGATAAGACCATGCTCGTGCTCGAAGGACGAATGGGTGAAGACAAGGGATCAATTAACAAGCAGGGGAGTTATCAGGGCAGTGAAGTGATGGGTGTGGAAGTCCATGTGAAAGACGAGGCGCGCTTTCCAGGCAAGTGGGCGTTCTTTATTTTTGACAACGAGAAAACGGCGAAAATAGTACCGGCGGATATGTCCTGCTACAGCTGCCACGCCGACCACGCTGCTGTGGATACCACGTTTGTACAGTTCTATCCAACGCTGCTGCCGATCGCCAAGGGTAAAGGCACGCTTAGCGCTGCGTATAAAAGGGAGGTAGCGGCGCAGAAGTAACGGTTTACTTTGAAGGGGCGGAGCGCAGTCGCGCTGTAGAGAACCAATAAGGCCGTGGGCTTTAACTGTAAGGAATCGCGGGCTATTTCCCGGCGCTTGCCAGCTTGACTCCGCGCGAATTCGCCGCATACCTCGCGATGCCCTTATAGAGCGCCTCGGCGATCTGCTCGCGGTAACCGTCGCTGCGCAACTTCTGCTCGTCGGTAGGGCTGCTTACGAAGGAAACCTCGGCTAGAATTCCCGGCATCGCTGTCTCGGTAAGAACGACGTAGGAAGCTGCTTTCACGCCACGATCGCGGAGCCCGGGATTCTGCGTGGACAACGCTCCGTAAAGCGATCGCTGCACGCTAGCCGCAAGGCGCCGCGATTGATCGATCTTATCGTGCAGCTCCGCCGGAGTGAGCGTAGCTCCCGTGGTGGTTCTTGCCGCATTCGGGCGGGTTTCCAGATCCTTCGCATTCGGGGACGTGAAGAAGTTCGTATAGTAAGTCTCCACGCCCCGCGCCGAAGGCAGGTCGCTGTAGTTTGCATGGACGGAGACGAACAAATCCGCCTGCGCCTGGTTGGCCATGCTGGCGCGCTCATCGAGCGGAATGTAATTATCGTCGTCGCGGGTCAGGATGACGGTTGCGCCAAGCCGGCTTTCGAGCAGCTTGCCAAGGCGCTGCGCGATTTCCAGCACCAGATCTTTTTCGAGCAGGCCGCGGCGGCCCACGGTGCCCAGATCCCAGCCGCCGTGCCCGGCATCCACCACGATGCGCAGCTTGGGCACACGCGCCCGCAGCTGCAGATCTTCTTTAGTCGGCGGAGGAATAATAATGGCCAGCTTCTTTTGAACCGAGTCTGCCATGCCGGGGAAAAGATCGACCTGAGCCTTTGGCGCGGCTCCGATTTTCCTGACTTCAACCACAAGCCGGTAAGGATTCGGCTCAAGGCTAACCGAGTAGTTCGAGTTGCCCCTGGTCTCAAGCACGAGCCGCGTCAGACCTGGAACCGGTTGCGCCACGCGCGCGCGGGAAAGCAGCGCATCGCCGATCTCGATGGACTTGTTTTCAAGGTCTGGAGCGAGCGAAGTATCGTGCAGATCAAAGTAGATTCTGTCGGGATTCGAAAGACGATGTGCTTCGTATTGCACCTGATCGTCGAGGTCGAGCACGACCGTGCTGGAATCGGCGGAAGACCAGTGCCGGATACCGGTAATGCGCGCCGTCTTTCCGGATTCTTCGCCGGCGCCGTTGTCGTCGGCGCCAGCAGGTGCGGTAGTGTCAGCCGAGCTTCGCTCCGCAGGATTTGCTTGTCCGGAACTGGTGTTTGGTGAATTGGAAGGAACGGCAGGCGCAAGAGAAGACGACGGAGTTGAAGATGACGCGTTTGGGGGAACCGACCTGGTTGTCGGTGTCACGATCAGCGTGTCGGACTCTGGCACGGTTCGGAGTTTCCACCACAATCCGCCTCCAAGAAGGCCCGCAACTACTATCAATACGAAAAGCAAAATCAGGCCGGGATGCCGGGAGGTTGATGGCTCTTTTGTCGACGTAAGGAAAGCCGGAAGCGCAGGTTCGGGGCTCGCGAGCCGCTCTTTTGCTTTAGAAGTAATCTGTTCGATCGCTGCGTCAGTGACGCTCGTATCGGGCTTTGCGGCTTGAGTGATCTTAGGCTCTGGCTTGGCTTCGGCCGGAGCAGGCTCCGGCGCGGAGACCTTTTCAATTGGAGTGACGGGCGGCGCCGAGACAGGTAGTACGGGGACAGGCAGCGCAGCCAGCTTCTCTTCTGCAACCCGCGCGGCTTCGGCGAAGCGGTCTTCGTCCTCGGGCTTTAAAGCGGCAACGACCAATTCGGCAAGCAATTCCAGGCTGGCGACATCGCTGTCATTAAATCCGAATGGCTCGGCGGAGAACGCTTCCAGCAACCCGATCACGCGCTTGCGCCCGCACAAGGGCACCGCAACCATCGACCTCGCGCCGAGCCGCCGGCAGGCGTGAAGGTTTACGCGATCGTCGGTTTCCGTGTCATCGCAGCGAATGATTTGCGCGCTGCGGAAGCAGGCCCCGGAAAAAGCTGAGTCGCGTCGAATGCGCGCGCCTACATCGGGCCTGACCGCTCCGGCGGAGGCGCGCAGGACGATTTCATCATTTTCGGCGAGGGCGATTCCCAGTCCATCTGCTCCGGTAATGGCCACGGCCCGATCCGCCACCAATTGCAACACTTCATCGAGTACGAATTGCTCCTGGGTTTCGAATTCAGCGACTGGCGAGACGATTTCAAATCCCTTATGACGGGAAGCCAGCGCTCTCCGCCGGCGCACCTGCTGATGCATTGCGGAGAATGCGAGAAGCGCCTGCAGAGCATCGCCGCCCGAGGGGCGCAATTCGCGTGGCGGGGATTGACCTCCGCGCGCACCGGACGAGGCCAGCGCGTTGCGCTCCGAAGGACGCAGTTGCGTCCGCAGATCGTCGAAAGCGGAAGAATCCTTCATGGGCTCTGTGGGGGTGATTATCATTTCATCACTCCCCAGCAATCTCCTCGTGCTGCGAGTCTGGCTATCCCGCGCCGCATATGTCAATTGACTATTTTGCGTAGTCCATTGAGTTTCGGGCAGTATGAGGCCGATTTCGACCGCTTTCCGGTTTTTGCTGGGTTTAACAGTAAGTTAGCCCGGTTTTATCTGAGGAGCAACAACGCTGGCCTATCCTTTCGGCCATGATCTTTGGTAAGAGCTTGCCAGACAAGCGTTTCCGGCTTTCG
>Ga0210398_10001384_pt1 | contig 25164 bp, 23 predicted proteins | sample IncBWC4OmetaG_FD_161047 | JGI IMG/M metagenome (GOLD analysis project Ga0210398, IMG submission 161047) | Forest soil microbial communities from Barre Woods Harvard Forest LTER site, Petersham, Massachusetts, United States - Inc-BW-C-4-O | ecosystem: Environmental > Terrestrial > Soil >... | reverse complement strand
CCGTGTCTCCGTAGACCCGCACCTTCGTCTCCGTGATGTCCAGTTTGCTGATCCTGATGGTCCCCGCACTGCGCTGCGCCAGCGCCTGCTTCTTGTCCTCTACCGTCCCGTTGGACGTGATCCCTACGTAATCATCGGCCAGCAGCCGGCCCATCTCGGCGACATTGTTGGTCACCTGCGCCTGCTGCCACTGCTCCTCCAGCGCCTCGATTTCCTTGTGGATCTCGCTCTTCTCGTGGTGGGGCAATCCCCAAACCGGGTGGCACCATGCCAGCACAATAAGAGCCGCAACAGCTTGCGGAACGGGCTTCGAGCGCAGGGTAGAGGCCGGGCGGCGGCGCATGTTCGTACCCGATGCTAGCCCGGGTTCCCGCGGCCCGTCAAAAAAGAATCGCCGAACGGCATCGATTCGTTCCCGGATCGTCATATGCGGCGGGGAACGCCGCCTCCACCCCAGCTGCCGCGATCGCCCACTATCTCCTCAGACGCGCGAAATCCCCGGATGACTGCATCGGCCCCGTCACGCCACGAAAACCAGATTCTCCACCTGCCGGTCCAGCATCATTTGATACAGACCGGCGACCACCATATCCCTGAAGTGCGGCGACGCCCGGTGCGCCTCAGCCGCTTTCTGATCCCGGTATTGCTCGTAAATCACCACCGTGTCCGGTTCGCCGTCGATCGTATGCGGAACGTAGTTCACGCAGCCCGGCTCCTGCCGCGATGCCTGCGCCAGCGCCTTCAGCAGCTCGGCCACGCGCTCCCGGTCCTCGCTGCGAAATTTCATGCGAACTGTAAAACTGATCATCGTCTGCTTCCCAGCCCCTGATCTGCCTTGTTAAGTACGGCTATTTCCCTGCAACCCGCAGCATTGCCTCGCCGAATTCCGGCATTTCCAGCGTCTGGTCGCGATCCGGCCCCGTCGATACAATGCCGATCTTCGCGCCCGACTCCCGCTCCATGAAACGCAGATACTCCTGCGCCGCCGCCGGCAAATCCTCGAACTTCCGAACCCCTTCCGTCGACGTCTTCCACCCCTTCAGCCGAGTGTACACGGGCCGTATTGCATCGATTCCCCGGATATCCGCCGGCATCGTCTCGCACGGCTTGCCATCCACCTCGTATGCCGTGCACACCGGAATCCAGTCCAGCGCATCCAGCACGTCGAGCTTCGTCACCACCAGCCACTCCGTGCCATTAATCTCATTCGAATACCGCAGCAATGGCAAATCCAGCCAGCCGCACCGCCGTGGCCGTCCCGTCACCGCCCCAAATTCCTGACCCCGCGCGCGCAGCATCTCCCCGGCCTCATCGAAAATCTCCGTCGGAAACGGCCCTTCGCCCACCCGCGTCACATAAGCCTTCGTAACCGCGATGACCGTGCCGATCCGCGTCGGCCCCACGCCCGTCCCGATCGACGCTCCGCCCGCCGAAGCCGACGACGACGTCACAAAGGGATAGGTCCCGTGGTCGATGTCCAGCATCGTCCCCTGCGCGCCTTCGAACATCAGGCTGTGTCCTTCACTCAGCGCCTTATTCAGCAACAGTGCCGTATCCGTCACGAACGGCCGCACCTTCTCCGCCGCCGCCGCATACTCGTCGTACATCTGCGCCGGATCCAGCGGCTCGGTCCCGAACAGCGCCTGCGCGATGGCATTCTTCTCCCGGCATGCGTTCTCGATGTGCGTCTTCAGCAGGCTCGTGTTCAGCAGATCCACCACCCGCAGCCCATTCCGCGCCATCTTGTCTTCGTAGGCCGGCCCAATCCCGCGGCTCGTCGTCCCAATCTTCTGCCGCCCCGGTGCGCTCTCTGCCGCCAGCTCGATCATCCGGTGATATGGCAGGATCACCTGCGCACGGTTCGATACGAACAGCTGCCTGTCCACATCGATGCCCAGATCCCGCAGCCGCCCCGTCTCCTTCAGAAACGCCATCGGATCGAGCACCACGCCGTTCCCGATCACCCCGCGGCAGCCTGGCCGCAGCACTCCGCACGGCACCAGCTGCAAAATAAATTTCTGCCCGTTGATGATCACCGTGTGCCCGGCGTTATGTCCGCCCGCATAGCGCGCCACCACCGCAAACCGCTCGCTCAGCACATCGACGATCTTCCCTTTGCCCTCATCACCCCATTGGGCGCCGACCACCACTGCTGACTTTGCCTGGGTCACCGGATTCCCCGCTTTCCTCTCTTCTGATCCGGCTCCACGGCACACGTTCGCTGTTATCACCTGAACGCGATGAATATGACTCTGAGATGACCGTGGGTGGGCCGGATGTGCTGATCAGTCCATCCGATTCCCCATCATATATCGCCCAGGCGCGACTCGGAAGATTACGTCGGAATCGAGACCTGGTAACCGTCAACAAATGAATCTTGTCGCCCCACCCCGGCCAACATAGAATCGAACCCCATGCCGGTGCCAGCCACGTCCCGACGACCCGCCGTTGCCGCGCCAACCCCGCCGCCGTTCGATGAAGTCCGCGTCGGCGACGCTGCCGGCGAGTTTCTCCGCATCCGTCGCGGGCCCCATCGCGCCTGGGCCTACGTGGTCGTTGCCTTCGTCTTCGAAATCTGCTTCCTGTCCTTTGATATCCACGACATCCTCCGGCACACCAGAGCGGCGCATCACCCTGATATGGCTGTCCTCCTCTCCACAGCCGCAGGCATCCTTCTCTCCCTGTGGATTTATAACGACCGTTGGCGCTGCATTGAAGCCTTCTCCAGCCGTTTCTGCTTCGGATCCGGTTATGCCGCGCTCCTTACCTCGCACCTCTGCATGATTTGGGTCCCATCCATCGCGTTTGTCTACGCCAACTACCGCGGCCTCCGCAAGCTGCTGGGCTCCTGACCAACCAACCTCGTCTCTTCCTGCACACCCGGGCCCCCTTTTCCACCCTCCGCAACCTGCGATACTGATCCTTCCATGACCAGCGTTTGTCCCAGGTGTGACGGATCGGGTGCGCGAGTAATCTCCCTCCCCAGCGGCGCCAGCAAAATCGAAACCTGCGAATGCCAGCTCGAGCAGCGCGTCGCCCGCCTGCTCGAGCGCGCCTCCATCCCCGCCCGCTACGAGCACTGCTCGCTCGAGAGTTACGACGCCAGCTTCCACGGTGCCGATCGCTCCCTCGCCGGTGCTTACCTCATGGCGCGCCGATTTGTCGATGGCTACCCTGCCACCACAGAAGGAAAAGGCCTCCTCCTCACCGGCTCCATCGGCGTCGGCAAAACCCATCTCGCGGTCGGCATCCTGCAGGCCCTCATCGTCGAAAAGGGCGTCCACGGCCTCTTCTGCGACTACCGCGAGCTCCTCAAACAAATCCAGCACTCCTACAATCCCCAGGTCGCCACCACCGAAATGGAAATCCTCCGGCCGGTCTTCGACGCCGAGGTCCTCGTTCTCGACGAGCTCGGCGCGGCCAAGCCCACCGACTGGGTCTGGGATACCGTCGCGCTTGTCCTCAATACCCGCTACAACGACAAGCGCACCACCATCATTACCACCAACTATGCCGACCTTCCTCCCGGCGGCTCCAACGGCACCACCAGCGTCAGCCGCGCCGTTCGCGACGAAACTCTCGGCGACCGCATCGGCGAGCGCATGCGTTCCCGGCTCGCCGAAATGTGCGTGATGATCGAAATGCGCGGCGAAGATTTCCGCCGCACCGTAGGCCGCGCCCGCTTCGGCTAAGCGCCTCTGTCCTCTGTGCCCGGTGCTCCGCGCTCTGTGCTCTGCTCTGTCCTCTATCCGCTGTCCCCTCCCCCGGTGCGCAGCATCCAATTCCATCGTGAAAGACATTGAGCGGGACACCCTCCTGCTAATGCTGGCAGCGGCCTCCGGTTCGGCCGACGGCTGGAGCTACTTCGGTATCGCCCACGCCTTCGTCGCCAACATGACCGGCAACACCGTCCTGCTCGGCATTGCTGTCTTTCAATCCCATGGCGACGTGCTCCATCCTCTCCTCGCCGTCGCCGGGTACGTCGCGGGAGTCATCGCCGGCACCCTCATCTGCCGCCGCGTTCCCGAAGGATCTACCTGGGCCCGCGCCGTCTCCTGGGCCCTCTTTCTCGAATCCCTGATCCTGCTCGTCGCCGAGTCCGCCTGGGTTGCCGTGCGCCAGCACCCATCGCCGGCCGGCGCAGATATCCTCCTCGCCTCGGTAGCCCTCGCCATCGGAATCCAGAGCGCCGCCATGGTCCAGCTCAAAGTCCCTGGCGTCGTCACCACCTACATCACCGGCACCTGGACGACCCTGGCCAACGGCCTCACTCGGTTCGCCACTCGACAGCCGCGCATCACCGAACAGAAAAGGAAATTCGAAGAACGCTTCCTCCTCCAGGCCAGCGTTCTCACCGTCTATTTCCTCTCCGCGGTCCTCACCGGCTGGGCCTTTCATCATGCCCCAGCCATCGCAGGCGGCATCCCGGCAGTCTCGGTCCTTCTCGTTGCGGGGTACGGCGCCCTCCGCGGCTGATCTCCCGCTCATTAACGTTTCTTTGACCGTTTCTCCTCCTGGCGCATCATTCTTAGTAGGGCTGGAGGAGCGTAAATGGCCACTGAACAATCCCATCGCCGGCCGCGGGTGATGATCATCGGCGGAGGCTTTGCCGGAACCCACGCTGCAAAAGCTCTCGCGAAGTTGCCCGTCGATGTCACGCTCGTCGACCGCCGCAATCATTTCACCTTCCAGCCGTTGCTCTATCAGGTCGGACTCGCCGTTCTCTCCCCCGCCGATATCGCCTCTTCCCTGCGCACCATGCTGCGCAGCAGCGCCAGCACCGAAGTCCTGATGGATGAAGCCATTGGCTTCGACCTCCCGCGTCGCCGCGTCCACTTCGGCAGCGGCGCGGAGATGTCCTGGGACTACCTCATGCTCGCCACCGGCGCCACCCACTCCTACTTCGGCCACGATGAGTGGGCGCCTCTCGCCCCGGGCCTCAAAACCATCGAGGACGCCATCGAGATTCGCCGCCGTGTGCTGCTGGCCTTTGAACTCGCCGAACGCGAAATGCTCGAGACCGGCACGCACCATCCCCTCAACTTCGTCATCATCGGCGGCGGACCCACCGGTGTCGAGCTGGCCGGAGCCATCACGGACATCACCCGCCGCTTCATGCAGCACGACTTTCGCCACATCGACCCCACCACCGCGCGCGTCGTCCTCATCGAGGGCATGAAGCACGTCCTCGCCAGTTACCCCGTAGACCTCTCCATCAAGGCTGAGGAGCAACTCAAAGCTCTGGGCGTCGAAGTCCACACCAACCTCCGCGTCACCGGCGTGGAGCCCGGAGTCGTGATCGCCGGCGATCAGCGCTTCCCCTCTGCCGTCACCCTGTGGGCCGCCGGCGTTCAGGCATCGCCGCTCGGCAAATTACTCGGCGTCCCCACGGATAAGCGCGGCTGCGTCCTCGTCAACTCGACCCTCAACCCCGAAGGTCATCCGGAAATCTTCGTCTGCGGCGACCTCGCCCACTTTGAGGAGAACGGCCATCAGGTACCCGGCGTCGCGCAGCCCGCCATGCAGATGGGCGACCATGTCGCTCGCATGATCGAAGCCGACCTCAATCATCAGCCCCGCCGTCCCTTCCACTACTTCGACAAGGGCGATATGGCCACCATTGGCCGCCTCGCTGCCGTCGCCAAAGTCGAGTGGCCCTTCAAGGCCCACTGGAGCGGCTTCCCCGCCTGGATCACCTGGCTCGTCGTCCACATCTACTTCCTCATCGGTTTCCGCAACCGCCTCGCTGTCCTGTCGCAGTGGATGTGGGCCTACTTCACCTTCACCTACGGCGTCCGCCTCATCTACGGCAGCCAGGCTCTCCCCGGCTGGACCGACAAAGACGGCGCCGAAATCCATCCTGGCGCGCATCCCCTCGATCCAACGGCTCCCGGTATCCGCGATCAGCCTCCCTCGAGGCCCGCCGCCGCCGATTAGTAATCACGGCTCGCAGGATATTCAGTAGAGCGGCTTTTCCCCCTCTGGTCGCGTCTTCCAGCGCCGATGCACCCACAGCCACTGATTCGGATACCGCCGCACGAACCCCTCAATCGCCGCCGTGAACCGTGCTGTGTTTTCCAGCGCATCCCGCTCGTCGTCTCCGCTCTCCGTCAGCGGAATCTCTCGGCTGAAGTGCAAAACATACTTCCCCTCGGACGCTTCCCATACCAGAAACCCCGGCAATACCGTCGCGCCGGTCCGCTGCGCCACTCGCGCCAGGCCCGACGCCGTACACGCCGCTACGCCGAAGAACGGCACGAACAGCCCCTGCGGCGGCGTCATGTTCGTGTCCATCAGGATTCCCACGGTCTCCCCGCGCTTCATCGCCGAGAGCAGCCCGCGCGCGAAGTCGTCCTTATGGACCACGTGATTCCCGTGCAGGCACCGGATGTCGTTCACCATGCGATCCACACGCGGATTGTCGAGACGCCGGATCACCATCGTCATCGGGTGACCCATCAGCGAATGCCAGAAACTGGAAAGCTCCCACGCGCCCAGGTGCCCGGTCACGATCAGCACGCCGCGCCCGCGCTCTCGCGCCGCCAGATAGTGCTCCAGACCCTCATAGCGAAACAGGTCGCGCGTGTTCTCGCGCGTGTAGCGCCGCATGGTGCAAAATTCGCCGAGTTGCAGGCCAAGATTGCGGTAGACACCGCGCAGGATGCGGGTTCGCTCCGCTGCTGTCTCTTCCGGATACGCGAGTTCCAGGTTGCGCAGTCCCGTGCGCCGCAGTTTCGGCAGCACCCACCACGCCACCGCTCCCAGCCCGGCGCCCATACCGCGTGCCGCGCCCCGCGGCAGCGCTCCCATCAGCGTCAACAGCGTCCAGGCGAACGCATATTCCAGAGCTTCTCGCATCGACGGCGAAAAGCCAGTCTAAATGCACCGCCGTCGCGCTGCGAGATTACTGCCGGCAAGCGGCGCTGCGGAAGCCCACCCTTCCGCGCCCGCTCGCCTTCCCGGAGTGCTACTGAGCTTCGTGGAAATACTTCGCCACCGTTCGCACAAAGGGCCGTGCATCCGGGGGGACCGGCACGCTGCCGTGTAGTACGGTCTCAAAGGTCTCCGGTGCGCCGTAGAACAGATCCGTGTCGGCGTGATTCTGGCTCACGCCCACCCCGCTCAGATCCACCCCCGCAAAGAGTCCCTTGCTCCGCGACCAGGTCAGCAGTTCCGACTGCAGTTTCCAGTTCGTGGAAGCCTGCGCGTTGCGTCCCACCGGGCCTGCCGCGGCTGAGGCGTCGGCGCCAATCTTGAATTTGCTGTGCAGCAGATCCTGGAAGCCCTTGTCGTTGACGGCGACCAGCACCAGATCTGTTCCCTGTCCGCCGATCTGGAAGCCCCACGAGCCGCCTTCCATGCGGATGAATACCGGTCCGCTCCAGCCGTGTCCCGTGCGGCACGTCACCACTCCCTGCCCATACTCCGCGCCGAAAATGAAGGCACCCTTCAGCACCCCCGGCACCACGGCGACGCAGGTTGCCTGCCGCAGAATCGAATCCGGAATCTGCTTGTCGGGTGTGGCCATGATCTGGTTCAGAACATCCCGCGCTGCGTCCAGGCGAGCATCGATTTTCGTTTTGTCCTGAGCAAATCCAGGAGCGACCAAAGTCAATGCACAAATAATAACCGCAAGTCTTTTCATTTCTTTCATTTCTCCCCTCAAAAACATGATTCGAGGAATCCCGTGTTATGGTACCGCAATTCGGTGAACCTCGTGCGAAACCGACGCTTCGACAGCAGCGGCGGCAGGGCCAGCCTTGGCGACGACCGCAACCAGACGATGCATTCACGGGAAGGCAAGCTGCCTCGGCCCCGCGCGCCAGCGGGCGGAATGAACATTAGGCCCACCCCCCATGGCATCCGTGAGTACGATGCGCGTTCAGCTGTTTAGGTTGAAACCGAATCGAATCTCGCTGATAAGAAACAAAAAAATGGGGGCTGCGGATGCAGTCGCCTGCCAGCCATCAGCCCCGTTCCCCAGATCTGCGTTGTTAGTGTTCTCAGTTGTAGCGACCCCTCTCGTAATTACGCAAGATAACGAAGGTAGACTCAACTTTAGTAACCTCACGGTCACCACCCCTCATGCCCGCCAGCTAACAGACCCCTTCCGCCCAACCTGGCGAACCCCGCTCGTCAATCACTCCCCTACAAGCGGAATTGGGAACGCTGAATCCCGCCGAGCTTCTCATGGGAGGAAGTCGTTGCGGAGCGCGACGCTGTCCGATTGGTGGCCACCAAAGTAGACAGCGTAATCGTGGTTGTTCAGGTGCTGAATTGATTCCCCAATGACTCTGGGGGAGAGATGGCCGTGCTCAAAACGGATGAGAATCGGCCGGTGCCTGCGGAGGTCCAGGGTCTTCAGGACTTCGAAGTCGAACCCCTCGGTATCGAGCTGGAGAATATCGATCTCGGAGAACTGATATTTTTCGACGAGCGTCTCCAGCGTCATGGCCGGAACGTGAATCTCTTCGAGCTCCGCGGTACTGACGTGCAGTTGCCTCGCGGTGACCGCAGGATTCGAGGAAACCACCGTACTGGCAAAGGGGCTGAACCGCGGCGATGCGGGAGGGAGCCGGTAGAGGGTCAGGCTCGTTGTGCTGTCGGAGATGCCAATGTTCTCAAAGGAAACGCGGTCGGCGAGGGAGGCATAGGCCGCGGTGAGGCGAATGAAAATATCGGGTTGCGGTTCGACCAGAACCCCACGCCATGGGTAGCGAAAGATATAAGGGCGGAGCGGGTCACCGGATTCACCATCGTTCGCGCCGACTTCGATGAAGGTGAGGTGCTCGCCACGACGGAGCATCATGTAGCGCAGCGCCAGATCGAACACGGAGAGAGAGTCATATCCTGGTGCCGGAGCCTTTCGCAGTTCGTACCCAAATCGGATCGCAGCCGATCTCAACAGAGACTTCATCCAGCAATTCTACTTTCAGACGGAATTCCAGCAGCGTGCGGTGAGCATCAGGCGCATCGCAACTCCGGGCGCAAGCACTACGCGCGCCAGAATCGGGATGAGGCTGGGCCCATCTGCGCCCGACGCGATCCGCGTCTCCCCTGAGGGCGCAGACACAAACGCTATAATGCCCAAAGATGGAGGAACAGGAATCGCCTCGCCAGCCCCTCGAAGTGGTCCAGGCCGTCTTCGGCGTATTCCACCACTTCGATCTGGCCCGCGAACTCCATGCCCGGGGTTATCTTAAAGCCATTTACTCCACATTTCCCTGGAAACGCCTCGCCCGCGAGCAGATCCCCCACAGCCTCGTCCATACCTACCCGTGGATTCATACACCCCAGTTGCTTCTGCAGCGATTCTGGAAAATCCCCGTCGCCATGAATTGGGAGATCGGGTGGCATGCGGGCCGGACCTTCGACCGCTGGGTCGCGCGCCATATGCCTGCCTGCAACGCTTACGTCGCGATTTCCGGTGCGGGCGAGTTCAGCGGCCCGCGCGCCCAGTCCCTCGGCGCGAAGTATATCTGCGATCGTGGCTCTGCTCATATCCGCTACACCGAGCACATCGTTGGCGATGAATTCCGCCGCTGGGGATTGCCCGGAACCATCACGCCGGAGCGCTTCATCGCTCGTGAAGAAACTGAATACGCCCAGGCCGACGCCGTCACCGTTCCATCCGAGTTCGCCCGACGCTCCTTCATCGAAATGGGCGTGCCTCCGGAAAAACTGCACAAAATCGCATTGGGCGTGCGGTTGGACCGCTTCGGTCGCGTGGCCGAGCCGCCTCAGGATCGCTTCGAAGCTCTGTTCGTGGGTGGGGCGGGCCTGCGCAAAGGCGTGCCCTACCTGCTCCAGGCATTCGCACAGCTCCGGCATCCGAACAAGCGGCTGCGGATCGTTGGAGGCCTGTCGCGGGAGTTCCCGCAAGTCCTCCGGCAGTTGCCGCAGGAAAACGTGGAATTTGTAGGCCACTTGCCCCAGGATCAGTTGCCCGCTGTCATGAGTTCCAGCCATGTGCTGCTTCTGCCATCTATTGAGGACGGCTTCGGCATGGTCATGGCACAGGCCATGGCCTGTGGATGCCCCGTGATCAGCAGCGTCAATACGGGAGGTCCCGACCTCTTCACCGACGGCGTGGAAGGGTTCATCGTCCCCATCCGCTCGCCCGAAGCAATCGCAGCCCGTCTCCAACAACTCGCCGACGATCCCACCCTCCAGCAGCGCATGAGCGAAGCGGCGCTCGCCCGCGTGCAGAAGATTGGCGGCTGGCACGAATATGGAGAGGCGTGGATGAAGGTGCTGAGAAGCTTGAATTCGTCGTCCTAAGCCAGCTTAATCCGAACCGTAAGCCGCTAACCAGCGATTGTGTCCGGTACCGCGGGCCGAATCTTTCCACAGCTGGCTCTGATCCACTATCGCGATCCGATACCCCTGCCCTCTCAGGATCGATATGCAGTTTTCTTCCTTGTCCGTGCCATGCACCTCAATGATCAGATGGGGACGCCGAGTGGCCAGCGTTTTCGCGGCTCCCTCTAGTGCAGCATCCTCCGCTCCCTCGATATCCATCTTGATAAAATCGGGAACGAATAGTTGCTCCGCGGCGCGGTCGATCGTAGTGTAACCAGGACCAAGCTCCAACCCGACAAATGCCTCGACAACCTGAATTGACAAAGCGGGGTTCGCCGCGAAGACCCTGCGCATGCTTTCGGCACCAGCGGCATCGCACTCAAAGGAAACGACCCTCCCGCGAGAAAGGCTCGCGATCATAAGCGCATCGTAGCCATCTCTCCCCCCTATATCGAAACAGTTGGCCCCGCGCTTGACCATTCGTCTGAAATGACGATTCAACTCGAATTCGTAGACACCCAGATACGTCCTCAATCGGCAATGGAGATCAATCGGCATCACGCAACCGGCTGCGGGACCAAACAAAAGCCTTCGGTTGCGAGTTCCCCTCGGAAGCAATCTCTTGAAGGGGCGCACACACTTCTGCAATAAGGCGCTCAAAGGATCACATTCCCCCGATCATGCAGGTTAATGGTACGCTACGGCGATGCTCGCCGTGTTTAAGACAGTGATCCATCGCTCCAGCAGGATATGGGGAGGACCGTCCTCAACCTATGCAGCAAATCGTTGCCAGGCAAGAATATGGAAACGGGCAAATAATACTTCTCCTGCACAGTTCAAACGGCGCTTCTACTCGAGAAACGGGAAATGACCGATCTGACTGAGAAAAAATCTGACCATTTCGTTAAACATCGCTTTTTTTCATGGGATGGCCCGCAAGGCGATCTCATCGAGCTTCCCAATAGCCCGGTCTGGCGCGAGAACATGCTTTCTGAATGGAGATATCCGTTGGCGGTTCTCGCGGAGGCGACGAAAGAACTACGCGATGAAAGTCTTGATTTTTATTTTACGAAGGACGCCAAAACACTACCCCAATACGGCAAGCATGTTGTTTCGATACTCTGGCAGGAGGAGCGCTGCAAGGTTCCTGCTTACTCGCGGCACGTTCGCGGCGTAATTCGATGTATGCAGGCAAAACCATTTCTGGGGTTTCATCCGCACCTGGGGATAAACAGGTATGACGCTGTCCTGATCTTCCAGTACGCTCGCGATTGCTTCATCAATTTTCGATCACGATACCAATTACACAGGGCGCCTGCAAATTGGCCTGCGCGGATCCATGATTCCCCTCGAGTGATGACTATCCCTCTCGGCTATCACAGCCAGAAGGACCTGCCGCAGATCCCCATGCGCGAGCGGAACCTGGATGCATTTTTTACAGGCGAAATCCACACGCACGTGCCGAAGAGCGATTACCGTTACTGGACCTCATCTTCAAAAACCCAGGCGAGGAAGCAGCTTTGGACCGCGCTGCTGCGATTAAAAAGGGACCCTCGCTGGCGGATCGAAATGGGAGATATAGCCGGAGGAGAAGGTACGCCGCGGGGCCCAGGTTTTGACAACTACTCCCATAACATGATGAACTCACGAATTTGCCTCGCGCCGCGGGGCACCGTCGCGGAGAGCTACCGTTTCTATGAAGGGTTACGAGCAGGTTGTCTCGTGATTTGCAACAGGCTGCCACCAGAGCCCTTTCTGGAAGGTGCGCCAGTCATCCAGATCGATAACTGGAAAGAGCTTCCACGCCTGATGCAAAAATATGCCCGCGACCTCGATGCCCTGGAGCACTACCGCTGCGCGAGTCTCGAATTTTGGAATACCCGGCTCAGTGAGCCGGTCATTGGCCGTAAGGTGGCGCATTTCCTCGACGCGCCGAGCCATTAACCCACTTAAGTCACATCGTTGGGTTCGTCTGTTGTTGTGGTACCGTCTCCTTCGCGATCCTGCGAAATCGTCGAAAAGCCTTGACCCTCCCGCAACCGCTCCTCCACTCGAAACGTCTATGCACGCCGCGGGCCTTCGCAGTTCGGAATACTACGTTGAGCATCATCCCTATTTCCTTAATAATTGAACGAGGAGGCTCCCCTAATTCTCGGCTGCGTAGTCGATTCAGGAGGTTGTTAGAGTAGTTCATGCCCTCAGCCAGCCTGACAAGATAGTCAATGCGTACACGCTCAGCCGGAATAAGATGCGTCAGCGAAAGCCGACGAAAAACACCCTGACCCAATCCGCAGCCAGCGGCCACCAATGAGAATTCCAAATCCCCGGAAGAGAATAAATCCTTTCCCTTACGATCGAACATTACTCCTCCTGCCCGCTTGCTTGCCACAAGCTTCTGACCAACCTCTGCGCGTACGCACAACCCTGCCCCGTAGGGGGTCGCCGCAGTTAAGCCCTGAAGGTTAGCGAACAGGTCCCGCTCGCTGTTCCGCAGGGCGAGCATGTAAAGGTATCGATTCAGCTCAGGCGATGGCTGCTCTTCATACTCTGGAAGGATTCTCGACGCACCGTAGACGCCAAGCCATGGATATTCCGTAACGATTTTCAACGCCGATTCAAGGTAGTCCGGGCTCAGTACGTTATCGTCATCTACAAAAACCAGGAGCGTGCTCCGAGACTCGACGATACCTCTCACCCGCGCCGCTGTAAGTCCGAGTTCATCTTCGCGGAGGCACCTTGCATTCGGATGCCAGTCCAGCCTGTACTTATGTATCAGTTCCTCTTTCGAGGCGTTATCAATAACAAGCAACTCCCACCGATCCATCGGGAGGGTCTGATCCGCCAGAGCCCTTAGCGTGCGCTGCATGTAAGCGGGTCGGGGATTGTGCGCGCAAATGATGACCGAAAGATCCAGCTTGGGCGTTGGAGCCGCATTCATACGCCCCCCCCTGCATACATTTGCCGCTCCCATTCCCAGGCCGATCGAAGAATATCCGTCAGAGTGTGTTTCGCCGCCCATCCGATCAGCCTTCGTGCCTTCGTCGGACAAGCATACAGGCACGGCGGATCGCCCGGGCGGCGCGGCGCAAACTCGTGCGGGACTGTCAGTCCGGTCAATTCATGAAACGACGAAATGATCTCCTTTACCGATGTTCCTCGCCCGGTGCCGAGATTCAGAATCGCTGGCTGGCCACCGTCCAGAAGATATTGCAGGGCCAACACATGCGCGGATGCCAAGTCGGAGACATGCACATAGTCGCGAATACAAGTTCCATCTGGCGTATCGAAATCATTCCCAAAAACCCTCAGGGGCGGCGCGCCACCGAGAACAGCTTTGAGAGAGAGAGGAATAAGGTGAGTCTCCGGGTTGTGCATCTCGCCCACGAGGCCGGAGGGGTGGGCTCCTGCCGCATTAAAGTATCGAAGAGCGACATAGCGCAGATTGTGCGAGACGCCGTATGCTTCAAGAACTTGCTCAAAGAAGAGCTTTGTGGCGCCGTACGGATTGATCGGCTTAACTACCGACGTTTCGTGAATCGGCAAACGTTCGGGGACGCCATAAACCGCACACGTCGAGGAAAAAACAAAGATCCTGACCTGACTCGACAGCACCGCGTCAAGCAAACTCAATCCGGATTCGACGTTATTATGGAAATACTTTCGAGGATTCTCCACGGACTCGCCAACATACGCCGACGCCGCAAAATGCATCACGGCATCAACCCTCGATAACAAGGGGGCGAGTTTTGCACAATCTGAGATATCCCCCTCAACAAGCTCGTAGCCGGCAGATAGCCGGCGACGCCCTGTGCTCAGGTTATCGTAAATCAAAACCTCATATCCAGCTTCCACCAACTCGCGAACGGCATGCGAACCTACGTATCCGCTTCCGCCAGTTACAAGAATTCGCATTAACGATTTCTCCCCGAGTCAACTAACTCCATTGACCGATATAACTAAAGGCTACCTGTGTCGTCAACAAATACGAAAGGTCTGCTCTATTTCCGCTCAACTTGATTGCGATCTAAAGCGAACAGCTTATAACTGCCACTCACCCCCAGTACGAAATCCTTGATCGCCCTGCGCGGACCAAGTCGATTTCCCGACCGGTCAGGGAAATATCCACCCAGCCAACAGATATGAGCGAAATTGATAAACCTATGGAAAAACCCGAAATCAGGACGGTATAGCTGCGTACGCATGCGATGAAGAGTGGCTCGCCGCTCGATCGCACGGGCAGCTCTGTGCAGCCTGCTCGCCCACTCCGGGTGCTGCTCGGAAACGGTATCCAAAAGATGTGAGCAGGCGACCAGTTCATCAGCAAACTTATCGAAGTTCACAATGTGTACCGTCCCAGCCACTTTCCGTGCTCTTTCGACAACAGTCAGTGCTTTGGGCGCTCCGTACAGATTACCCTCATGCTGCCGATACAGAGTCAGGCGATCAGCGAGTGTCGCAACCTTTCCGGCACTCGTGCCAATCAGCCAGAACCACTGATCATGGGCAAGCAGTTTAGATGGACGTTCCGTGCCTGGTTTGATATTAACCAGGTTTCTTCTGACCATAATGACGAAACCATAGGGATACACTAAGGGATCGGTGCTCGCCCGGCTGAGCACTCGAGTGCGCGGATAATCCGGGAACACCCGGCCACGCTCCCCGGAAGGCATAAGAGTCTCTGCAGAGTGGGCCGCGAGAACCACTTCCGGATCCCGGAAAAATCCCGAGCAGACTCGCAGTTTCTGGTTCATCCACACGTCGTCTTGATCGGAGAAGGCAATTAGATCGCCTTCACAGAGAGAAGCGGCTCTAAAAAAATTATCAGCGTATCCCAGCCGCTTCTCGTTCCGAGACACTCTCACGCGAAAACCGGCCGTGCGAGTGAAGTCCTCCACTATCTCCAGCGTTCCGTCCGTAGACCCGTCATCAGTGATCACAAGTTCGAATGGCAACAGAGTCTGACGCGCGATGCTGTCCAGTTGCTCGCGGATGTGTTTCGCACCGTTGTAGGTCGCCATCGCGACCGAAATCCTGAGGGACCCAGGGCCACGATTGCTGGATTCTTCGCTCATACAAGCCACAAACACGCTGTCGGTAGTGTCTTTCCGCGTTGAGTATAGCGGCTGAATAAAGGGAAAGCCACAGGCTGCCGCGATCTCGCGTTGCCATTGCGCGAAACGTCGGCGCTCCGGCCATCGACCATGTTCCGGCGTCAGCGGCCGCGCAAAAGCGCATTCTGTTGGGCCTGTTCCCTGCCAGGAGCTAAAGATGCGTTTCTGGTAAGCTGAATTCAAGTGTCGCTGAAATCGAATTTGGGGCATTCAGAAGCTGGCTCTTTCCGAACAGCGAACCAGGCAATCCCTCATTTGCAATGTCTGAATTGATCATCGAAGCGGGTCGCACAGAGAAGAACTATTGGCGCGATCTGTGGCGTTATCGCGAACTGTTTTACTTCCTGGCGTGGCGCGACATCCTCGTCCGCTACAAACAGACCGTCATGGGAGTTGCGTGGGCAGTCATCCGCCCTTTTCTCATCATGGTGATCTTCACCATCCTCTTCAGCCGTGTCGCCAAACTGCATGCGCCGGCCTCGATGCCCTACGCGCTGCTGGTCATGGCAGGCATGCTGCCCTGGCAGTTCATTTCCGCATCCTTGTCGGCTTCCAGCGAAAGTGTCATCCAGAGCTCCAATCTCGTTTCCAAAATCTATTTCCCGCGCATGATCGTGCCGGCCAGCTCAGTCATCACCAGCTTCGTCGATTTCCTCATCACCCTCGCCCTCATGGCGGGCATGATGGCCTGGTACCGCTTCGCCCCCGACTGGCACCTGCTTGCATTACCGCTTTTTGTCGCCCTGGCGTTCGCAGCCTCCATCGGCCTTGGCCTCTGGCTGTGCGCTCTGACCGTCGAATACAGAGACTTTCGCTACGTCATCCCCTTCGTCGTTCAGTTCGGGCTGTACATATCCCCGGTCGGATTCAGCAGTGATGTAGTACCCGCCAAGTGGCGCCTCTTATTTTCGCTGAACCCGGTGGTCGGCGTGATCGACGGCTTCCGCTGGTCGCTGCTGCGGGGTCAGGCGCATTTCTGGTGGCCTGACCTGACCAATTCTCTCATCATGACGGCGGTTCTGTTCTCCAGCGGAATATGGTACTTCCGCAAGATGGAGCGAGGTTTTGCCGATGTTATCTGAGTCTTGCCGCCCACTCCATCTCATTTCTTGCTCCACGAGTACTGAGAGCATTTCGCCGAACTGCACGAGTCGATGCGCCTATGTCTGATGTAATCATCTCGGTTGAAAATCTCGGCAAGAAGTACGCTATTCGTCACCAGGACCAACGTTCGAACTACAAGAGCCTGCGGGAGGTCGTCGCCCGCAAAACCGCGAGCCTGTTCAACCGGCGGGACCGTCAGGCCGCCAGGGCCCGCACCCGCGAAGACTTCTGGGCCCTGAGAGACGTTTCTTTCGAGCTCGAGCGCGGGAAGGTGCTCGGCATCATCGGACGCAACGGGGCGGGCAAGAGCACGCTGCTTAAGGTCCTGAGCCGCATCACTGAACCCTCCGAAGGCCGCGTCACCCTCCGCGGCCGTGTTGCCAGCCTGTTGGAGGTTGGCACCGGCTTTCACCCGGAGCTCACGGGCCGCGAAAACATCTTGCTGAATGGCTCAATACTTGGCATGTCTCGCGTTGAGATCAGGCGCAAGTTCGATGAGATCGTGGATTTTGCCGGTGTGGAGAAGTTCCTCGACACACCCGTCAAGCGCTACAGCAGCGGCATGTACGTGCGGCTCGCATTTGCGGTGGCCGCGCATCTCGAACCGGAAATCCTGATCGTCGACGAGGTTCTGGCAGTAGGCGATAAGGAGTTTCAGAAGAAATGCCTGGGCAAAATGCAGGATGTAGCTACCACTGAAGGCCGCACTGTTTTGTTTGTCAGCCACAATATGGCAGCCGTTAATCAACTTTGTACCCGAGGTATTTTGCTCAGCAAGGGGACTAAGATCGCCGACGGACCATCCGAAGAAGTTACGTCAATGTACCTCATGGATGCAGTCGCAAGCATAGACGGCCGCGCTGACTTGCGCGGGCATCCTGCTCGCCCCCAAAGCTGCCTGCCCTTAATCACCCAACTGACAGTCCGAACACGAGGCGAAATAATCACTTCAACAATCCCGTCCGGCGAGGAGTTCGCCGTCGACATCTGTGTCACCCTACCGATGCCGCTCGAAGAGCCAAGACTGGCGATTGCAATCGAAGACAGCTATGGAAGGCGCCTGATGACTTTTGCTTCCTACTTCAACACTCGACGCCCGGCACTCCCCCCCCTCTCATCGCATTGCATCATCAGATGCGACGCTGGCAAGCTTCCCCTTGCCCCTGGGCGGTATCTAATAAGCGCCAGCGTTTCAACTAGGGATGACGGATTACTTGATTCAATCGACGGTGCCATGTGGATCGAGGTTGTGTGGAATAACAATTACACAGATGGAGAGCCGTACTCACCGGTCTATGGTCCGATCTTAAAGGAGTCCAAATGGTTTGTGATCGAGCCCCTATGACAATGAATTACACCGGCGAACGCATGGTTCCGGAATTAGCCGACCGGCTGACATTCTGGGAACACATTTATCGGTATAGATTCGCGTGCCAATTCGTGAAAGGTTTGGACGTGCTCGACGTCGCTTGCGGGGAAGGATATGGTTCGGCCGCGATCTTAAAGGCGGGGGCCAGCAGTATTAAAGGGATGGACGTTTCTGACGAGGCCTGCTCCCACGCACGCAACAAGTATGGCATCGACGCGCAAGTTGGGGACGCCGAGAACATTGCGCTAGCGAGCGGGTCCGTGGATTTAGTCACTTCGTTTGAAACGATCGAACATCTCCGCCAGCCGGATCGGTTTCTCGACGAGGCCCTCCGGGTCTTGCGGGCAGATGGCAAACTCATCATCTCAACCCCCGACGCGGCCCCGTATCGGCTGAGGAACGCTTGTAACCCTTTTCACTTTAAGGAGCTCACCGAGAGCGATTTCGTCGCCTTACTGAGTGAGAGATTCAAACGAATTCAGCTCTTTACCCAGTACCCAGTTTCGGCCGGATGGTGGTCTCCTCGAGCACTTGCAAGCGAACATTCGCCCTTTCGAGGGTTCCGCCGATGCCAGAACCTCATCAGGCGAATAGTGTGCCCAGAGCTCGTTTCGCGGACTGAACTGGAATCCGCGAGAAAGGATCCCGTGCGGTACATAACGAAATCGCAGCCGAGATTAGCCCGATTGGCAAACCCCTATTCGGTCCGTCCCAAGTCGAGCTTCGCCCGAGAGGTGGCAATGTACGTCATTGCAGTAGCCTCCCCTGACAATAACGAGGCGACGATACAAGATCTCCCTCACCGTGTGTAAGCCCCGGCGATCCCTCCTTCGAGGGAGCGCCCGCGTAACTTAAGCGGTGCATTTCGCCCTCGACCCATCTTCGATAATGCCACCAATCGCCCCTAGGGCAGGGATAGGCTGCGGGGTGATAGGGCAATTGCAGTTCACAGCCTGGTAAGCTGACAGGCGCCTGAGTGTGCGCGGGTAGATAGCGGCCGATCTGCTCTAACATCCCACTCCGCGTCAGGGAGCCACTGCCACTGGCTCGTCAACCAGCATCGGTAAAGCCGCCGGAGACCAGGCGACAAATCCGGAAGTCATCACGTCCGCATTCTCGAATCGTACAGTCCATCCGCTCCGGGCAAAGATACGCTCCAAAGCCGCGCGATTCGTTTGAAAGTTGTGCACCTCGCCGACCACGAAGATCGGCCGTGTTTCCCCCGGCACGAGGCTCTCCAGGGCCTCGACCTCCATGCCCTCAATATCGAGCTTGATCAGAATTCGACCAGCGGAACGTCCCCGCAGCAACGAAGCCAAGGTCACGACTCCAACATCGATCCGCGAGCTGTAAGGCAACTCCGGATCGAAGCTTCCCTGGTTCGCCTCGCGCACATAAAACGGAATCTTCCGCTCGCTGCCCCCAATGCATACGGGTTGAACTTCTGCAGTGACGCCGTTGATGCGCAGATGCTTTTCAATTTGTCTCAGATTTCGCGGCACGGGTTCGCACGTCACGATTGCTGCCGAGGGATACGCCGCGGCCGCGAACAGGGTGAAGAGACCGGTATTTCCACCTCCGTCAATGATCAGTTCAGGCAAGAAACCAGCTTCGATCCGATAGACCCCCCGCACGAGAATTTCATTTAGGCTCTGCCAGTCACTCTCCAGGTCCGCGACCCGAACAAACACCATGTATCGCCGCCCCTTGCACGAACAACGGACTGCTATCTCACCATCCCTCGCAAAGCGGCGCAGGACGGCCAGGCAAAACCCACGTAAACTCGGCCGGCTCGCGCCCGCCGCCATCAACAACATTTTGAAAGTCGACAGAGACGGCCCCATCTTTGCAATGGGTCTGGCATTGGGAAACATCAAGCTTTACAACCTCTCCAAACGATTTTTTAATCAGACCCGATCGCCACTCGAAAATCAGGAAAAGCACGCTTCGCACGCGCTGCATCTTTCTGCCCGTCACCCGCAACATGCTAATATTATGGTACGGTCGAATCTGCGCTGAACGCGGATCATCAGCCTTGGGCTTCGCAGCGTTCAATTCACGTAACACGCCGCCCGTCCCGGCTAAATCAGCCACAGATATTTGCCCAAACCGTGAACGTAACATCCTCTCCGAAAATAATCCCTGTGAAACCTTCCGAGTCGGAAGTCTGCATAGAACTCCAAAATGAAATCCACAATATGGGTGGGGCAGAGCGCAGCTGCCTGGCTCTTGCCAACTGGCTCGAAGCCAGCGGCCTTCCCCACCGATTTGTCCTTTATAACGACACCTACGGCATAGGAACGCACGCCAACCACCCGCTCGAGGTTGTGCAGTTGCAGCCGCACCCACGAGCATCGAGTAAAGTCGCCGCCGTGCGCCGCTATTTCAAGGCACGGCCCGCCGGCAGCCGCCCCCCACTCGTCTCTGGTTATCAGTCCGCACTCCACGCGACGCTGGCCGGAGTGCGCCAATTCACAACACTGATGCACGATACGCCCAGCCTGATCGGAAATCTCTCCACTTCGTTCCGAGGCCGCATCTCGAGCAAAATCGTTGGCTACGGCCTGCGTCGGGCAGCAAAACTCGGAGGCACTACGATCGTTAACAGCGAATTCCTCCGCGAAGAATGTAAGCTCTTCTTTGGCGTAGACGCCACGATTGTCCGCATGGGGGGGCTGCGGCCTTCCACGCCGTTTCAGATCCGGCCCGTGCGCGACACCCTCCGGATGCTCAGCGTTTCTCGCATCGAATGGAACAAACGGATTGACTGGATGCTGAAAGCCCTCGCCGAACTGGAGCGCGAGCCCGCACCGCTCTCCCATCGCATCGACTGGCAGCTCGATGTTGCCGGCACCGGCTCGCAGATCGAATCACTCAGGCAAATGGCCCAGCATCTGGGCCTGAGCGGCCGCATCTGTTTTCACGGCTTCGTCAGCGATGACGACCTTCAGGTCTTATACAGCCGAGCCCACCTCTTCCTCATGCCCGCGGTGCAGGGCTACGGCCTGCCCGCCATCGAATCGCTGCAGCGCGGAATCCCTGTGTTGCTCCATCGCGAATCCGGCGTCAGTGACATCCTGCTGGACACTCCATGGGCCACCGTCCTCACCGGCGGCCCCAAAGAGATGACTCCAGGTCTGCGCGAAGCCATCGACAGAGCCATCGAGGGGCGCCATCACGTGTCCCCGCTTCCCGACCTTCCCACCGAAGACGGTTGGTCTGAGCAAGTCGCCCGCCTCTGTGGCTGGGTGCCCTAGGTCACCCCTCACATTTTGTACTTGCCCAGGTCTTCATCCCCCAGGTTTTCCAGCCACTTCCGCACATCCTGCTCCGTCGGCTGCGTCTCGGCCGCGTTCGGCAGCACCTTCGCAGCGTGCAGCACCTCTTCGGAGACAAAAATCGGGCAGTCCGACCGCAACGCCAGCGCCAGGGCATCCGACGGCCGCGCGTCAATCGCCACAATCTCGCCGTTCTGCTCCATCCAGATCACCGCATAGAACGTGTCCCCGCGCAGTTCCGACACCACCACCCGCTGCACCTGGGCATTCAGCCCCATCACCACATTCCTCAGCAGGTCATGCGTCAGCGGCCGCGCCGTCGTCGCCTTCTCCACCTCCAGCTGGATGGCGTTGGCCTCGTACAGCCCCACCCAGATCGGCAGCACCGCCTCGCTCTTCGGATCTTTCAGGATCACGACCGGCATATTCGTCGAAGGATCGACCATCAAACCCCGGATTTTCATCTCCACTTCCATCGTGACCCCCTACTGAACCTGAACCGCCTCACCCACTAGGCTGTTCGGGAAGGTTTTTGTAACCAGCACCGGCACATAGACCCCGGGCGCCGGCGCAATCGGCTGCGTGGTCGTAAAATTCAGCGTCTTGTTCTGCGATGTCCTGCCCACCACCTGGCCGCGCGCCGGATTCATTCCCTCCACCATCGTCTCCAGCACCTGCCCCAGATGCTTCTCGTAATTCGCCCTCTGGATCTCACGCTGCCGCTCCAGCAGCACCTGCAGCCGCCGCGATTTCTCCTCGTCCGCAATCGAATCCGGCATCGCGAGCGACGGCGTATTCGGCCGTGGCGAGTACTTAAACGCAAACACGCCGTCGTACTGCACCTCGTCCAGCAGCAGCAGCGTCTCTTCAAAGTCCTCCGCCGTCTCGCCCGGGAATCCTGCAATCACATCCGTTGTCAAGCTGATCGTCCGCTGCGCGCCCTTGATCCATCCGATGCGCTCCAGGTATTGCTCGCGCGTATATTCCCGCGCCATCAGCCGCAATACCTTCGATGATCCGCTCTGCACCGGCAGATGCACGTGGTCACACAGCGACGGCACCGCGTCGATCGCCTCCACAATGTCCCGCGTGAAGTCCCTCGGATGCGACGTCGTAAACCGCACTCTGCGAATCCCCGGAATCTCGCCTACTGCAGCCAGCAGTTCCGCGAAACTCCGCTTCCCCTCGGCGTCCTTGTACGAATTCACGTTCTGCCCCAGCAGTTGAATCTCCGTGAACCCGCTGTCCGCCATCTTCCGCGCCTCGGCCAGCACCGACTCCGACTTCCGGCTCCGTTCTTTGCCGCGCGTGTACGGCACCACACAATACGCGCAGAACTTGTCGCAGCCTTCAATGATCGTGATGTACCCGCGATGCGGATTCGACCGCGCCGTGAACTCCGTCTCGAAGGTCTCTTCCGTCTGCCGGTCGTCGAGCCCCGTCACCCGCGTCGCGCCCTGCTCGATCTGCACCAGCATCTCCGGCAGTTTCCGATAGGATGCCGACCCCGACACCAGCGACACATACGGCGCGCGCTCGAAGATGCGCTCGCCCTCCTGCTGTGCCACACATCCCAGCACGCCAAACCGCTTGCCCTGCTTGTACAGCGCCTTGTAATCGTTCAGCCGGTGAAAGACCTTCTGCTCCGCCTTGTCGCGAATCGAACAGGTGTTGTAGAGGATCAGGTCCGCGGCTTCTTCCGTCTCCACCCGGGTATACCCCTGCTGCTCCAGGGTGCCAATGACCTTTTCCGAGTCATGCACGTTCATCTGGCAGCCGAATGTCTCCAGATAGAAGGTTTTCTGCCCCGCCATCCCCCGAGTATAAAGGAGGACGCATCACGCTTGTCAGTACCCAATCCGTTGCAAAGGAGTAATGATGCCCGACGACCGCGAGCGCTGGAACGCGAAGTTCCTCGCCGGCGAAGCGCAGTCCACCGATCCCGACCCCTTCCTTGTGGAAGCGTGTTCAACCCTCAGCCCCGGCCGCGCTCTCGATCTCGCCGGCGGCGCCGGCCGCCACGCCCTCTGGCTCGCGCAGCGCGGATGGGACACCGTCCTCGCCGACATCTCCGAAGAAGGACTCGCCATCGCGTCAACCCGCGCCACCCAGGCCGGCGTTCCCCTCACCCTGCGCCGCGAATCCGCTGCCGCAACCATCGCATGGGCAAGCGCGGGCAATTCCTTCGGCCTCATCGTCATCGTCTGGGCCCTGCTCCGCGACCGCTTCACCGCCCTCCCGCACGCGCTCTCCCCGGGCGGCCTTCTCGTCTATAAAACCTACACATCCCGGCACACACGCTACACCGAAGGCCATGCGCTCAACACCGCCCTCGATCCCGGCGAACTCCGCACCGCCTTCCCGGCCCTCAACACCGTCCTCTACCGCGAATCCAACGGCGTCGCCGAACTCGTTGCTCGCTCCGAATCGACCCCGGGATAAAGAGCCCTTCTCGCTCCAGGCTCCCTCCCCATCCGCAGCACCGCCGCCCACTGCCCCTTCCGCTCCTCACCCCACACCACCTGCCCACCCAGCACGCGCGCAATCACTCCCGGCGCCAAATCGCGGTGAAAATCGAAATACTGCATGTCGAACTTCTCATTCCATCGCCGCAAGCCCAGCCACAGCCGCGGCGGATCATACTTCGTCGAGAACACCAGTGCCGCCGAATAATCCTCTCGCCGACCGAGCGCCTTCTCGATCTCCGGCGCGGAAAAATTCCCAATCGCCACCACCGGCACTGGCTTCGTGACATACCCCAGCTCCGGCTTCTGCAACTCATCCGTCGCCGGCCACGCCGTCAGCACCGTCGCGCCCGGTATCCGCGCCACAATCTCCCCCACCGCTGCCTGGTGCAGCCGGATCACCGTCGCATATTCCAGGTTGTCCTCCGGCGCAAACCGGTACGGCGGATTGATGAACAGCCCCGCCACAAACGCCGCCGCACTCAGCGCCACCAGGCCCGTCCACTCCTTCAGCCGCCGCCGAAATGTATTCACGCACAGCAGCAGCACCAGCGGATAGAGGGGCAGCAAATACCGCGTCAGGAGCGCTCCGCCCAGCACGGAAAAGAAAACCACATTCGCCGCAATCACGACATAGAAGACGGCCTGCATGCGCCACGGAATTCGTGCCCGTAACGGTGACGAATTCGCCCCATCCGCGCCAACTTCGCTCACAGGCGGCAACAACAAGCACGCCAGCATCGCCAGCACCGGCACAAACATGTTCATGTGCAGCGTCACGTGCATCACGCGATGCGCCAGCGCCACCACCACTCGCACCGGCGTCAGCGTTGCGGTCGCGTTGTAGCGCAGATACTCAGGATTTCCGAACACAAACCCCGTCTTCCGCCAGTGATAGACGTACCACCCCATCAGGGGAAACACCGGAACCACCAGCGCCGCCACCCTCCTCGCACGCTCCGCTCTCGGCCTGCGAATCCGCCAGCTTTCCCATACCGCCAGCGCCAGCGGCGTCACCACCGCCGTCTCCTTCGAAAGCGCCGCCAGCGCAAAGCACATCGCCGCCAGCCAAACCCGCTCCTCCAGAAAGAAAGCCAGCGCCCACAGCGTCCCCGCCGCTGCAAACAAATCCGCATGCGCGAGCGAACTCTGCGCAAAGAACACGGGATACATCCCCGTCAGCACCACTGTCGCCAGCGCCACCGGCGCCTTCCCTGTCGTGATCACCGCCAGCCGCCACACCGCCGTCAGCGCCAGCGCCGCCATCGCGCACATCGCCGTCCGCGTCACCACCGGCGCAAAGTGAAACACCTTCCACCACACCGCCAGATACACCGACGGCAGCGGCGGATGCGCATTCGACAAAGTGGAATAAGGAATCAGCGATCCCGTGCGGAAAAAGTCAAACGCCGCCGGAATGTAATACCCAGCCTCGTCCCAGTAATAAGGAAGCCGCAGCAGCGAAGCGTGCGCAGCCAGCACCGCAGCAAACGCCGCCGCCAGCACAACCCACCATGGAACCCGCCGCAGTCGCG